>Ga0307379_10013271_pt1 | contig 10689 bp, 8 predicted proteins | sample UN2MG_FD_202237 | JGI IMG/M metagenome (GOLD analysis project Ga0307379, IMG submission 202237) | Soil microbial communities from Risofladan, Vaasa, Finland - UN-2 | ecosystem: Environmental > Terrestrial > Soil > Coastal area > Acid sulfate soil | place: Finland: Risofladan, Vaasa | collected... | reverse complement strand
CATCCTGTTGCCTCGCTTTTTCAGATTATCCGCCGTGAAAAGGTAAATACAGGAATTTTCCTCATACACTGGGGGCAGGTCCTGGGTTTGAAGAAGCACATCCGGATCATGGTTGATCGGCAGTGTGTTTTCATCCCATAATCTGGTTTGCCATCGCGTAACAGAAAACAATGAATCATATGGGGGCGAATTGGCAGTAAATTCTTTTATTGCCCTGGTTATTGTTTCTGATTTCAGCAGGGGATTCGTGCTATGAGTTTGCAGATATAGTTCAGCGGGAACCTGGCTGGTATCGTATAAGAGGATTTCATTCATGGGAATAGTATCCGCTCTCAATTTCTCCGGCCGTACAATTCGGATAATGTCGGGGAAATTTTGTTTAATATCCATTAGGATCATATCGCTATCGGTATCCACCACAATCCTGTCAATTTCCGGGCATTCGAATAAGGTATCAAGAATGTAATGAAATAATGGTTTACCAGCCAGATCACGGTAGTTCTTACCCGGGATTCTTTGGGAATGATGCCGCATGGGTACCAGCGCGGCAATTTCTTTATTGGTCAAAAGCCCTCCATTCTTCATCGTTCATTTATCTGGTTTCCGTTTCAGAATACGAAATTGGTTCCACTTCACGTTGATTTCCATTACTGGATGAAATCCCATTTCCGCGCGGATAATAAAAAGATTTTTTAAGCTGCCAGGTTAAGGGGCCGGATCTTTTATATCCAAGATACGTTCCGTGGAATTGAAGCCATCGGAAGCGAAGAATATTAATCCACACATTGAATAGTTTTTTATCCCTGGCTGATTCGCGCAGGTCACTCCATGAATTATTCACAAACAGCCGGATAAACTCGCCAAAACTGAATCTTTCTTGCGGGTATATCTGTTTAAAGGCCATGCCTTCCCGCAGATACCGTTTATGAATACCCGCCCAGGATTCATCGTGCACATGCACAATTTCTGCTTCCGAAGAATAGACTATCTTGTATTTTTGCTCCATTGCCCATTTCGCCCATTCGAGATCTTCCAAACCGGGCAGATTTTCATCATAGCGATGGGCTTCCCAAAGGTTTTTTCTTATCGCCGCGTTGGCGTTATTGCAAAAAGGATGATCCTGCGGATTTTGGGAAATCTCTCCATACCAATGGCTGAAGATCTGCTGTTCAGAATATTGCGAAGTATCCGAACCACGCTGCTTGCCATATACAAGCGCAACATTTGGTTCCTTAAAATGCTCAAGCAGTTTTTCAATCCAGTCCGGATACACAGGATACACATGCGCCGACGCGATGATGATGAAATCAGTTTTAGCTTCCGCGATACCTTTGTTCAGGGATCGACCAAATGTAAATTCCTGCGGAGAAATATTTACGATCGCGGCACCCATTTTTTTTCCAATGGCAACCGTACAATCTGAAGAGCCGGAATCTACCAGGATAACCTCAACATCTTTTACCGTTTGGTGAGCGATGCCGTCCAGCAGGCGGTCAATATGGCGCTCTTCGTTGAATGCACGAATAACAATTGAACAAGATGGTTTCATAAATTTCTGATAAATGGATCCTGGCGCTTCACACCATTCAATATAACTTGAATTGTAGATGATTTTTCAGGTGACAGGTCGTCAACGGAAAATTCTTTAATTCGCACATATCCGCGCCAGACGCTATCCTCTTCAAGAAAATCATCAAAAGGCAGGGACGCCCGGAACAACTGACTGTAAAGAACACGGCGCGCATTCAAGCGGAATTCCTCCGGATTTTCAACAATTTCTGAATTCAGGAACTTTTCCAGAGAATCGATATATTCTTTTCTTGTTTGCGGGAAAAAGACCGTTGGGATCAGTGTGTAACGCGCCTTACCCGCGCACAACACCGGTTTGCTCATTATGGATGCTTCCAGACCAACAGTTGAGTTATACACCATGACAAATTTGGCATGCCGGATCAGGTCATAGGAGCTGATGAACTTATTGGAAGGCACAAAAATCACATTAGACAGCTGATCAACCTGATGCGAAGCTATCCAGTCCGCGACGGTTTCACGGCTTTCTTTACCAGGCCGGAGCTCGTCCGGATGGGCACGGATAACAAATAAAACCTCGGAGTGTGTATTGATCGCTTCCAAGACCTCATTCAGCCATTGGAACATATGGTCAAACAGAATATTCGCGTGAGACTGGCTGGTGTCAAACACAACATTTGTGAAAACGGGAACGATCGATTGAAAACCATCCGCTTTTTTCCAGAATTCCTTATCCAGGTTCTTCATCTCTGGCCAGAATTTAATACCGGCAGTGACGAATTTTCCTTCTGCCCTCTTGGAAAGATATTCATCCAAAATTTGGTTCTGGTCTTCCGATAAGTGAAATTCATGGTCAACTTGAACCGGGTACGCAGTAGCTTCCTGATCCGTGAAAAAGGCTGAAAGAGGGAGCATGCCAACCTCGTGAGAGTAAACCGGTATTCCTCGCGCTTGAGCCACCCAACGGAGAGTTGCCTCCGGAAAAAACACCCCGTTAAATACCACCACAGCGAGCGGATTCAATTCCGAGAGGATCTCTTCAAATTGCTTCTTAAGGCTCCAAGCAGACTGGATATATTCGCGCGCCAAATAACAAGTATCCTCATCATCTGAAAGATGGTGGCGCCTGAGGATCCAGCGCATGGACGGGAGGATGAGCTTGCCTACCGGAAAATCTCCTATTTTAAAATTTAACAGATCTTTAAGACCAAGGTTGGCATTTTTTGCATTCATCAGAGCATCACGAGAATTTTTCAGAAACCGAACTGATGATTGGTTAAATATCAGCCGCGAAGTACGGATACATTCCGGGCATGGCGGGGGTTTCCTTAAATGATTATTGTCTGTCCCAAGTACACAATGAGACATGCCGCTTTCACACACCAGTTGAACCACTGGGATCCCGTCCGCCTTGAGCGCCAGGCTTGAGATCAGAGAATAGCCCGCGTTCTGACTCAACCCTGATAGGCGAGTTGACGCATTAAAAAAGATAACCGGCTGGCGGCTACCTTGTTTTTCGGTTGGTGGGATGGAATTTCCAAACTGGATTACACGCCGGTGATTAAGGTTGAGATTGATCTCCCTTTTAATGCGGTCTGCTATTCTTTTAAATAAAGCCATGAATCTTATAAAAACCGGCGTAATTTCTTCAAGGATGATTGTTCACTGTCATACACACGTTTGACGCCATCTCCCAATGACATTTCTGTTACCCGGATGTATTTCACCAGCTTGCGGAATCCCCCCGGCTCTACGGAAGCCGCCTGGTCGCTGCCCCACATCGCCCGGTCAAGCGTGAAATGCCGCTCCACCGCGCATGCTCCCATCGCTATCGCGATAACGGTCGTGATCAGTCCTACTTCATGACCGGAGTAACCAATCGGGCAATCATATTTACCACGTAATGTCTCGACCATCCTCAGATTCAATTCCATCGGGTCGCAGGGGTACGCGCTGGTTGAATGCATTAAAACCATATCCTCTGTGCCTATCGCGGAAACAGAAGATTCGATCTGGTCAAACGTCGACATACCCGTAGACAGGATGATCGGGCGTCCGGTTGAGCGGATTTTTTTAAGCAATCCTATGTCAGTTAATGAGGCAGAACCTACCTTGTAGCACACCGGATTAAATCCCTCCATAAAATCAATTGAAGGTTCATCCCAGACCGAGGCGAACCAGTCAATTCCCAGGTCCTGGCAGAAATCATTGATTACATGGTACTCTTTATGCCCGAATTCCATTTTTTCACGATATTCCAGATAACTGATATACCCCCAGGGTGTCTCGCGCATGACATCGCGCTGGTCTTTAGGCACACAGAGTTCAGGTGTGCGTTTCTGGAATTTCACAGCGTCCGCGCCGGTTTCATGCGCAGCCATGATCATCTCTTTGGCAGTATCCAGATCGCCATTATGATTGATGCCAATTTCAGCAATGATATATGCCGGGTGTCCGTCACCGACCATTTTTTCGCCAAGTCTTACCTCACGTACCATTCATTCTCCTTATTTTTTGGTATTTGCTCAGGACGCCAAAAAGCTGCCAATCAGCTGCATATCGCACTGTTCCGAACATTTTATGCCCGGTTTCAGATCAAAGTGGTTAAGACGAAATTGCTTGTATTTTTCCCCGTTCCAGATGTCATACAGCGATTCGGTATTCACGTCCCCAAGAACGATTTCATTATTAAAATCCTCCACACATTCCGCGGATTCTCCGTTGGATTTGACGGTCATGGATGACCAGGGGAATTGGCAGAATTCAATCCAATGGATGGATTGGGTTTCCTGCTTGTTGTCTTCATACCATTGCTGATCCTGACTTTTCAGATAGACGTAAACATCCATCCCTTTAAAGGCATCCTTCACCTTTTCAAATTCCTCCTGCTGCCAGGGTTTATTCAGGTTGATCATGGTGATGATAATCGTGGTATTAAGATTCCTCTGCGCCTTGATATCCAGTAATTTCACAATATTTTTATAACTTTCGGAGAAATTGGACTGCAGGCCGCGCACTTCTTTGTGGCGCAAATCATCAACGCTTTCCACAGAATATTTAATGTAATCCAGCCCGTTCTCGAATGTTTCCACCGTCCGCTCCATATTAATATTGGCCGGATTGCAGGAGAAATAACTTAATAAACCCTTTTTGGTCATCATTGCGACATAATCGGGAATACTTTTATCCAATAGCGGATCACCATATCCATGCAGGACAATCACCTTGGGGATCACATGCAGGAAGAAATGATTTTCGCTGACATCATTTCTGCTGATATTGTATTTTACTTCCACGAAATCCTGCCAATTTGCCCATTCTGCTTCTGTATAGGGGCTCAACTGGCTGATAACCCTGGCAAAAAGCTCGGGTTTCATCGTCTCAATCGGCCTGGTCATCATGGTTGTGCGCGGGCACATTTCACAGCGCATATTACAGGCATTGGTGGTCTCGATGTTATACACAAAGGGCTCGGGGCTGCGGAATTCTTCGATCTTTTCAAGCAGATATTCCCGGCTGAATTTTTCACCGCCCATTAGCCGGTATTTCAAGTCAAACACTTTCATGTAAAACTCAATATCGAACATGATGAATCTCCATTAATGGTTCGTTATATATCACAGGGTTTCAGGAATGGCAATTATAACGCGATGCGAATCCTCTGATATTTCTCTTATGAACTCGGGTAGCGGGCGATCAGCAACTCACATAATTCCCTGACAGCTCCGAACCCGCCATTTTTTTGTAATACAAAATCCGCTTTCCGTTTGATTTCCGGCAAAGCGCTACCTGGCACAATGGAAAATCCGACCATTGGGAAACAATCGAGATCATTCAGGTCATTCCCCATATAGATTACTTCACCGGTTGGTATACCGCGCTGCTTAAATACTGCCTCGAGCGTTTTGGGTTTATCATTGACACTTTGTATCAGTGGAATATCCAGTTTTTTACATCGCGCAGCGACCACACGGTTGGTTTCTTTAGAAATCACCATCACCTGGATATCAGTCAATTGGCGCAGCCTTTCCAGTCCAAGACCGTCTCCGCGGCTGGCTGCCACCATTTCATTGCCATCCCCGTCCACCCATACGCGGTCATCAGTCAGGACACCATCAAAATCCATCACCAATAACACCACTTTATCCGGAAAAGCACGTTTCTTATTCCCCGGCCAAACCATCCTAAGTAAACCTTCCTGAGCGCAGCTTTCCGCTCGTTCCCAATCCAATGGCGTATCAATATCCACAGAATACAATGGGTCTACCATTAAAGGAAGCACGATATCCCCGGTCAGGGATTTCTTTTCAAGGATCATGTCCACGCGGATAACATCAATATGACCTGTTTGCCAGTAAGTATTTGGCAGGTCCTGGCGCGGGGCATTGTAGGGTTCTTTGATTCTATCCATATTCAGAATGGGTTTCATTTGTCCTTTTCCATCGATAAACCACATTTTATATGGGTTCTGGGCAGAAGGCACAACCCCCCGGACTGAATCCGCTTCAGGATGAGAAAGCATCAATTTGACAGCCTCATCCACCATGGTTTCAGGACGGATGGGTGATGTCGGGCGGAGTTGCATCACGAATTCCGGATGGTAGTTTTCGTTATCAACCAGCCACCGCAGTACGTGTTCAATCACCGGGTAATCCAGTGTGTCATCCTGTGCCAGCTCGACAGGCCGCATAAATGGCACTTCGGCGCCATACTCCCGCGCGACCTGCGCAATCTCTGCGTCATCCGTCGATACGATCACCCGGGAGACATGGGCAGACTGCCGGGCAGCGGCGATACTGAAAGCAATTAATGGATACCCGGCAAACTCACGAATATTCTTGTGGTGAATAGATTTAGAATTGCCGCGTGCGGGGATAATGGCCAGGATCTCGGGTTTTATATTCATTTTCTTATCTACCTCAAGTCAATTTTATCCAAAAATCACCCGCTGCTGGTAGCGGCCTGAATGAATGATCCCCCAGGCAAATTCCATAGCACGCTTGCCGTCTTCATATGTACAAACAGGCGATCCACTTCCTTTTAAGATTTCAAGGAAATGCGCCATTTCATCCAGGAACATTGTATTGCGTTCATATCCTTCAGGCGCAGGAAATACCTTTCTCTCTCCGTCTTTAAAAATAACGGTGACAATACTTGAAGAGTATTCCCAGTAAATCGTACCATCAGCACATACAATCTCAAGGTCCTGCTTTTTATCCCTGCGGTAATAATCCAGATGTAGGCTGCCTGATACCCCCTCCCCGAATTGAATCAATACATCCGCGAAATCTTCCACTTCAAGCTCAAGATCGCTGGCATTCCCTGTCACCGCATAAAGCTCCACCGGATCGCCAAACATCCATCGCAGGTAATCCAAAGGATGGCATAGAGTCAATACCACGCCACCGCCCAGATCTTTTCTTGCTGCGTAACTAGAGCGGTAATCCTCCCATGGATGCCAATCCGGGAAGTATTCACCCCAACAGGCATTGAATGAATATGGCCTTCCCGCCATCCGAGAATCTAAAATTTCCTTTACCTTCCTTAATCCGGGATTGAACCGGAATTGGAAAGCAGAAAAAAATCTGTTCTTCTTTGTATTCAGGATATCTTCGAGAGGAAACAAATCATCTGTATGATGTGCCAATGGTTTTTCAACGAACAAGCCGCAGCCCGCCTTCGCAGCAGGTATGGCGATATCCATATGAAAAACCGTTGGGTTGGAGATGATGACCGCATCCGGTTTTTGCTCGAGTGCTTTATACAAATCTGTTTCAACTATAAATTGGTTGAGGTCATCATCCGGTAACGTGCTCTGGTGCGTTCGGTACAACAGGATATCACTTTCCCCCAATTCAACAAGGTTGCGGAGGTGCCTGCGTCCGATCGATCCGAGTCCAGCAATTAAGAATTTCATGTTCTAAGTGTTGATTATCTTAAACAAGCGTTCGTAAAAGAAATACGCTATCTTCTGAACAAGAGGATTCCTGTAAACCATCTTTTTCCAAGCGGATGGCTCTTTGGCCTTATGATTACCCTGGACATTCACGCCATATTCCCGCAATTCATTCGCAGATTTCTCATCGATAAGATTACCCAAAAGCCGAACGGTGGGGGGCGTTGTGCATAAGCGCAACATCCCTAGCTTGTCAATCGCCACATCCAAATCGCGCATTTGGCCCATCAGGTTGCCCGACCAATTTTCAGGCATCGCCTTCAGTAAGGAAGTTTTAAATGTCGTCATCTGGTAGTGCCCGGCAGAGACGAAGGTCTGAATCCCCTTATAGGTCAGGCGGATATCTTCCAACCCCTCTATTTCCTCCTGATAGCGTTCCCAGGTCCTGCCCATTTGCTCAATATAATGTCTTTCCCATGCCTCATCCACGAGATTGCCGTGCTCCGATTTCAATCCCTGCCGACTGGCAAATTTAACTGTGGATGATATCCCTTCCTTCATATGCGGCTTGATATACATTCCAGTAACCACGCCAACATTCGGGTAAGTGTCAATCACCTGGAGGTGCTGTTCCAGCCAGCCCGGCAGGAAAAAGACGTCATCATCGCTGTATGCGATGACCTCTCCCGGTGCGGCATTATAAATCACTTGAAGCGCGCCGATCTTGCCGATATTCTGTCCTGAAAGGACCAGAAAGTCAATTTTGCCTTCATCACGCATCCTATTGAGCATGGCAACCGCTTCAGAGCAGCTGCCGTTATCAAAGACCATCAGATCATAAGGAGCAGTGGTATTGGTAATGATGCTTTCCAGACAGGTTCGAGTGATTAATAACCGGTCCTTGAAGTATCCGATCTGGTTGGGGATATGGGTCAGCACTGCCACGGTCACACGGGCGGGCTGGTACGATGATTTTTTTCCACGTCCGGGGTTCATTCCGATCCTAGGCAAGAATAATCTCCTGTATTAAAAGTTTTACTTACTCAGTCTTATCATACACTTGGGATTGATATAATGCTACCATATTAACAACTGGCGGACTTTTTAAGATTCGGATGAAAAAATATCGAGCATTCATTTTTCTAATCATAATTTCTTACCTTTCTTCAGCTTGCAAATTCGGAAATCCAGTCACTGCTGAACCACCTGCAGACTTTAATGAGGAAGAACCACCTGATGCTCTTACCATCTGCCTGGGTTACGAACCGGAATCGCTCTACCCCTATGCAGCAGCATCTCAGGCTGCCCGAAACGTCATGCAGGCTATCTACGATGGCCCCATAGATACTGTCAATGGCCAGCCCGTAGCGGTCATCCTGGAAAAGCTGCCCAATTTTAACGACGGCAGCGCCCGCTTCACACCGGTGGGCGTCAACCCCGGCGACACGGTGGTCAACAGCGCCGGATACCTGGTCAGCCTGCAGGCCGGTGTGGAGGTCTTCCCCAGCGGCTGCAGCAGCCCTTCCTGCGTTATTACCTATGACGGCGCCAGCCCGCTGCAGATGGACCAGATCACTGCCGTCTTCAAACTCAAGCCCGGTCTAAAATGGTCCGATGGCCAGCCGCTGACCGCGGACGATTCCGTTTATTCCTTCCTGGTAGCATCTGACCCGCTGACGCCGGTCAGCAAGCAGACCGTTGACCAGACAGCCTCCTACGCAACAACAGATGAGCTCACGATTGAGTGGATCAGCCAGCCGGGGCTGGTGACGGACGCGTTTGAGCGTTATTTCCGTGCCCCGCTGCCTGAGCATGCCTGGGGCGCTTACAGCGCGGGCGAACTGCTGACCGCCGAAGAAGTCAACCGTATGCCCTTGGGCTGGGGTGCTTATATGGTGGAAGAATGGCTTGAAGGCGAGAGCATCCGGCTGGTGAAGAATCCTTATTATTTCCGCGCGGATGAGGGGCTGCCTTATTTTGACCAGCTGATATTTATAATTACAGATCGAAACGGCGATACTAATCTGAGTAATTTGAAATTTGACCGAAAACCATTCAGCTACCTCAATTACGATGTCGGTGAATTTGATGAGGAAGTTGCCCGGAAAGGATGTGACCTGACCACCTCAACCGCAGATATGCGTGACCAGTTTTCAGTTTTTAATTATTTATTGAATTATTTACAGGATCCTGCCATCAAGATATTCAAGAGCGCTGACACTGAAACTTTATTTTTATTGTTCAACCTTGGAAAAGATGAACTCGGTGAAGGTCATCCACAGAATTCTGTCGAAGTAAGAAGAGCCATCAGCAAGTGTATTGACAGGCAGACGATCATTCAGAAACTCTCCAGTAACCTTTATAATCAACCAGATTTCATCGTCTTTGGGCATGAAATGGCGGATTTGGATTATTTGGAATATATTAACTATGAACCTGAATCTGCCAATACTGAACTAGAAAACGCCGGGTGGGTCGATCATGACAGGCAATCAGAAACCCAAAGACTTTCCAGCGGCATAGAAGGTTATCCCGACGGGAAAGAACTGATGATGACTTTCCTTGTGGAGGACCAGAGAAAATTATCTGAAGCTGCGGAAATGATAAAGTCGATGCTCTCAGACTGCGGGATTGGATCGGACATAATCCTGGCGCCAACCGAGAAATATTGGGATATTGAAAACGATAATTCCATTTTTCAAAGCCAATTTGATATCGCGTTAATTTCCTGGAAGACGCCTATTCTAAATCCCTGCCTTCTGTTTTCCAGCGATGAAATCCCTTTTTCCGGCGATGGGTACCTGGGGACCAATTTCAGCGGTTTTTCTGATCCGTTAGTGGATACTATCTGCCAGCAGTTTGGGTACCAGATGTTTTTTTCGGAAAAAATGGACAAACTGGGGAAAATTCAAAAAATCATAAATGCAAAACTTCCACTCATCCCGATTTACAGTTATTCCAATCTTCTATTGGCTCAAAAGGATTTCTGCTCAGATGGCTTTACGCAAAGATATACAAACGAGTTGTCAGGGATAGAAGATTATCGAATCAGCCCTGATTGCCCTTGAAGAAGTTACGCGCTGCATGATAGGCTTTCCTCGGACGAAAAGCGAAGTAAAACAATTTTCCCAGCGTCATAGATTTTAGAATTGTCATAGGAAAAATCTCAATCTCCCGGAAAATCTTTTTCATTGAGGTTTTTTTTCTTTTTAATCCCCCATTGATCAGACTATATTGTGCGTCAAAAATGGTAAAGATCGTCT
>Ga0307379_10013270_pt1 | contig 10689 bp, 6 predicted proteins | sample UN2MG_FD_202237 | JGI IMG/M metagenome (GOLD analysis project Ga0307379, IMG submission 202237) | Soil microbial communities from Risofladan, Vaasa, Finland - UN-2 | ecosystem: Environmental > Terrestrial > Soil > Coastal area > Acid sulfate soil | place: Finland: Risofladan, Vaasa | collected... | reverse complement strand
TTCTATTACTTCAATTATTTGTTCTTCTAGTTCTGTTTCTTGCTTAATGAAGAATATTTTCTGTCTATTCCTCCCCCTATAATATAGCACATTTTTTGGATCTATTCCTCCTTCTTTTATTGCTTTCAGTAGGTAGGGTATTGTAACTATTTTTTCTGGTTCTCGCATATCTAAATGAAATCCAAATATACCTCCTCTAGTTTTTTCATGACATAATCCTGGTAGTCCATCCCAACAGAACTCTATCTCCAAGCAATATTTTTTAACAAACTCTCCTGCTATTCCATATACTCCATTTATTAAAGCATCAATCTGCGAGTATGCATAGAACCGTCTATATGGCATAGAAATATCTTCGACTAATCTACTTCTTCCTCTTCCAGGGAAATCTATCCTTAATTCCATTAAATATGCACCAACAACCTCCCACATAACTTTCCCTGCTTTCATTTCAAAAGCATTCCATTCTTTAGGAGTGATATAAGGTTTTTCCCCGACTTCTGTTATTATTTCCTCGATTATCTTTATTGCTCTTTTTACAAGAAAGTAGTTTTTTCTATCGAATAGTTCATGCACTTTTTCTATAACTGTAATTCTACTCCTTAACATAGCGAAACAAAATTCTTTATTGATGATCATTATCACCCTCAACAATCTCAAAATCCCTACTTGCTGCAATACTGGTGGAGGACTAATCAGTTTATCCGCTCCTAATATGATCTCTATTTTTTCATACCCCTTCTGTTCTAAAAGCTCCACGACTTGGTTAAAATCCTCTGATCTTTTTACTACAAGGTAATTTATTTCCTCTAATTTCCCTATCCAATTATTTACTACTAGAGTCTTTGTTCTAAAATTAAAATTACAGTCTCGTAAATCATGGATAACTATACCATACTTATCGCTTGAGTATAACTGTTCGGGCTCATCTCCATTAGTTAATTCAGCGAAATTTTGTTTATATTCCAATCCTTTTTCTTTGTTATAATTAACTATAAAGCTCTCTTTCTTCTCATCAAACAATGTTTTATAGAAAGAATTACATTCGTTACATCTTATTACAGAGCTTCCAAGTTTAGCTATAAATCCCGATCCAAGTTGAGGTAAAAGTGCTTGACAATTTTCATTTGCACAATGATAGCTTATTTCTAGACCGTGATCACTTTTAGTTACCCATCTATTTTCATCGAGAAAATCTTCTAATTTTTGCCTATACCAATTTGTTTTCCTTTCGATTAACTTATCACAAGCAAAGGTATTTTTTGTTAATTTTATATTCAGTCTGTCTGGTCTTATTATTATTCCCTTTTCAGCTAGTTCTTCATAAAATGTACAGGTTGCTATTCTACTTTTGTTATGACAGTCAAAGCATTTCTTTTCCAAACATTCAGGCCATAATTGTTCTGTTGTTTTGTAATAAGTCTCTCCTCCCTTTGGTTTCGCTACTTGTTTTGTTTCAACTAAACCTTTTGCTACCAATTTGCTAATATGCCTATGGATTAGTCCATTTTTACATCCTAGTTTTCCCTCTAATTCTTTTATTGTTACTGGAAAGCTTTTCGATCGTTTTTGTATAAAATCAAGTATTTTATTTTGAAGTTCAACAGTCAATTCTAAACCTCACTAAGTCTAATGTTTAATATCCTCCACTTTACTTCTTGAGAAACACTCTTCATTGATTCCCTGTTTTTTTGATATCTTGTTTTCAACTACCTGGCTGTATTTTTCGTACATTTCTACTCTAAAACTTTGTAAAGCATCATCAATGATTTCATCTGGTGATTTGTTTATATTAGCAAATGTTCGTTTTTCTATAATGTTGAACAATAAGTTGTCAATATCATTATCTGAAATTTTAGGCAGTATGGAAACAATTGAGCTTACCTGTCTCTCTCTTTCTTCTAGATCATCTTTTGTTATTTCAATCTCTCGTTCTAGTTGAGCTATGTCTTTTAGGAGATCCTTTCTTAATTCTTGCAACGATTCAAAATTGCAAATAAATTGATCAATAAATGCAATACGAGTATACAATTCATCACTCGATAGTGTAAGTTTTATTCGAATTCTATTATCATTTCTATCCACAAAAATCATTTTTTTCTCTTCTAATATATCAAGGGCATTCCTTACAGATTTCTCATGGCGTTGTATTTGCATAGCTAGATTAAAGATTCCTTCTAAGAACCAACTTTCATCACCAATCATTTCTCTCCACACAAAAAACAAAACGATCTCTGATTGGACATTTGATAAATGTTCAAAACTTATGGGCAGATTTGTTGCTCTCCTCTTTGTATTCGTTAATTATACCGACAAAATTTAATTTATAAACCACTAAATTATTACTTTTTTGTCGTTTAAAAAGTAAATTTAGGAATAAAATATGAGGAAATTGCTCGAGAAAGATTTCATCTTAAGTAAAACAGAATTTGTTAGTTTTTTAAAATGCCCATTCCAATTTTATCTATTAAAAGAATTGCAAAAAGAAATTGATGGAATTAAAAGAAGAGATTTTTCAAACTATGAGCAATTTCTGGTTGATGGTATTGAGAAGCATTATTGGTTGGAACGATTTTATGAAAATTATCACAAAGAAATAGAAAACAATACAAATCCTTCATTGAAAAGTGCTGATAGAGGTATAATTTGGAAAGAAGCTTTTCTTGATTTTGAAATTAGACGTTATAGGCAAAATCCGGATTTTTGGAAACCTATAGCTGTAGAATTCTACTTAGAAACAAACAATTATCGTGGTAAAATTGATCGTATAGATAAATTGAACAAAGAAGGTCATTGTAGAATTATCGATTACAAATCATATCCTGGAGAGTTTGATGAGGAAGAATTACTTTTTTACGCCCTATTATTGTCAAAAGAACTTCCACATCAGAAATTACCTGCGATAACCAAAGTAGCTGAAATTGGATTATATTATTATTCAATTGGTGATTTTTACTATGCACAAATAACTACTGAAATCGTCAGTCAATTTTGTGACTTTTTAGAGAAAATTCGTCTGGAAATGCTAGAATTAAACTCTATAAAGAAGCATTTAACTTGCGATTTTCATAGTACAAATTGTCTTTACCGAGAAATTTGTCAAAGAATTCATATTAAACATCAGAAAAAAATCGGACTTCTGAAAAAATAATGATCTTTTCTAGAAAAGACTATCGTTTTATGGTCATTTTGATAGATTTTTTAATGGAAAAAAATCGGACTTTTGGATTTATTTTATATCAAAGGATATTTTTTCGGACTTCGTCGAAAAGTGTATCCCTTTAAAATTAAAAAAAATTAATTTTTATACTTCTAGAATAGAAAAAAACTGTGGAAATACCTCCCTCATATATCTTCTACAAAATCAATGGGCGTTTTTCTATTTTTTTATTAAATATTTTATAAAATACCATTATAAATCAAAGATAGATTGAAATTTAATATCATGAACGGATGGTTTTGAATATACTCCAAACTGGTTGCAAAAATTAAGTACTACTCGACTATTTATCCTGCCAAGTTTTATTGGTAGACCAAAAAGTTGCTCAACCTCAGAGACTATGGGGCTTTCATCGAGAAGCAATTTCACATATGTTTTTGTTGGTTCGAGCAAACTCATAAGCTCTATAATTTTACTAGTGATAAGTACTGGGAGCTTCACTCGCTCAGAGGTAGAACTTTGGTAGAGAAGGTTTGGTTGAGTTGTTAATAGTACATGTAAATCTTTCTCACTAAGTTGTAATATTGTTTGAATTGTTTTTAGCGTTATGCTCCTTAATCCTTTCTCATATTCAGCATACAGATTAGTGGCTATTCCTAATTCTTTGCTTCTAGTTTCAATTGAAGTTTTCCCTCTAACTTTAGTAAGATAACTACCTAAACCTAAGATACTAAGTGATGAAATTTTGAATAAATTAAAATATAAACCCTCAATTAAATTTGTTTGATTAAGACCTTTAAATTGACAGCTTATTTTTTTAAATAATGTCAACATATCCTTCTTCTTTTTAGGATTATCAACTCCTATATGATTGATGAAGTTAAGACGATAAAGAGCGGGAATAGTTAAGCTATATGCAGAATCTCCAATTGTTCCCTTTTTTGATTTGATATTTACTGAATGAAGATAAATATCAAAATCAGTAACAAAAGTTTCACTTGCACTACCAAAAGATATGTGGTGTTTAAATGAACCATCTGCATCAAACACTCCTCGCCAATAAAGACTTCGGAATGGTTCTCCTAATTGTTTAAAGAGAAGAGGTTCTTGTAATGACTCATATTTTGCTCCTTCTATGGTTTGGTCAGTTAGAAAATTAAATAACCGTACTGCTGAGGAAGATCGCAATTCTACATTCCATGCATTACCTGTCTGAAAGATTTCTCCACTATCACTAAATATTTTTTCAAATAATTGAGAGATCAATCTGATGTGTGCTTTTGTTTCATCTACTACTCGTAACCAATGGGAGTGCAGGTGACCATCGCCATTAATAACTCCACAAAGATAAGCTATTATAGGAGTTATTTTTGTTGGGATAGTATACTGTTTACCTCGTGCACTTTCAAATAATTGTGTGTCCTTCTTGTGATTTGATACTGGACGTTGCAAAACTTCACAAGCACACCGATAGAGAGGATATGGTAAAGCCCCTCGCTCAAGATAGGTGAGAAATCTTGTTTGCCAAATTGATAGGTTCGAAGTAATAGCTTTGAAAAAATACTTACGACTAAAATCAGCAATTAATAGAATTTTACTTCTAATAAGTTCTTTTTCCTCTTCTGTAAGAACTATAAAAGGAAATCGAGAAAGGATTCGATCACTGTCTTGTACCCGAACAAAATCAATCTTTCGAACCAAAATGGAATAAAGATTCAACAAGAGATTATTCAAGTTAACAAAGTGATTGTTCTCTTGTTTTTCCAAAGATAGAATTTTATTAGCTGTTTGCCACATATTCATTGGAGTAGGGGTAAGATCAAGCAAAAGAGGATCTTTTTGCCAGTTGAAAAACTCACTCATCGGTTTATTCCTAGAGTAATATTTCTTCTGTCCTTCTTAAACTCTGCTTTGAAAAGTTGTACGATTAACTAATTGATTAACTAATTAGTTAAGTTAATGACTAATACTTTCAGTAATCTCTGTAAATAATAGCTAAATAATAAGCTAATTATATTAGTTATTTGAAAATAATGAAGCAACTACATAGATTTAATGAAGAAGCATTAACAAACAAAATACAAAAACAATTGATAGAAGATTTATCTCAAAAAGAAATCGATAAAGTACTCAAGCAAATAAAATTAACCAAATCAAAACAACTACTTACTTTAAAACAAAAGATTCATCCAACTTTAGAACAGCAAGTAGTTCTATGGGCGTTAGCAGAAAATTGCCGATTAATCTATAAATTTGCTTTACGGGAACGTTTGGATTGGTGGGAAAGAAACAAAGATAAGAAAAAAGAAGAAAGAGATAGTTATCCAGATTATACCAAGCAACAAAACGATTTGCCAAATCTAAAGGAATTATACCCTCGTTATAAACAAAATCATTCTAAGTCATTACAAATGACTTTAAAAACATTAGATGCTAATTTTAAATCTTTTCTTGCTCTTAGGAATAATGGAGAATCATCAGCTAATACCCCAGGTTTCAAAGGAAAGAAACACTTCACACCACTCATCTATAATCAAAGTGGATTCAAGCACGAAAATAACGAACTGGTTTTTAGTCATAATTATTTACTTGACGGAATCACTCGAATAGATTTACGATTCACTTTAACAAATGATGCTATTTTTGAAGATAAAAATGTAAAACAAGTAATAATTTCCCAAAACAAAAAAACAAAGGAATTCTTTGTTTCGATTCAATATGAGTTCGAAACACCAAAATATGTAGATAATGGAATTTATCAAGCATTCGATCAAGGTATCATCAATATTTTGGCAGGAGTAAACAGCCATGTGGGAAAAACCATTCAAATCAATAATCCTCGAATAAATAATTATTGGCAACCAAAAATCAATGAACTGAAATCTAAACGAGACCATTGCCTTAAGCATTCTAACAGATGGTATTGGTATAATGACAAACTCAAGAAAATCATCACTAAACAAAAACACCAACAAAAAGACTATCAACATAAAGTAAGCAAAAAAATAATTAATAATACCCAAGCAAACACCATTCTTATTGGCGATTTAAATGTTAGAGATATCCACCCAAAAGAAAATGGGAATAGTAAATCAAATAGAACGATGAGAAGGAATCAAATTAATTCTGGAAATATCAGTCGCTTGGCGGGATTCTTAACCTACAAGGCGCAAAAGGTAGGTAAGAAAGTAATAAGAATCAGCGAAAGAAGAACGACAAAACGATGTTGTTTTTGTGGGAAGAAAGAACAACGAATGTTATCAGAACGAATTATCCATTGTGACAAGTGCGGAATAGTGATTGATAGAGATGTCAACGGTGCAGTAAATATTTTACAGCGATACTTCGCAATCCTAACGCTATCACACAAACGCCTTTTGGTTGGGCAACAACTACTGAACGATTTTCGGAAGTTGTTTTTTGCGACACATAGCTCTGGGATATGCCAACCAGCCAACGCCCAGCAGACTCGCAAGGAATCATAAAAGATAGACCAAAATCTTTTGTCAATATCCAAGAATTTAATTTTATTAACTTTAATTGAAAAACTGACCAGCTAAGTAATAAATTGTGACCATTGGTATGTAAACTAAGTTGTGTAATAACTGACCTTTAAATATAATTAAATATTCAAAAAAGTTTGAAAACTTGGAGCATAAAAATTAATGTCTGTAACAGTAGAAGGACCTCAAAGTCTTGGTGATAAACCATCTATTAAAGAAGTCCTGAAAAATAGAGCCTTTATGACTTTATTTTCAGCTCAATTTATAGAAAACATTGGTCGAGCGATTTCAGGTTTAGCTTTAGAATTCTTTATTTATGAATTAACTGGCAGTCCTTTAATGATGGGTATATTAGCCTTTATTTGGCTTGCACCATTCGTTTTTATTGCCCCATTTGCTGGAGTGTACACTGATCGATTAGATCAACGAAAAATTATGCTTGCATCTAATATCGTTAGTTGTATTGCCTCTATTGGTTTTGTAGTGATATATCTTCTCTATTCCTTCGGATATCTTTTAACTTATACCTATGTTGATGGTTATTATGATTCAGGTTTACCAATAACAATTGTTGTAGTAAGTGTTAAGCATGTAATTTGGCCTCTTATGGCATTGCTCTTTATTAATTCCACTGCAGCAGCATTCTTTTTCCCAGCTAGAAGTGCGTATACAAGACTAATTGTTGAGAAGAAGAATTTACTTGTCGCAAATTCAATTGGATCAACTGTATTCCAAATAGCGACCATAGTGGGTTATGTTTTAGCGGGTGTTCTTGCAGCTAAAAGCTATTTAGGTAGTTTCATTTTTGATGCATCTACTTTCTTTATTTCTGGAATGTTGATTGGAATGATCTTTAAGGTGGGAAAGAAACCACCAAAAGTAGAACGAGAGAAAAGTGAAAATCTTAGAGCAGAAATGAAAAGTATTGTAAAAGATATGAAAATTGGTTATAGAACGATTCGTGAATATCCAAAAATCAGCTATATGTTAGTCATTTTCTCAGCTCTTACATTTGCTATGGGTGCAATTAATGTTTTATTTATTGTCATTCTACAAGGTGAAATGCATCTTGGGCAACTAGCTTATGGCTTGATACAAGCGTTGATGGGAGCAACTGGGATAATAACAGCTTTAATACTCATGTCAATTGGCAAATTAAATCGTAAAATAATGATAATTAATATTGCCTTTTTAATTGTAGCTGGATCAATGTATGCTTTTGCAATTTCAAGGAATATTTATGTAATTGCTTCTGTTTTAGGTATTTACGGTATTTTATCAGTACTCATTAATGTACCAGCTTCAACAATTATCCAAGAAACTGTTCCATATGAAAAACAAGGGAGAGTATTCGGTACACAACAATTGGCGCAAGGAATTGCCCAATTAATAGGAATGGCTATTGTTTCATCTATTGCAGAATTTGTTCTACCAATGTATGTGCTTTTAGGAAGCTCTATCATTTTAACATTTATAATGTTCATAGGATTCCTCTTTTCCTTTAGAAAAGGATTAATGAGTTCTGATTATTCATTAGAAAAATCTGACGATTCAACAAAAGGAAAACCTCTTTCTTTTAATGAAATTGAAGAGAACAAAGAAATAAAACCTCTATCTACAACAGCTTCAACTACAGCTACATTAAATATCAATGAAAAATAAAAAATTAAGAAAAGAAGAGATTACACTCTTCCAATTTTCTTATTCAAAAGTATCTATACCTAAATCTAATTCGTCTTCAAGATCAAATTCAGATTCTAAAGAATTAGCTTCTTGAATATTAGATATGATATAAGGACTTCTAACACCGCTTACTATAATGGTAGATCTAATCACACCAGTGAGATCAGGATCAATTAGTACACCAAATTTCACAACAATATCGCTACTTAATTGATCTGTTACAGCACGTATAACTTCCTCTGTTTGTTTGAGATTTAGATCTGGTCCTCCAGTAATGTTCAAGAGAACACTTTTAGCAGTACGAATATCGACTTCTAATAGTGGATTGTTTAGTGCATCTTCTACAGCTTCTTTAGCTCTGCCTTCTGGACTGTTAGATTCACCTAAACCGATGATTGCTGCACCACCTTCACCTAAAACGCGTCGTATATCAGCATAATCAACATTAACATCACCTGGACGGTTGATAATTTCAGTCACTCCTTTAACAGCTCGAATTAGGATTTCATCAGCAACAAGAAAAGCTTCTTTTAGTGAAAGTTCAGGAGCAATTTCAATTAATTTCTCGTTAGGTACAACTATTGTCGTATCACTGCTTTCGTATAATCGTCTTAAGCCTTCTTTAGCATGTAGTGATTTATTTCGTCCTTCTACATCAAAAGGTAAAGTGCATATTGAAACAGTTAGAACACCCATGCTTTTAGCGATTCTAGAAATGACTGGTGCTGCACCGGTACCTGTTCCACCACCAAGACCACAAACAATAAAACACATATCTACTTGCGAAAGAATTCCCTTAAGGGTTTCAGTGGATTCTATTGCTGCTTCAGCCCCAATTTGTGGATCATTACCTGCTCCTAATCCTCGACAAAGTTCTCTACCAAGAAGCATTTTTTTATGACTTTTTGAGTAAAGAAGTTGTTGAGCATCAGTATTAGCAGTTAGAGTAACTGCACCAATAATACCTGATTCATTCAAGCGAGTAATAGCATTATTTCCTGCTCCACCTACACCAATAACAAGGATTTTTGCTTGAATGTTCTCAATGATTTTACGTAAATCATTGTTCACATTTTCTGAATCATGTTTTTCTTCTTCATTTGAAAATAATTTTGGTACTTGTTCTTTTTCAGTTATATTTTTGATAAAAGATTCCAAAGTTCCTCACCTATAACTAGAATAAGTTATTTTATAGTTAAAAACCAATGTGAGACCAAGAACAGTTTCTAGTATTAATATAGATATTATCCACAGAATACTTTACTTGTTTTAGCTCTAAAATAAGCGAAAAAGATTAAAATTGATCTAAAAAACACTAAAGTGCAACATAGATCAATGCTAAAGTGATTAATGCTAACGCTGAAGAGAATAATGAAAGAAGACCCATTGATAAAACAATTTCTTTTTCTTTCAAAGGTTGTTTTGCAACAATCCATCGCGTTAACGTTAATGGTGCACCTGCCTTAGGATTCGCTTGGATTTCTTCAGATTCCAAAACAATAGTAGGTCTCTCTTTTATTTGTCGTCGCTCTCGGAATCCACGAATGCTATGAATAATCTGGAAAGAATTCATTATTTGAGGCATCATTGCTACAACAATAATAATTTCAATGCGACCAAAAATAGCCACTAAAGCAATAACAGCACCAATGGTTAAACTGCCAGTATCTCCACAGAAAATTCTAGCTGGATACTTATTGAACCAATAAAAAGCAAATAAACAACCAAATAACATAACAGCAAGGACCATTCCGGGAAAAGTTGAAACGGCTTCTCTTTCTTGTAATTCGAGTGTTATTGTAGAGATAATTGCTATTCCAGAAACAAATAACATGGTTATTGGTGTTGAACCATTCATAACATCTAACATATTAGTAGCGTTGGATAAAACAGTAATAGCAAAAGGAACGAGGAGCCAATAGACGATTGTAATTGTAATGCCACCAATCAAAGGAAGATAAGGTTTGGGAACAAAAAGAAGTAAACCAGTACTAGCAAACTTATGATTTGCTACAAGTTGCCAAACAATTAAAGGAATACTGGGAATGACCAACAAAAATGGTTTGACCATAGCACTCAATGCTTTCAAATCATCCCAAATACCAATTAGCCCTACAAGTAAAATAATAATAGAGGCGATTGTAAAGAATTGCCAGTAATCGGGGAAGATAAAAATACAGCAAATCGTAACAATTAACATAACAATAACTAAACCAACACCACCCATCTCAGCTACTTTTGGCTTGTCAGCTTTATGAACGTCATGACCATAAATACCCTTTTTCAAAAAGTATTTACTTAAAAACCAAGTGATGAAAAATGTTGCTATAAATGAAAAGGCAA
>Ga0307379_10013267_pt1 | contig 10690 bp, 8 predicted proteins | sample UN2MG_FD_202237 | JGI IMG/M metagenome (GOLD analysis project Ga0307379, IMG submission 202237) | Soil microbial communities from Risofladan, Vaasa, Finland - UN-2 | ecosystem: Environmental > Terrestrial > Soil > Coastal area > Acid sulfate soil | place: Finland: Risofladan, Vaasa | collected... | reverse complement strand
TGTGTTTTTCTGCCGCCAAGTTCTTTTTCGCCTACGGGCTGGGAAATTCCCTGACCTTCCCCCTGTCCGTCGGGGCAACAACAATCCTGCTGCCGGGAAGGCCGACACCACAGGCCGTGCAGGAAAAACTGCATGCTCACAACGCGACCATATTCTTTGGTGTGCCGACGCTGTATGCCGCCATGCTGGCGGACAAAACCTGCACGCCAGAAACAGGATCTGACCGGCTGGCAAAATGCATTTCCGCCGGTGAAGCCCTGCCTGCAGAAGTGTCGGCGGGCTGGCACAAACGCTTTGGTGTTGAAATATGGGACGGTATCGGGTCGACAGAAATGCTGCACATTTTCCTGTCCAACGGTCCCGGCGCCCAGAAGCGTGGCACAACCGGCAAGGCAATACCGGGCTATGATCTGCGCCTGGTTGGCGACGCGGGTGAGGAACCGACCGCAGGAGAAATAGGCGAACTGCTGGTTTGCGGCGCATCGTGCTGCAACGGATACTGGAACAAGCGGGACAAGACCCGTCAGACCTTCGAAGGCAGGTGGGCACGCACCGGTGACAAGTACATTCGCGACGAAGACGGGTTCTACCACTATTGCGGCCGCACCGATGACATGTTCAAGGTGTCGGGCATCTGGGTGTCCCCGTTTGAAGTGGAGTCCGCGCTCGTCAGCCATGCAGCAGTGCTCGAAGCAGCCGTCGTGGCTCACAAGGATGATGAGGGGCTGGTCAAGCCCAAGGCCTTTGTCGTGCTGAATGAGGGGTTTTCCGGCGACGGCCTGTTCGAGGAACTGAAAGACCACGTCAAGGCGCAGGCGGGCCCGTGGAAATATCCCCGCTGGATTGAGTTCCTGCCCGATCTGCCGAAGACGGCAACCGGCAAGATCCAGCGTTTCAGGTTGCGTGCATGATCGCACCGGACGGCTATCTGGAGATTGCAGGCCAATCGCTTGAGGCCCGTTTCATTGAAGGGTCTTCCGGCAGGCCGGTTCTGGTCATGTTGCACGAAGGGCTCGGCAGCATCAGCCTGTGGCGGGATTTTCCGGACCTGCTGGCTTCCGCGACCGGTTGCCCGGTGCTGGTCTGGTCGCGCACCGGATATGGCGCCTCTTCTTCCATAACCCTGCCGCGTTCGTTGACCTACATGCACGATGAAGCAGACGAGGTGCTGCCACACATTATCGCGAAACTGGGTGGCCGTGATTATGTGCTGGCCGGACATTCCGACGGCGCGTCCATTGCCATCATATATGCCGGCAGCAGACCGCTGCCGGGGCTCACAGGCCTGGTCCTGCTGGCGCCGCATGTCTTTGTCGAGGACATCTCCATTAAGGGCATCAGGGCTGCCCGGGAGGCGTGGAACATCACGGATCTTCGCACCAGGCTTGAACGCCATCACGGGGACAATGTCGACAATGCCTTTCTGGGCTGGAATGACGCCTGGCTGCATCCTGACTTCCGCAAATGGGACATTACGGAATTTCTGCCGTCAATCAGCGTTCCGGTTCTGGCTGTCCAGGGCCGCGATGATGATTATGGAACCCTGGCCCAGCTTGACATGATCGGGCAGGCATCCGGCGGCCCGGTTGAAAAACTGATCCTCGATGACTGTGGGCACGCGCCACAAAACGACCAAACAGCCGCCGTACTGGACGCCATCTGCGGGTTTCTGACGGAGCTATGAACATAATGATTATTTCGAGACGGGAGCTGATCGGCGGATTGACCACCTGCGCGCTTGTACTGCCGGTACACGCTGCCGGTGGTTATCGCGGCTACGCCGATGCCATGCTGGCATCGCCGCCACGCGAGGCGAAAATCCGTCCTGACCTTGAAGCCTATCTTGACCTGCTGGCGGCGGAAGCCCGCCATCGGGCCGGGCGCAAACCGGTTGCTGCATCTGACCTGTTGCGCGGCATGGCCCGTGCTCAGGCGCTTGAAATGGTGAAGGGCAATTTTGTCGGTCACCAGTCCGCAAGCGGTCACAGTTTCCGCAAGCGGTTCGAGGCCTTTGCAGACCCGGACCAGCGTGGCGATTTTGGCGAGAATGCCGCCCGCGATCGGCAAAACGGCGAGGTCGGCAAGGAAAAGGCCAGGCGGCTGTTCATGCAGTGGCTTGACTCTGCCGGCCACAAACGCAACCTGATGAACCGGTGGTATGCCTTCGTTTCAACCGGAGCGGCACAGGTGAACCACCATCTGTATGCGGTGCAGATCTTCTGGGAGCGGTAACCCTGACAGACGGCGGACAGGTCCTCAAAGAGCAGCGTGAAACAGCGCTGGCACATTATCGTGCGGGGCGTTTCGTCGAGGCCATCCAGGCGCAGATGGCGGTGGTCAACGGAATCGGGACGAAAAACGCAGAAAGCGCAGAAGACCAGGTCCGGCTGGCGGCATTCCTGTTTTCTCACGGTGACATGAAGTCTGCAGCCAGTGTGTTCGAGAACGCCATCAGGTTCCGCCCCGATGATGCCGAAGCGCTGGCTAACTTCGGCGTGGTGCTTTCCAGGCTGGGCAGACTGCAGGAGGCGCAAGGCCTGTTGTCGCGGGCGCTGAAGATTGCGCCATCGCTGCCAAACACCCATGATGCGCTGGCATCGGTGTCCTACCGGTTGAACAGGCTGGATGCCGCGCGCCACCACGGCGAGGCGTCGCTCAAGCTGAAGGATGAGGCCGCAGCAAAAACCGGCACATCCCATCCGCTGCCGGATCACTGCCCGAAATTTTCACCAGCCGATCCATCATTGAACATCATCGGGTTTTCCCTGTGGGGAGACGATGCAAGATACCTCGACGGCGCGCTGGAAAATGCCCGCCTGGCCCCCGGCATCTATCCCGGCTGGACGTGCCGGTTTTATTGCGATGACACGGTTCCGCAACCGGTGCGGGAGCTGTTGAAAACCCTGGGCGCGGAAGTCGTGATGATGCAGCGCGTCAATGTGTTTGACGGACTGTTCTGGCGCTTCCTGCCCGTCAGTGACGGCCGTACCCGGCATTTTCTGGTGCGTGACGCCGACAGCATCATCAATGCGCGCGAGCAGGCAGCCGTGAACGAGTGGCTGGCATCCGGCAGGGCATTTCATGTCATGCGCGACTGGTGGACCCACACCGAGGTCATGCTGGCCGGCATGTGGGGCGGCGCCGGTGGCATACTGCCGCCACTGCAGACCCTGTTGCAGGATTTCACGACACCCAGCCTCGCCAACTGGCATCTCGACCAGTGGTTTTTGCGGTCGCAGGTGTGGCCGACAGCACGGCAAAGCTGCCTGGTCCATGACAGCAAATTCACGGTCTTGGGCGCAAGGGACTTCCCCGCCGGCAGCGAGTTACCGGAAGGCCACCACGTCGGCCAGAACGCATCAGTGCATAAGATGCAAGAGTGAAGATTGCCCAAATGTGAACCGACCCAGGATTGCCGGAGGCTCCAATTCTTGAGTAAATGGGATCATCATCGCCTATTCCGGTTTTGCGAGATGGAGGCTGCGTAGGCGTTCTGTTACTGCAGCCTTGACCGTAGTGTGAATCTCTTCCGGAAACCCTTCCTGTAAGTTTGCTTCGATTGTGTTGAGAGCGCCTTCAGCCTTGTTCGCGATGTCCTCCATGGTATCGCGTACGAGCGATTTTGGCAGACCGGCTTTCTCGCCTGTCTGCACGAAATGACGGACATGTATGCCTTCGAAGCGGTAATGGTTGTTGTTGCCGAGCGACATTGCGAGCTTCATCTGATTGTTTCGGATTTGCCTTGCATCGAGACCTGGCTGTGCAGTCAGCACATCATAAAGCGGTGTCAGGCGGAAGCTGCCGCCGGGAGCCAGAAAGATGCTGAAGTTTTTCGCATGACCATCTGTTGCGCCGATGAGCCAGAAAAGGAGCTGTGCCCTGATGAGGGTCGCCTGATCTTCCGCCGGTGTGTCGCTGCCCTTCAGCAGGTCAAGAATCCGGACCATTCCGGGGCCGCCGTCGCTCTGGTACTTTGCCGCCGGCGGGACTGACAGAGCCTGGCAGCAATCCTCCTGCGGAAGACGTATGAGTCTACCGCCGCTGGTCCAGCGCCGGTCGAAGCGCTCGATCACAAGCGCTCTGGTTCCCCCGAAGGTGTGAATTGTGGCTTGATTGACCGGCAGGCCGAAGGCCTCGATCAGCTTCAGGCAATAATATTCATTCTCGACACTGTTGCTGAGGTTGAGCCCGTTGGGCAGCTGGCCGATCTGTGTCTTGAACAGATGTGTCGCCGCCGTGGTGCCGTGTGGCCTGAGCCAGCGGCCTTCATGGTACAGCAGCGCTGTCTTTTCCTGTACGCCTGCTACCGAGATTCTGAATTCATCGTCCCGTCTGAGGCCGAGCGGTGCCTGAACGAGATTGCGCAGCAATCTGCCGATGGCTTCATCATCCACCGGTTCGCCTTCGATGGCGGCGGTCGTGTCGGGCGCCTCGCCGTCACCAGCAATGAATTGCAGTGCTCCGGCACAGTCCCTGCCGATGGCGGCAAGCAGGCTGTAGGCATCAATTCCGCGCGCCCCGACCTTTTCGGCTACACGCCGCCGCAGGGCGCCGGAATCCGGCAAAAGGTTCTCGAAAACGGCAGCGACCGGTTCGCCCCGGTACGGGGTTTCCCGCAAGGGCAGGGAGAGCGAGACAGGCAGGGCATGCTGCCAGTGCAGCCAGCTGTCGTCGTAGGCAAAGCCGATTGCGCCGCCCGGTTCCCTGCTCAGCTGGCCAACAAGCCGGTTGTTCAGATAGACGCGCAGCGGTGGATGCTGGCGGCGGCGGGGCATCAGAAGATATCCTCGATGTCAGCAGACTGTCCTTTTGTGCGCGGCGCGATCCGGAATTCAAGATCGAGCGCTGCAAGAACGGCAAGGATCGTCTCCAGCTTTGCCGCCGGATTGCCGGTCTCGATCAGCGAAACTGTCTCCTGCCGCAGACCGGCCTTCCCGCCAAGCTGCGTCTGGTTCCAGCCGCGCTTCCTGCGGGCGCGTTGTACGGTATTGCCGATCTGCTTCGGTGTTCGAGCCAAGTCACTCATGGAGGTCATTATGGGTTAAATCCGATAAGAAGGCAATATCGGAATTAGCGCATAATTCAATTTTATGCGTTAAATCGCATACCAGAATGCAATTCGTTTTGCCCTACCGGAACAGGCATTCCAGCAGCAAAAAATTCACTCCCTCGGCATCAAATCGTACGGGCCTTTCCACCCGGAAAGAGATGCAATGCGGTCGCGCCATTTCAGTATGTTGGGGTAGGCTTTGAGGTCGACACCCAGTTCACCGTCGTAGAACATGTAACCGGCCAGCGACAGGTCGGCGATGGAAAGCCGGTCAACTGCCATGAAGTCATGGGTCTTCAGATGCCTGTCGGCAATCTGCATGGCCGCTTCAGCCCGTCCCCGCAGAAATTCGGTAACCGGTGTCTCTCCGGATTTCAGAAATGTGATCATGAAGCGAAGCGTGGCGTTGTAGCTGGTGAACTTGTGATTGTCGAAATACATCCAGCGCAGGATTTCACGGCGTTCATCGTCACTGTTCCAGCCAAATTTGCCGAAATGTTCAGCCAGGTATTCCAGCATGACACCGGTTTGAATCAGCCTGCGGCCACCGTGCAGCAGCACCGGCACTTCACCCATTTCGTTGACCTGCGAGCGGTAGTCATCGGATCGCGTTTCGCCATTGAAGAAGTCCACAAACCGGGCCTCCCAGTCAGCGCCGCAAAGCTCCAGCATCAGCGCTACCTTGTAGGCGTTGCCGGATTCTGCAAAACAGTACAGTTGAAATTCCGCCATCTGGCCTCTCCATCTGAAGGTTGTTCATGCGCTTTGATAACGCGCGATTGCCGCGTGTTCCAGTGCCGCCGTCTGCAGCTTTGTCAGGTCCAGTGCATCGCGCAACATGGCCAGGAAGCGGATTTCCTCACGGGCGATATTGCGATCGGCAATCGCCACCTCGACGGCCAGCGCATAGGCGGTTTCGCGCAACGCCCTGGGCAGGCCTGCCTTTACCAGGGCGAGAGCCGTCTGCAGTCCGGTTTCTTCCTGCAGGATTTCGCCGCACTCCTGCGCCACATGCGTCAGGCGTTCGGGATCGAAGCCGGAAAATGCCGGCAGCGTCTGCACCAGCCTGCCGATACGGGCCAGTTCCGCATTGCCGATTTTGGCATCTACCGCGATCATCGTCATCATGACGTAGATGAGGGCCTGATGATGGTTGATGGTCTTGCTTACAGTTTCAGTCATGTCCAGCTCCAAATTCCTTTACAATTTCAATGGCGTCTACGAGGCCGATACGCTCGATTGGCAGACCGGGCGGAAACGCCGTCGAGAACCGGCTTGCCATACGCGCATCCAGCATCACAAAACAACCCCTGTCGGTTGCCTGCCGGATCAGGCGTCCGAATGCCTGCCGCAATCGCAACCGTACCTGCATGTCCTGCCAGGCCTGTCCGCCGAACGCCTCGCGCCTTGCGCGTTCCAGTATGGTGGGCTGGCCCCATGGTACCCGGTCCATCACGATCAGCCTGAGCGATTGGCCCGGCACATCGATGCCGTCGCGCACCGCATCAGTGCCCAGCAGGCAGGCATTCCTTTCGGCCCGGAACATGTCAACCAGTGTGCCGGTGTCAATGGGGTCGGCATGCTGTGCATACAGCGGCAGACCGGCTTCCGCCATGGGTTGGACCAGCCGCCGGTGTACTGCGCGCAACCTGGAAATCGCCGTAAACAGGCCCAGCGCGCCGCCATTTGCCGCAATGAACAGTTCGCGGTAGGCCGCCGCCAGCTGATCCATGTTTTCCCGGCCCACATCATTGACCACGATCAGCCGGGAGTTCTTCAGGTAATCGAACGGCGAGTCCCAGCTGTGCCGGATGACGGGGTAGGGCAGATGAACCGAACCGGTACGCATTTCGGCATTGCGCCAGTCGTCCGGCATTTCCGGCGGCCGGTCACGCAAAGTGGCCGACGTGATGATGATGCCGTCTGCCGGTTGCAGAACCGCACTTGCCAGCGGCACGGTCGGGTCAATCCAGTGCGAATGCAGGCCAGTGTCTGTCTCGCGATCCCAGGCCTGTTCGATGGCAAACCATTCCGAATATTCCGGCCTGGGTTCGTCCACCAGCCTGCTCAGCATGTCAATGAAACCACCCAGCATGAGTTGCGACCGCCGGGTGAGCGAGCGGGCCAGCGCCTCGACGCGGGCCCGCTCCGTGCTGGCCAGCTCCGCGGCCTCGTCATCGAGCCGTTTCATCAATCGTCTCGCCAGCGCCGACATCGGGCGCTTGAGATCAATCATTGCCGCAGCAAGTCTTCCCGCTGCAGCCTGCAACCCGTCTATGAACGGCCGGCAGCCGGTTTCTACCGATCCGGTCTGGCGGCTGTCTGCGCGTGCCGTCACCTGCTGCCGCACAAGCGACAGAAAGGCTTCCGTTTCGCCCTCTGCCTGGCCCGCCTGAATGCGCCGCATCCAGCCCGGACCCGGCAGGCAGAGCGCTCCTGACAGCACACCGGCCAGCAGAGTTTCGCCCTCATCGTCATCACCTGCCAGGTCGCCTAGGCGGTCAACCAGGCCGCGGCCTCTGCGGCGCTGTGATTCCGGACCCCTGATCCAGCGCCTGAGCTCGGTTGTTTCCAGCCCGGTCAGATGGCCTGAAAACGCGCTGTCGGCCGCATCAAACAGATGATGGCCTTCATCAAACACCAGCCGCTTCAAGCCCCCGGCGCGTTCCTGGTCTTCATCGGCTTGAGCCTCGCCGATGGCGTGATCAACCGCGACCTGGTGCAGCACCAGTGCATGGTTGGCAATCACCAGGTCGGCCTTGCGGCCTGCCCGGACCGCCTTTTCAATGAAACACCTGCGATAGTGCGGACAGGCGGAATAAATGCATTCTCCCCTGCGGTCGGTCAGGCCCAGGCCCATCGGGGTCATGGCCCGTTCGCCGGTGTTGGCGTCATAGAACAGGCCCATCAGCCAGGCGGGAAAATCACCACCCACCATGTCGCCGTCCCTTGAGTGGCGGACCCAGCGTGCGATCAGCCCGGCCATCAGGGCTGAACGGGGGTTGGATGCCGTCATGCGCACAAAGGCTTCCTGCATGTTGAGCAGGCAGACATAGTTTTCACGCCCCTTGCGCACGACAACCTTGTGGCGGCGCTCTTCCGGGTCCGGCACCAGCCGGGCGGTCTCCTGTTCCAGCTGGCGTTGCAGGTTCTTGGTGTAGGTGGAAATCCATACCGCCTGCCTGTTGCGCGACGCCCACAGATAGGCAGGTGCCAGGTATCCCAGCGTCTTGCCCAGGCCGGTGCCGGCTTCTGCCAGCACGACCGCATTGCTGGCCGGTGTCTCGCGCGGCACGAAGGCAGCGGTGGCAGCGCCGGCATACTCGACCTGCTGCGGACGCGCTTCCGATGATCCGCCGAGAATGCCGGCCAGAAATGCCTGGGCTTCGGCAGCGGTTACCGGCTGATGTGCGCCGGGCGGGCGCGGACCATCGTCTTCCCATTCATCAATCCGGTCCCAGACATTCAGCCCGGTGGCAAATACCGAGGCGGCATCGCCCGTGGTATTTCCGCCAATCCGGCCCATCACCAGCTTTGCCCATGGCCATTTGCCACGGTCGAGGAACTGCGCCACCTGGAATGTCTCGCGGGTGTTCGGATAGGCCCTGTGCCCAACCCGTTCGAGCAGGGCCCGGCTAAGGTTCACGATGAGGCCGCCATCCGGCAGATCGCTCTCAAGCCCAAGCGCTACAGACAGACCGCGCGGCGTCGGCACTGCCATCACCGCCGGAGCCACGAAGGCAAACAGCTCGCAGACATCAAGATGAGACTGTTCGCGTGCGGTGCGCACCACGTTCTGTGGCACCTGTGCCGCCAACGCCAGTCTGTTGACCAGGTAACCGGCATGGCACACCACGTGAGGCCGCTCACCAAGCGCTTTTAGGGCTGCAGCCGGTTCAAGGACCTGCGGCTTTGCGCCAGCCGGTATCAGCAGCGCGGATACACCCTCCAGCACCATTACCTGCGGCAGGTCTGCAGTGCCATCGAGCTGTGCTGTGGCGTTATGATCCTGCCTGTCGTTCATGAAATATCGATTCGGCTCTTTATGTTCGCTGCGCAATCTGGCACAGCTTTTCGCCGAACATCACCCTTTAAAAGAAATGAATGCTGAATTGTCCAGTTGCTCAAGACCGTCCGTCGATCCTGCCCTGCGCGCTGCCGCACTTGAAAGCAAGGCCTGGCCCTTCGAGGAGGCCCGCAAATTGCTCAGGCGAATAGAGAAGCGCCAGACCCGCCATGACCATATCCTGTTTGAAACGGGATACGGGCCGTCCGGCCTGCCGCATATCGGGACGTTCGGGGAGGTCGCCCGCACCACCATGATCAGGCGGGCGTTTGAACTTATTTCGGACATGCCGACCAGGCTCCTGTGCTTTTCCGATGACATGGATGGCATGCGCAAGGTGCCGGAAAATGTGCCGAACCAGAAGTTGCTGCAGGAAAACCTGCATCGCCCGCTGACCGTGGTGCCGGATCCGTTCGAGGAGTACGAAAGCTTCGGTCACCATAACAATGCCATGCTGCGCCGTTTCCTGGACACCTTCGGGTTCGAGTATGAGTTCGCCAGTGCGACCGAGTATTACAAGTCGGGAAAGTTTGACGAGATACTGCTGCGCGCCTGTGAGCGGTACCGGCAAATCATGGACATCATGCTGCCGACGCTGGGCGAGGAACGCCGCGCGACCTATTCCTGCTTCCTGCCGATCTCGCCCATATCAGGCCGTGTGCTCTATGTGCCCATGAAGGAAGTCAATGCGAAGGACGGTACCGTCACTTTTGCCGATGAAGACGGAACAGATGTCACGCTGCCGGTCATCGGTGGCAATGTGAAGTTGCAATGGAAGCCGGACTTTGGCGCCAGGTGGGCCGCACTTGGGGTTGATTTTGAGATGTACGGCAAGGATCACCAGACCAACACTCCTGTCTATGACGGTATCTGCCAGGCGTTGGGCGGCCATGCGCCGGAGCATTATGTCTATGAGTTGTTCCTCGACCAGAAAGGTGAAAAGATTTCCAAGTCAAAGGGCAACGGACTGACCATTGACGAATGGCTGACCTATGCACCGGCCGAGAGCCTGGCCATGTTCATGTTCCAGAAGCCCCGCACGGCAAAGCGCATGTACTTCGATGTCATTCCCCGGGCGGTCGATGAATATTTCCAGTTTCTCGACGCCTTTCAGCGCCAGGAGCTGAAGGATCAGCTTTCAAACCCGGTCTGGCATATTCATGCAGGCAATCCGCCCGAGGCCGGCATGCCGGTCAGCTTTGCGCTTCTGCTCAATCTGGCGGCCGTGGCCAATGCCGAAACCAGGGAGGGACTTTGGGCCTTCATTCAGCGTTATTCCCCGGATACCACGCCTGAAACCCACCCGCACCTGGATCAGCTGGCCGGTTTTGCATTGCGGTATTTTGAGGACTTTATCCGGCCTGCCAAACAGTATCGCGAGGCAACCGGGGAAGAAGCAGCCGCGCTGCGCGATCTGTCGGCCAGGCTGGCGCAACTGCCGGCAGGATCATCGCCGCAGGACATTCAGTCGGCGATTTATGATGTGGGCCGCCGCGAACCCTACACCAAACAGAACAAGGACGGGACCATCGGGGTGTCGCTGGCCTGGTTCAATACCCTTTATGAGATACTGC
>Ga0307379_10013265_pt1 | contig 10691 bp, 14 predicted proteins | sample UN2MG_FD_202237 | JGI IMG/M metagenome (GOLD analysis project Ga0307379, IMG submission 202237) | Soil microbial communities from Risofladan, Vaasa, Finland - UN-2 | ecosystem: Environmental > Terrestrial > Soil > Coastal area > Acid sulfate soil | place: Finland: Risofladan, Vaasa | collected... | reverse complement strand
ATGGTTGAATATAAAGATGAAGATATAAAAAAGATAATAGAAGTATTGAAAGACCATGAAGATAATATTTCAGATGGGTTCAGTTATTATGCAAATTGGCAAGGTGAAGAACACGAACTCACTGAGATAGCAAAGGATATTATAGTTGCTTTGAGAGGTTAAGCAATGCCCAAGAAACTACCCTACACCCCGAATAGCCTAATCAAGACTACTCTACAAAGACTGTTCATGTGGTCTAGGGAAAGGAAAGCGGTTATGAAGGGTGCGGTATGTTCCATCTGCGGTTCAACTGATAACTTACAATGCCATCACCCGAAGGGAATTAATTGGGCAAGGATAATAAAAGTCATTCGTGAGGAAATATGGCCTGATGACTTGACACCGTTGTGCAAGAAGCACCACGATATTGAAACCGCTAGACAAAAACGAGATTCTATTGGGTAGAAGTAACGAGTAGTACCGCTAGATTGTAAATCCTTATGAGGTATCGTTCAAGCACGATAATCGAGTTTTGATACCTTCTACACCCCTTTAATCAATTCATAGATGAACTGCGGTTTAGGGATAGCAACTGCGTAATCATGTTAGAGAACACATCCATCGGCGTAGTGACTTGACATTGCACATCGAACATTCCTTCTCCGACAGTGATGTTCTTGGTTCTAACTAGGTAATTATCAGACAGACCGTATGGTGCGCCTGTCACTTGGACTACGGAATAGTTCGGGATTGCATCAAGCAGTAAATGTGAATTGAGGTTAAGCGGTGTCTTAGTGAAAAGTGATGAAAGAACATTCACTCTTGCCACTTCATAGGACTGACCTGCGTTTGGTATGGTTTCGTCTGATATGATTTCCATCTCCTTTAGACCGTCAATGGCTATGCGGTGGTCATTCTGGAACTCTGCTACAACACCATCCTTGCCAATCACTCTTGCGTAATTGAATCCCTGATTGTCATTTGAATCGAACTCAAAGTTGAATAGGGTGTCACCGTAAGACAATGAGATGCTTGGTGATGCTGTGTTAGGGTCTGGAATCTTTCTGAATTGGAATGAATCCCCATGCTGAAAGAATGTGTAACCTAGGATGCGTGATGTCAAAGGGTCTATGGCTAGTTCTCTAAACTGCTTCATAAGATTGTATTTGGATGTTCCTGTCTTGAATCGGATATCCTTTGGAACTTTCACGGATGGCGAAGTGTTCTCAAGATACGGTGTCATAAATGATAGTGCCGACACATCCTCAAAGACCTTCCTGATTGCATCCTCTATGGTTAGACCATCGAAGTTATTGTACTCATTGACTATGATTTGGTCATTCATTGCCCTATTCAAAGAACCCTGCAAGTCAAGTGAAGTGCTGAATTTAGAACCGTCTGAATCTACATGACCTGTGAATGTCGGGAAGTCCGGTAACTCGTCAAGTCCAACGTAAACCCTCACAATATCTCTTTTCAGAATCTTGTACCGTGAGTTCATACCTGCTGGAAATACTAGGGAACAGTTCGGGATCTCACCGCCTTCTTGGGTTTTAACCTCTGAAGGCTTGTCGAACCCTGAACCGTTTAGGGTGACTTCAATCTTGACATCCATTTCCCTATGCGCCATTCTATGCCTCAGTTCTTGTGATGATTCTCAATGGGAATGTCCAACTCTGCTTGTTACCGTAAGACTGTCCTAATGAGATGTCACCGTCAATCTTTCCTGAATAAGTGACTACTACACCTTCCATCTCTGATTTCATTGTGAAGCTGACGTAGGTGTTACTCAACCAAGCGTTCCTGATGATTGCTATGTCGGTTCCTGTATTCGGGTGATTGGATGTTCCGACTAAGGTAACTCTCTCAGGCGGTCTTGAAATCATAAACTCATAGGCTACACCTGCGGATTCTAATGGAACTTCAACAGTCTTGTTCAATGATAAGTCATGGTTGAGTTCGTGAATCTTAGTATCCCTAGAGAACACTAATGGGGTTGCTGTGCCTGTTTCAAGTTCGTAAGTTGTGGTATCAATATCCAGGGTTGTTGTTGAAAGAGTAATCCTAACACTTGCAGTCTTTACACCGATTGTTTGAGGGTATTCTCCACCGCCTGTTCCAGTCTTGTAAGTGTAAACAGGGTCAGTAAGATTATCCTGATATGAATCGGCAGCATCTCTCTTGAACTCATACTTAGTGATTGTCACATTGCTACCTGCGGGTTGGCAGAGTGAGGCATCGAGGGTGACGTAATCCCCTAACTGTGCCTTCTTGACACTCACCCTTAGTTTAGTCAATGGTGCTGCATCTGTGAATGCGATTTGGTTTGTGGTGGCAAGTAAATCAGACCAGAACCCATCTACATCTTCCATGCGAACATAAGGATAGAACGCTGCTAGAACCTTGGAATAGATATGGTCTGCGGTCTGTGTGAGTGCTGCAACCTCAAAATCATACCATGATGTTGAACCATCACCCCATGCGACATATATTCTCTTGATTAACGATGCTGATGTTATAGTGACTGTTTTACTTGAACCTACAACTGCACCTGCTGCCGATACGGTCTTAACAGTCATCAAAGGCTTAGTCCACTCAATCTGATTAGAGAACGTGGCATCGTCACCTGTGTTATTGCCATCCTCTGCAATCACTAAGTAATAATAATCCTGCCCATCAGTCAAAGCACTATCATCAATGTATTCTTGGTCTGCGGGTGAAGTGATTGTTGCGATTGGTGTCAATGCTGCAACTGTTGTGATTGCTGATGTTTCTCTGTATAATTTGAAATCTACGAAGTCGGAATCTTTGACACCGCCCCATTTCAATAGGGGTTGTTCTGGATTATCTGGGTTGGGTTCTATTGTCAAAGCGGAATCCTTATCGGTGAATGCTTCAGGTGCATAATCACGATATGTTATTTTGAGTATCGGTCTTTCTGCTAATACATCTTCTTTGCACCCCAATTCAATCCATGCGACATCATCTTGTCCAACTGATGAACTTACATCATCATCAATAACGAACATGGCAAATCTTTTCTTATCACCTAAACCAAGAGCATCTGTTAAATCAAATGTGAATCCAGCAGGTATAGCGGTCAAGTCTATTCTAAAAGTGTCATATACGACACCATCTTCTGCATTAATACCTCTTCTACTTTTACACCCGCCATCCCCTCTAGTCCATGCAACGCTATCAATATATTCAGTCCAATTACACCAACCCGCACCACCTGAACCTTCATCGAAATTATCAGGGATTTCAACAATACCAATTACCATAAAAGTTGCATCTGTAACGGATGAACCAGTTATTATTAATTCTATTTCAACAGCAATAATTTCATCTGAACCATCCAAATCACCTTTACTTGGCATTTGGATTTCAATAACGGAATGATATGCGTTCCTTCCACCACCTACACCCCCAACGCTAGTGTCGGCAATGGTCATCGATCCACCGTAATTATTTGCAGGGTTTTCTTCCCATATCCCTGAGTTTTTTACAATACCTAATGGATAATCAGTTGGATTAATTATATCCACATCAACCACTTTGAATTTTAATGTAACCATCTTAACCACCTGCCACTACTTTCCTTGTGTATTTCACTGAACCGTATCCACCGTTCTGCATCCTCTTGACAGTGTGGGCGGTTATCTTAGCATCTGCCATTGAACCATTGTAACTATCAGGTAGCATTATGATTGTGTCACCGCCACCGCCTGATTTAGTTCCATCCTTTGATATTCTCTGGACAACCTCATCGTCATCAAGTTCTGCAAGACCGCCTTTCCTAACCCTCTTACGGTGTCCTGTCAAGGTCTGTGCCTTCGGTGCTGTAACGTAAGCAACTGCACCCATAGCTGCTGCAAGTCCGGCAGTAACCGCTATCAAAGGTATGATGTTTCCAGTCAATGCGGCCTTCAATGATGCAGTACCGTAAGCTGCTAACCAACTAGCAACTGCAACTGCTGTAAGGACAACTGCTAATGCAGCGTATGCTGCCCTCATTCCTGCACTCTTAGCGGTGATTGCCTGATAGAAAAAGAATATCGCACCTAATGACGTAGCAACACCCATGAATGCAACCTTCTGACTTGCTGCTAATGAGGTTGAAATCATTTGTAAAGACATATACGCTTGTAAGGGTGCCATCGAGAACTGTAACGCACCTGCAACATCCTTCAAGGTTCTCTCAGCATCCTCATTACCTTCTACAAAAGGTTTCATTGCCGATACTAATTGACCCATCGAGATATTCAAAACGAACATAGAGATACTTGCTGCCATGAGTGCCTTGCGAGTTTCCATCATTACCTTTTGCTTGGCAATCTCACTCTGAATGATTTCTGCATTAGCAACTGCGTGTGTCCTTGCTTCTTCCATTGTTATTTTAATGCCTGCTTCCGCATACATCTTTTTTACAAGTAATGCTTGTTGTTCCATCTTTAAATTATTGGCAATCGTATAATTATATTGTTCTTGTAGATTTGTCTGGGTTGCTAATGCAGTAAGTTCTCTCTTATTCATTTTGGATTTAGCAAGTAGCATCTGATTGGACTGCTTCATTGTTTCAATTTCTATTCTTGTTTGAGCAGTCATAATCTTTTTGGCAGTAGCATTAGAAATTACACTTGCTTTCAATATCTCTAATTGGGTTGTAAGTTGTTCCACTTGTTCCATGCCACGAACTTCGGCTTCTATTCGTAATGTTGCTGCTTGCCCTGATGATAAACTTGCTGGCATTTCAATCAGTCCTCATTTCTCGTCATCTCTCTTTCCTTCGCATTCGATTTCTATTCTGTTTTTCTCATCTTCTTCAGGCGTTCCATTCATCTCACTCATCAGTTCTTCATAGACACCAAGCAATGCCCAAAAGCCAACCCTATCTTCTGTTGAAAACATCGGGAGTTCGTGATAGGGATACTGAATGTTCGCACCCATCTGATTCAACAGCATGATTGATTTTATTAGACCTTTGGACTTGGCGAGTTTTTTTCTTTGTCTATCTCCTTCTTGCTTCTACTTGCACCTGTAACTCTATTCATCAGCATCATCATTTTCAGTTTCAGATCGGAACTCTTGTTGTTGGAAATCAAGTCATAGGTTTCTTCATCAATGCGGAATATCTTGCACATCTTAGCTTTGTTAAGACCTTCTGAATCAACATTCATTTTACCTGATTCAATGTCAAAAGATGTGTATTTAGAATCTATTGCATCCGATTCCCCGCCACTTGGAACGTGAGCAACCACTTTGACTTTCTTGATTTCCTCACCAGAGGAATACTCAATGATTTCCTCAATCGTTCCTAGTTCGTTCTCACTAGCCCATTCCTTGTCCGTGATACTTCTGATTACTTCTTTCGTCATTTAATCCATCTCCTTTATTTTATTTCATCTTCTCTCGTCTGTGATAGGTATTGTGCCTTGGATGAGGTTTCTTGGGATTGAACCCCAAGTGATACCGTTGTCCTCACTGACCTCTATGTAACTCCCTTTGTCTATCACTAATGCCCTTGGTATTACTGCTGACTTCAGGAAGAATACTTTACAGAGTTGAGGGCGTTCATCCTTCATGGAATCGCCTTACGGTAAGATTTTGTAATCGTATTCAGTTATTCCAAGCGTTAGAGTTGTGGCACTAGCCCAACCAGTTCCAAGTGTGATTCCACTTGCATCTATGGTCTTGAAGTAGTTTTTGGTTATGTATTCGATTGCTCCTGTTCCTGTCAAGACTACGGTTTCCTCAATGTCCTCACCGAAGAAGTTAGTTCCTGTGATGGTCAAAGCACCTGCTACTGATGCTGCTGCGAATGTGCATTTCAATCTTGTGTGGAATACGTTAGGACTTTGCGGTTGTAAGTCTGCGGAGTAGCTTGTGGATGCTACGACAGTTCCAACGGTCTTAATGTCCTGTGGTGTCAGTTCTGCCCAATTCGGTATCTTAATCGCCCTTCTAGCGAACAGTGATAACTTGAACTTGTTTGGGTTTCCGAACTCTGTTTCAACTCTCTCAATGTGAAGTCCTGAATACACATGAAGCATACCTGCGGTTGCCATGTCTAGGCTTTGCACATCAGGGTCAAATGCTATAATGAGTTGGTAATCCCTGAATGACTTGTTGTTGTAATAAGCGTGAGCAAGATAATCCCATGCACCTTGCACAGCACCTTCTAGCCTAGCCTTACTGTTCTCAGCAGTCATGTCAAGACTTAGAGTGATATTCTCGTATCCCTTGACTTTATCTCTGCCAGTTTCGGGGTCATTGTTATCAGAGGATTCTTGGTCTATTCCACCTGAAATTCCAACCTTTCCAACGAATCTCTCAAATCTACCCATGTATGCCTGAGTTGTCTGATAAGTTCCTGCGGTGCAGGTTACAGGGGCATCCTCTTTGGTGAGTTTCAAGTCCTCGTTTATCGTTCCAAGTGGAGGGATGGTATTCAACCAACCTCTATCTTGCGCTTCAGTACACTTTATGGCGATTACACCGCCTTGCATATTTTGTTGTTCCATTTTACACATCTCCTATCACAGAGTTATTCACGCTAGCCCCTCACATTCCATAGTGTTTTGTCACGATGGGTTAATATCGTGCTTCTAAGTTGCGCTGGAGGCAACGTGAAATCTGCATTATTGAATATAGTGCCAATACTTTTCAGTAATTTCGGCCACTCTCTATCTCTTGCTAATTGAATGAAATCCCTACTAAGCCTATTCTCGTCACCATCTACCACGTAGGCTAGGTAGTATGGGTCATCGAAAGTAACTGCAAGCCTGACCTCTTTACCCCTTGTTTCTTTGACAGTGGGTTCAGTTGATTGGACTCCCAAATAAAGCATCCCTGTCAATCTACCTAATGGGTGGTCAATTTGATGTCTGTTGCGCTTCCAAGTGGCATAGGGTTCTTTATTCGCTGCCATCCCCTCACCGCTATCAATGATACTGAGTGCGGTTTCTTTGAAATTGTGATTGTACCAATCAATCATTCTGACATACGTTCCCTCGGTAATGAGATTCTTTATGTTCTTGACATTCTGATGTGCTTCTTCCAAGCCCCTAGTCGTTATGTCCAATGTCAAACTACCCATTATTCAACCTCCATCTCGAACTGGAAACGATACAATAACTGGAATGCCCATACATCCCTTGCACCTGCATAACCACCATCTATTAGATTGAAGTCCTGTTCCTCAACGAAATCCCATTGCAGAGTAGAACCATCGGGATCGACATACTGAAGGTTCTCGGATAGAATAGTGTGCAAGAGTGTTCTCATCACAGGTAAGCAGTTCTTAGCGTGTTCGTATCTGATTGAGTTTTCCTCACCGTCAGTCACTATTGGGGGGTAATTGAATATTGTCTTGACATGGGCAACTAAGTCAAATGCTATGTCGCATTGCCACACATTCACGAACTTCTCAACACCAGTATCGTAGTCCTCTCCAAGTGATTCTCTTGTCATCATAGTGACATTCGATACTTTCCTGATGTACATCCCTGGGAACTCTTTCCAATTCATAGGTTGTTCTTTGTAGATATTGTCAAGAGGAACTATATGCTTCAGTCTATGATTGAGTGTGTTTGTCTTTAGGAGATTGATAATCAAGTCCACTTCATCAGGTATTGTGATTGATTCCTTGAATTTGTAAGAGGGTATGATTGCTGGAACTGCGGTGACTGTGAGTGTGAGTGATTCATCGGTATCTTTACAATCGGAATTGATTGCGGTAATCCTTAGAGTGATTGAAGTCATGACAGGGTAATCCGCACCGTATAGAACAACTGTGTAAGTTGCGTTGTCTGTTGTTGAACATCTCTTAATGATTCCTTTGGTGACTGCCTCAACATAGCAAAAATCACTGGCAGTCATGTTGGTAACATCAAATGATATTGCGGTTGATTGCCCTTGCGTAATGCTTGAACTGGATTGGACTACGTTAGATATGACTGGTACGACAGGAACGACACCTGTGTTTTTCATCAATCCAAGTCCAAAGTTTCCAATCATTTAACTAGGCACTCCTATTTGTGTTGGCACACCAGTATCAACTGTTATTGCATTACCATCCTTATCCAAAGCAGGCCATGTCAATATGACAGCAACTCCTGCATCATCGTAAAGAAGCCATTGTGAGTTATCAACATCAAGAATCTTCTTGTTATTAAGAATCCTCTTTGCTAAAGTTACATCAATCTGCATGATGTCCTGCTTGGCTTCCGTTGCTACGTCTGCTGTGATTCTAGCCATCTCAGTATCATACTCTGATGCAGGTGAACGACTTGAAACCGAAGCATCTATGTTCGCACCACTGAATCTTGTGGCATCATCTAAGATTGCATCACGGACTTCATTGGCGGTTGGTGCGGTTCCTGCTGCATCTGGAACTGTGGTGTTTGCACCGTCTGTTCCTCTCATGTAGCGATTCTCAATGCTGAATGAACCCACTACATAATTAACTGCTGAAATGCCACCTATCGTTCCTGCGGTGATGATTACTTGATAGTCTTTGCCAGTAACGTATAATGCAGATGCCGATAGGTCTATTAACACATTGTTAATCCCAGTTCTCCCATCAAAATCAACAGTCAATGTAACCCCATCTGTAACTGGTGTTAAATCATTCGCAACATAGACTGCTACTGAGGCAGGTGCGCCTGTAAGTGTTACTGGAACTCCTGTCGCATCAACTGTTGTGAACTTGAAGTTCAGCGTTGCGTAATCCTCTGCGTAATCTCCTATATATGACATTCTTTATCCTCCAATGAATCTATTGCTAAGTAGTATCCCGCCACCACCTGCCACCACAGGGTCTAGTGTTCCTGTCATTGCATTGCCAGCCCAATCCGTGTCTGTGTCTGTAACATACCCTGACTTCGCCATTGTAACAGTCCACTTCTGGTTATCGCCAGTTTCCGCTTGTCCACTGTCTGACCAGTATTTCCAAGTCCTGCTACCAACCGCTAAACCACTCGGCCAGTATGCCGATTTCTGCAATAAATAAAGAGTACTAATGCCTGACGCATTTGTCTGGTCGCAACTCAGGTATCCTGGGATTTTCATGTAAAAGGTATCATCATCGTATAGCATACCCAAACTATCGAGTGACGGATGGTCTGGACTTAACGATACCCCTGCCAAGTTACCCGCAACCGTGACGGTGCTGGCCTCGTAAATGCGGATGTCAATGTCCTGAGTAACTACCCCGAAATCATCTGAATTGATTGGTAATGCCCCCCCGCCGCCATCGTATGAACACCCCGCAAATGAGAATTTTACAGTGGTTGAAGCAACGGCGAGAAGGTTGTCAGTTACAGAAATAAAATCGGCATTTACCGCAAATAATCCAACATAATAAAACACATATCTTGCGGCTGTTCTTTGGGTTACTCTGCAATTATATAATTCAAAAGCGCCAACGAATGAAACACTCCTAATAAATCCGATGTAATCCAATGTACTATCAACTAATTGAATATTATAATCAACACCAGCAACAGTTGCCTGACCAAAGATGTAAAAATATGAAACGTCTGTATTCTCCAAATATATCTTACCGCCAGTTGTACACGCGAAATAGTTTGTGGTGGTTGTTTGACTTCCCCCGGTGATAGTTACCCTTGAACCAACTGTGCCACGGGAGATTATTTGCCCACCTTCTAAACATAGAAATTTATTACCATCGGCAAACAACAAAGAAATACCCGCGTTGATAATCAACTTCCCGCCTTCATTGACCGTGATTGCCCTCGAACCTATACCGCCCATCGAGAGGTCATCGGTGACATTGCCCCCTGAGTTTATCGTCAGAGAATCTGAGTTAGCGGGAACCGAGGCATCGACATAGTAATCCGTGCCGATGCCATCCATGTCCGTGAAGGTTCGAGTTGTTGTAATAACGTAATCTATTCCCGCCATCTAAATCACCTCATATCCGCAAACCATGCACTCGCCATTTTGAAGTGGAGTATGGTCAATGGGGCATTCGGTGATTACTTCTGGAACTTCTTTCAAAGATTCAAACCAGGGTGAAACTACATACTGAGTGATGTGAATCGCCAGTTTATCATTAGTATCAATTACCAAAGGATAGACTAAAACAATGCTTTCTTGAATATAACCCTCATCATTGATTGAAGCAATACATCTGAGTGATACCTTACGAACCTTACCACACACTTCGGGTTCTCCGATTATCTCAAAGTCTGCAAAATCTACCAATAACATCACCCATCCGTAATATCATCTTGGTAGTCACTGTCGGGGTCAAGCATCTGCGGTTGAATGTTCACTATGGTTACTGGACTTCTCTGTGTCTTGAGGTTTAGAACAGCACTAGCAACACGCTTCTCTGCCCTGTCAAGAATCCTTGTGTAACTTGCCTCATTGAAACTAATCCTTGCCAACTCTGCTGCTGTAATGATTTCGATTCCAACCTTGTCTATGATTGCTTTGTGTGCTTTGGCTTTTGAATCAACGTCACTATCCCAAGCGGTTTCAACCTGATTCACATCGTCTAAGAAGTCTTTCTTGGCTTCGGTAATCATGTCACCTAGAATGTCATCTCTATCCTCTTGTCCATTCCAGATTCTCTCTGCCAAAGGCCAATACTTGCTACGCTTAATATGGTCTAGCGTAACTATCAGCCCTGAACCGTCTGTGACATGAGTTAATTCAGCCATTCTATGCTACCACCGTTCTTG
>Ga0307379_10013264_pt1 | contig 10691 bp, 10 predicted proteins | sample UN2MG_FD_202237 | JGI IMG/M metagenome (GOLD analysis project Ga0307379, IMG submission 202237) | Soil microbial communities from Risofladan, Vaasa, Finland - UN-2 | ecosystem: Environmental > Terrestrial > Soil > Coastal area > Acid sulfate soil | place: Finland: Risofladan, Vaasa | collected... | reverse complement strand
CACCACAGAAGGACGAAACCATGACCGTCACCGACCAGATCACCGAGGCAGAAGAACGCATTCTCGAGGGCATCACGTCGCTCCACGAGCAACTCGTCGAAGCCAACAACCAGGCCGCCGAGCGCCTCCAGGAACTCCGCCTGCCGACCCCCGACGTCGAACCCACCATCGACCCGGGCGATGCCGTCAAGCACTACTACGACTTCGCCGGCAAGCTGCTCGAAGCGAACCGCAAGTTCGCCGAGCAGGTCGTCGCGGCCTGGACGCCGGCCGCCCCGCCCGCATCGAAGCGGAAGGCCAAGTAAGTTTCCGGGCGTGTCCACCGTCGAAGATCGCTCATCGCTGGGGCAGTACATCAAGTCGCAGCGACAGCTCGCCGAGCTGTCCCAGCGTGAGCTCGCCAGTCTGTGCAACCTCTCCAACCCCTACGTCAGTCAGATCGAACGAGGTCGCCACGACCCCTCGATCAAGGTGCTGCGGGCAATCGCTGAAGCCTTGAATCTCCGCGCTGACACGATCCTTTCGTACGCAGGCTGGCTCAGGGGCGAAGACGGCGAGGGGGCGGCCGCCGTCGACGCCGAGCCAGCGATTCGCGCCGATCACCGGCTCTCAATCGAACAACAGGAGGCGCTCGTGTCGACCTATCGTGCATTCCTCGCCTCGAACAACAGGAACGCCGACTAGCCCATCGCTACTCGACGATCCCGAGTGCGTGATCTGGGCCAATCAGCTCGACGCGTTGAATGCGGGCGGATCGACCTTCACCTCACCAGCCGGTCACCACCAACGATCGCGCCGATACCCGCGGGTCGACCACCGCCCCAGAGCGCTCCTGCGAGTTCCGACTCTGACGTGCCACGAATACGCGGCTGGCGGGCACACATATCGCGCGTCGCCGCTAGCTCTTCGGGCCGCCCAGTACGGCACTTCCGATCGGTGACCGCGCACTGGGCACCCACTCCATAATCGCGAGACAGAACGCTCCGGTCCGCGCCACAGATCCGTCCGAACTGTGGCGGGGTGATGCCCGCTTTCGCCCGCACGTAATCCCGGTCACGACCGTCGGCAACGGGACTCAGGTGGTGGACGGGGTTATCGAAGCATCGCACGACTTGGGCCGCGATGCGGCGCGCCGGCACGGGCGTCGACCGGATTGCCGAGCGGACTTTATGTGTGGGTCGGCGGCGAGCATCAGCGCCAATGTCGTCAGCGACGCGAGGCAGCCTCGGTTGAGCGCGCGTGGATTACCGTTCCGTCCATGACAAATGATGCGTTCCAGGACCTTGCCCGGAGGTACACGGCCGCCTGGTGTTCGCACGATCCCACGTCGGTGGCGTCGTTCTTCGCCGAGAACGGTTCTCTGGCTGTCAATGGTCAGGAACCTGCGGTGGGTCGTTCGGCGATCGCCGATGTCGCACAGGGCTTCTACGACGCGTTCCCGGACACGGTGGTCGTCATGGACCTCGCTCGACTCGCTGGAGATCGCGCCGTGTACATGTGGACGTACGAAGGGACGAACACAGGGACTGGCGGAACTGGCCACGCCGTACGTTTCAACGGGTGGGAACAGTGGACCCTCGACGACGAGGGGTTCATCGCGGTCTCAGACGGTCGGTTCGACACCGTCGAGTACGAGCGGCAGTTGACCCACGGGATCTGAACGGGCGCCGATGCGGGCGTAGTATCACGAGATGTCGCCGCCCAGTTCGTACCACGACACGTACGGATGGGACCCGAGCGACGTGTTGTCGGGCGGGTCGCGCATGGTCCCGATCTCCACCCCGAGCGGAGAGTTCCGAGTGTGGACGAAACGGGTCGGCACGAACGCCGATCTGAAGGTCCTGCTGCTCCACGGTGGGCCCGGAGCCTCTGACGAGCTGTTCGAGTGCTTCGACACGTGGTTCCCGCACGCTGGTATCGAGTACTACTACTACGATCAACTCGGCTCGTTCCGGAGTGATCAGCCCGACGACCCAACGCTGTGGAACCTCGACCGATTCGTGGACGAGGTGGAACAGGTCAGAGTTGCCCTCGGTCTCGATGCCAGCAACTTCGTGCTGCTCGGACAATCGTGGGGAGGCATGCTCGCCCTCGAATATGCCCTTCATCACGGGGCGAACCTCAAAGGCCTGGTCATCTCCAACATGATGTCCAGCGCTCGGCTGTACAACCAGTACGCCGAAGACGTCCTGATGCCGACCATGGACCAGGCCGCGTTGAGCCAGATCAAGCAGTTCGAGGCCGAGGGCGACACCGACAATCCGAGATACGAGCAGCTCCTCATGGAGCACCACTACCTGCTGCACGTGTGTCGTCTCCCCCTCGACGAATGGCCCGACCCGGTGCAACGAGCGCTCGCACACATCAACCCGTCGATCTACGTCCCGATGCAGGGACCGAGCGAACTCGGTCTCAGCGGCACCCTGCTGGACTGGGACCGCTCGGGCGACCTCGGAAGCATCGACGTGCCGACGCTCACCATCGGAGCGACGCACGACACCATGGACCCACAACACATGCGCTGGATGTCAGAGCAGCTCCCGCAGGGCAGCTACCTGCACTGCCCCGACGGCAGCCACCTGTCGCAGTACGACGACCCGCAGCACTACTTCCCAGGCCTGATCAACTTCCTGCGCACCCTCTGACCTTCGGGCTGAAAGCCACCCCGCCACCCACATACCTCTACCAGGTCTCGTCAGGTCGGCCGATCACTTTCACCCGCCCACGAGTCGGGGCGAGCGGTGAGTGCCTGGCCGGGGTGGGTGCCGAACATCAGCGAGTCGACGCTTGCGACGCTCGCGGTGTGACAAGGAGACTTGCTCGGATCCGCGAATTCGCAACACGCCCACGTCAGGCCTCGCATTCCTCGACCAACGGATCCACGCCGACCGATAATCACGGGTCGGACCGTTCGCCCTCCCGCCGCATAATCACTGCTGAGGAAAGCGTCCGGTTGACGATCGCCCACTGAGACATCTGAGGAACATGTCCGAGCGGTGTCGAATGGAACGGACGAGGTCCTTCTCGTCCTCGACTGGGACGCGGCCCGATGACCGTGTCACACCATCAGCGACCGAAGATCAACGTGGCGACAGTCACGACGATCAGCACCACCATGATCAAGGCCGCCCACACTCCAGCAGCTGTCGCAACGAACCGACCGCCTCGTTTCGAACCACCGCGGCTGGACCTCATCGCAAGCGCTACGCCCACCGCAACGATGGCCAGCACGAGCAGCAGCGGCATGTTTCAACTCTCCCGGATCGTTGAGCAGATGGCCCAGAGTCCTTGGCCCCGTCGTGACAACCCTGAGCATTTCAACACCTGAGCGCCCGTCGGGACACGTCAGGACACGGCGGCAAGTAGACGGTGCACCCATCTGGCTTGCCTCCGGCGATCGACTCGCTCATCGCGACACCCTGCGCGCGCTGTCAACGAGGCATGCCCGAGATCACCTGTCACCGGCTCGGTGACGCGATTACGTGACGCGGGACTTGGGCCGTTACCGGGCGGTGGTCCTGCATCGATCGCCGTGATTGTGTGCGCCGGATATGAGCGGGCGTGGGGGTGGACGTCGAGCTGTCCAGCCACCTGTTGACGTGCTGTATCGTCCGCATTGGAGCGTCTCACGACAATCCGGAGCCCTCGGATGATCAACACGCCGCCACAAGTGATCTCAGGCATCGAGTACTCCGTTTGTCGACCTCAAGACACACCCGACATGGCTCGCCTGCTCGCGGAGAGCTTCACGCAACACGATCCGCCTGCAGTCGCCGTTGGCCTCACCCCAAACGAATTCGAGGCGTTCGTCGAACTCTGGTCACCAGCAGCGGGTGTGGACGGCCTGACCGTCGTCGCCCGAGATGTCGCGACCGGTCAGCTGGCGGGTGTTCTGCTGACAGACGACGCCGCGGCGCCACCCCCGCAAGGACTCGAAGCAGTGTCGGACAAGTTCGATCCGATCCTCGACCTGCTGGGTCAGATCGATGCCGAGTACCGGGATGTAAGGACAATCGAGCCGGGTCAGACTCTCCACCTGTTCTTGCTGGGTGTCGCCGAGCAATTCACTCGACGCATGATCGGCCAGCACCTCGTTTCGGCGTGCCTTGCCAATGGGGCCATCAAGGGATACACATCAGCGGTCACTGAGGCGACCAACCTGGTGTCCCAGCACATCTTTGGACGACTTGGATTCACGAAGCGAGCCGAGCGTTCCTATGGCGAATACCGACTTGATGGCGCTCCCGTTTTCGCATCGATCTCAGAACATGGCGGACCGATGACCATGGACCGCACCATTCCTGCGTAGAGGGCGATGCAGCGAACCGTTGCTGACGCCGACCCGAGCTCAACCGTCGGCGAGGTAGTGCGCCCAGGCGAGGCGCGCTGCTAGCTCATGACGCGATCACCGACCGTGCTCGGTTGGTGAGCCGCTGGCGCGGTTATCGGGTGCTCGGCTTGGGCCGGAGTGTGGCGCTTGTTGTCCATGGGCAGGGGCGGTTCTGAGCGGGTGATATCGGGTGCACTGAGGGGGGGCAGGTTCGGTCCCGACTCGTTGGGCTGGTTCATTCCTCGCGTAGGTCGGCGGCCGGTGGGCGTCGGGAGGCGACGATTCCAGGCGCGGCGGAGACCACTGCTGCGCCGATGATCGAGATGCCGAGGATGCTGATCAGGAGAAGGAGCGAGATCGTGGGTGTGTCGATCATCCCGATCTGGTCGACCGCTGCTAGCCACGTCGACCGCCCGATCACGATGCCGAGGGGCACTCCGGCGACGAGACCGATCAACGCCACGGCGACGGCCTGACAGACCACGCTCCAGGCGACCTGCCGGCGAAGGAACCCGAGCGCCCGAACGATTGCGAACTCGCCGCGGCGCAGCCTCGTCGACAGGGCGAGGAAATGGAGCAGCCCGACCGCGCCGAGCATGGCGAGAAAGACCGTCACCGACAGCAGGATCGGGCGAACCGTGTCGAGTTGGGTGAGCAGTTCGGGTGGCCGAGGCGCCGAGTAGATGGTGAAATCCAGCGGATAGTCGGCGCTGAGCTCCGCGATGGTCTGATCGCGGTCGGCGTCGTCCGGAAAGCCGAGTACCAGCCAGGCATAGGGCAAGTCGAGCACCGGCTGACCGGCCAGCCGCTCGAGCCCCGCGGCGGTGACGATCGCGCCGTCGCCGGGGCGGTCCGCCTCACCGAAGACCGGGTTGACCACGGCGCCGACCACTCGCATCTCATCGACACTCCCGTCCGCGGCGGTGACGTCGACCATGTCGCCGATCTCCGCACCTGTCGCCGATGACGCGGTGCTGCCGAGGGCGATCTCGTCGGGTGACGTGGGCAGTCGGCCGGCGGTGATCGGCGGATCGAGCGTGCCGGCGAACACCTCGAAGGCGCAGGCCTGGACCAGCTCGGCGCGTACGCCGAATGTGGCGCAGACGACGCCACCGACAGCATCCACCCGGTCGTCAGCCGCGAGCTGTTCGACGACGACCAGTGGATCGCCCGACAGGTCGGGCTGGGCGTCCCAAACCCACCCGAAGCGTGTCGGGTCGTCAGCGGCGGCATCCCTGCTGGTCACGAAGACCGCGATCGCAGTCGTGCCTGCCACGGCGAGCACGGCGCCGGCGATCGCCGTCGTCGAGCGAATGCCGCGTGTGCGGCCCGACGCGGCCGTCACGACCGACGACCAGCCGACCGTCACCGGCGGCGACAGCCACTGCGCTGGAACCGACCACCTCGAAACGTGTGTGCGCGACGATCGGGCATCCATCGGCGCAGCGGATGCCTGACGGTGAACGAGCAGCATTGCGATCAGCACGAGGGCGAGGATCAGCACCGCTGCGCCACCCATGTGCACCAGCGGATCGAACCGCAGCGAGCGGTCGATCTCCGCTCTCCGCGCGGACCCGATCGGGAACCGCGACGAACCCAACCACGCGAGCACCGCACCGACGATCGCGCCCGAGCAAACCGCAATCGCGATGGGAACGAGCACACCGCGGGCAACCTCGCCACTCGTCATCCCGAGCGAGCGCGCGACCTCACCGGTCCCGCGGGCCAGCCCGACCTGTCTGGCCATCGCCTGGGTCAGCGCCAGCAACCCGGCGATGGCGGCGATCGCGGTGAACAGCCAGAGGCCTGTCGCCAGCGTCCGCACGCCGGTGGGCACTGCACCGTTGCTGATCTCTCCAACGCTCGCCGAGATCTCAGCGCGCTCGACATCGACGCCCTCGATCAACAACTCCCGTGCAGAGGCCAGATCGAACACATCGGGGTCGGTGCGCATGTAGTAGAACGCGGTGAACGCTGCTGAATCGGCCGTGCGGGAGGAGAACGACGGTGCGGCGTAGCCGGTCAGTGGGCCGTCCTGCTGGAAGAGGCTGTAGGGGTCGCGCACGACACCGACGATGTCCAGGCTGCCCGCCGGCCCGTCCAGATCGAAGCCTCCACCGAGGAACAACTCGTTCGCTGTTTCCGGGGTGATCGTTTCGATCTCGAGTTGGTCCCCAACACCCAGATCGAACTCCCGTGCAGCGTTCGCGTTGAGGGCCACTTCGTTGTCGGTCGAGGGCAGACGGCCCTGGATTACGACCGGACCGCCGACCTCGAGGTATCGACTGTCGGGTCCGGTGATGATCCCGAAATCTCTTTCCGTTGAAATTCCCGCAGCAGCAACCCACACCTCGGGGGCCACCTCGATCACCCCGTCCAAGCGGGCCAGGTCGTCCGCAATACCGAGGACCTCGTCGGGATCGGATGCATGCCCCGGCCACGAAGCCAGAACCACCGCATTGGGGGCGTTCGTGGCGGCGAGAAAGCGGTCGTAGACCGACGCTGTCCGCCGAGCCCCGGCCGCACCCCCGAGCACGATTGCGGTGACCACGGCGATGAACACACCCAGCCAGATCAGCGACGCGCGTCGTCGCCGGCCTTCCGACCGCGCGAGCATCCTGACGGCGTCGTTCACGGTGTTCCCCGGTCGACTCTGTCGAGGGCGCGCTTCGACGCAACCTGGTCGTCGTCGGTGCCCTTGCCCAGCCCTGGACCTCCCACGCGATCCATTCGACCATCTGTCGCAGCGGCGCGCCAGTGAGCAGGCTGGTTTCGTCGAGGGATGCCTGCACCCCCGATCGTGCACGTATCACCCAGCCGAGGATGGACATACCACGTGCCTTCCGGGGCCTTGCCAGGCAAGCCTCCGGTCGTCGGCTGCCTGACCCAGCACCAGGCTATGGTCGGCGGGGCCACACAGGTCCGGCAGGCACGAGATCCTCCTCCCACTTGAAGACGCGCACACGCGCCTCTCACTGTTACCCCGAGCGATAACCGCAGGCTGGGACCTATCCGGTCAGCGCTCGACTTCCGGCCGAAATGTGTGACCTCGGAGCGCAATCGACCCACTGCATGATCACACGTCGACGGCAGCGTCCGGTTGAGGACCGGCATCTGAGACATCTGACGATCAGGCCCGAGGCGTGTCGAATGCGACAGGTCACGTCCGGCGGACGTCCCGCTATCGGACACCTTGCTGGCTGCAATTACGCAACGTTCGGAAAGGCCGGAGTGTTGCGTTACGAACGATGTGACGAGGGATCGATGGGCGGTGTTCATCGAGCAGGGCTGATCAGTTTGCTGACAGATGCTCCCGGTCCGCAGCGTCAAGATGTGGCCGTACCTCGCTCGTTCCCGCAGGTCCTTCGCCAGTCTCGTGGTTCAGAATCGACAACGGAGGTGTTCAGTTGGGTGTGGATGACGTGTCGAACGCCCTGACTGCTCGGCGGGCAAGTTCGTCGAATGCGATGGGTGGCTGGGAACGATCGGGTGGGAACGGTTCACCGATTAGGGCGGCAGCTTGTTCTTCGATGTCGTGGTACAGCTTGACCATCTGCATGTCTGTGGCTGCTGCCGATCTGCGAAAGAGATCGGCACCGGATTCGGTATCGCCGAGCTGGAACAGGCACGCTGCGCCGAGGGCCACGCCGTGGCTACCTTCCGCCGATTGGCCCGAGCGCGCGAACTCCCCGACGCCAACAGCGATCGAGGGGAGGGCCTCGGACCAACGCTCTAGTCGAAAGAGGACCCGCCCGCGCCCGGTATGCCGGATTGCGCTGATCGATCCCGGTGGGAGATCGACGGTAAGCGCCTCGTCGACGAGCGCGAGTGCGCGGTCCAGGTCGGATGCTTCGCAAATCATGCTGTTGACAGACAACGCAAACGCAAGTGTCGTCGGTACTCGCAATTGTCGTGCCAACTCGAGCCCGAACTCGGCTGCTTGTGTTGCGGGGTTGCCGTTTGCATTCGAGTAAGCGGCCAGCACCAGCGAACTCCTCAGCTGGGTGTAGGCGTCAGCGTCGGCGGCGGCTTCCAACGCGGCCGTGAAGCGTTCGATGCCGACATCGAAATCGCCCACCGTGAAAGCGACGACACCGGCCCCCAACGCCTGGAGCGCCGGAAGGTCCGGCTGGTCGGACTCGATTGCGTCCAGCTGCGCCAGGGCCGCTTCGGCCCGCTCGAAGTCCGCTATGGCGTAGCAGTGCCAGATCTCCGATATCAGCACGCCGTGGCCCCACGTCGGGTCGGCGCCGGCGCCGCACTCGAGGGCTGCACTGGCGAGAGCGGTGAAGGTCTGGTTTGTGTCCAGCGTGAGCCCGGTTGGTCCCGTCAACTTGGCGGCGAGGTCCGGGCGGTCTGCTTCTGATGCCCACAGCAGTGCGGCGCGAATATTGGGGACTTCCTCGATCAGACGCGTCATTGCGACGAGTTCGTCAGGGCTGCGGAGCGCCGCTCCCAAGTCGACCACGAGCTGCGCGTAGATTTCGGCGTGCCGATTGCGCCAGAGGACTGGGTCGTCGATCGAGTCGAGTCGTTCTGCTGCATACTGCCGCAGTGTCTCCAGGAGTCGATAGCGAAGCGGACGACTGGGGACGCGGACCGCCTCGACCATCGATTTCGACACCAGGGCACCAAGGCTGCCGGCGATGTCGTGTGAGCCGGCGTCCTCGACGCAGAACTGCTCCACCGAGTCCAGACCGAAGGTGCCAGCGAAGACTGACAGCCGAGCGAATAGCTGCCGCTCGTTGTCGTTAAGCAGGTCGTGGCTCCACTCGACCGTGTTCCGCAGGGTCTGGTGCCGCTCCGAGACCGCGCGGCGGCCTCCTCGAAGCAACTGGAAGCGCTCCTGGAGCCGATCGAGGATCTCGGCGAGACCCATCGTCGATGCTCGTGCGGCAGCGAGTTCGAGAGCGAGCGGCACCCCGTCCAGGCGTTCGCAGATCAGACGCACCAACTCGTTCTGCTCCTGATCGAGTACGAGGTCGGGTTCGCTCGCCGCGAGTCGCACCTTGAAGAGCTGTTCTGCGGGGCCGTCGTGCTCGGTGCTGCCTGCCTTCAGCGGCTGCACGGCGCGCAGTCGTTCTCCATCGAGTCCCAGACCCTCCCGGCTCGTCGCCAGGATTCGGGTCTGGTCGGCGAGGGCGATGATTTGGTCGACGATGTCGGCGACCGAATCGATGACGTGCTCGCAGTTGTCGATGACGACGAGTACCTGCCGCGACGAGAGGTACTCAGCGAGCGAGGCCTCGTTGTCCCTGCCCGGCAGCAGCGGCGGCTTCATCACGTCGATGAGCGCGTCGATCACGTCACTGCCCTGGAGGACCGGGGCGAGTTCGACGAAATAGACGCCGCCGCGGAATCCCGGCAAGGCGCGCTCCGCCACTTGCAGACTCAGTCGAGTCTTGCCGACACCGCCGACACCGGTGAGCGTCACCAGTGGCCATGCCGCTAGGTCATCGACGATGGCCCCGATCTCGCTTTCGCGCCCGACAAACGTCGTGCGCAGACGCGGCAAGTTGTTGGGCACACTGTCGAGCGTTCGCAACGGCGGGAAATCGCCACCAAGGCCGTCGGGCGTGATCTGACACACCTCGACCGGCAGTTCGACACCGGCCAGCCGCACTGGGCCGAGCGCGGTCACCACCACCGATCGGTCGCTCAAGGACGCGCACACTGCAGACGCGACAATCTGGCCGCCCCATGCGCAACTCATGATTCGTGCAGCAAGGTTCAGCACCGGACCGAAGTAGTTCCCGTCGCGCTCCTCGGCCGTGCCTGTGTGAAGGCCCATCCGAACCCGCAGCGCCATCGATGAATCGATTGCTTGGTCAGCCAGAGTCCGCTGACCCTCGATCGCAGCGTCGACCGCGTCAACGGGGGTGCTGAACGCGGCCGCGAAACCATCGCCGCCAGTCGCGAAGATGTAACCACCGTGGGACTCGATCACGTCGCGAAGTGTCGCGTCGTGCCGAGCGAGCGCTTCCTGCATCTCATCGGGCCGCTCGTCCCACAGACGCGTCGAACCTTCGATGTCCGTGAACAGGAACGTGACGATTCCCGAAGGTCGATCCCCAGACATCCCCAGGACCCTAGATGACCAATCGACAGCCGATCGTCGAAGCAGCGCGCCGACGCCCCACCTCACCGGCGCACTGTGACGGCCTACCACCCGCGTTGACCGCCCGTAATCCCGGTCACCACCGACGGCTGAACGACGTGGGCGTTGGACGGATTTATCGAGTGCTCAACTTGGGCCTGATTCATGCTGGGGGTGTGTTGCGGCGGTTGTCGTAGCGTTCGGAGTGCCGGTCGGTGGGCTCGACTTAGGGCCTGTCGCTCTTCGGGGTTGACCTCATAACGA
>Ga0307379_10013262_pt1 | contig 10692 bp, 11 predicted proteins | sample UN2MG_FD_202237 | JGI IMG/M metagenome (GOLD analysis project Ga0307379, IMG submission 202237) | Soil microbial communities from Risofladan, Vaasa, Finland - UN-2 | ecosystem: Environmental > Terrestrial > Soil > Coastal area > Acid sulfate soil | place: Finland: Risofladan, Vaasa | collected... | reverse complement strand
ACACCCAGGGTAGCTTCGCCCATTCTGGTACACATTCCGAAAAAGGCAGTAATCCACATCCAGAACAAGGCACCTGGGCCGCCAGCAGCTACAGCAGTAGCCACCCCAGCAATATTTCCATTTCCTACTGTAGCAGCCAGAGTGGAAGCAAGAGCCTGGAAAGGAGAAATTTCTCCTTCCCCTCTTTGAGCTTTATCTTTCTTAAAAGCACCTTTAAAGGTTATTTTCCAGGCATAACCAAGATGAAACAATTGAGGGAAACCTAGCCTAATGGTTAGAAATATTCCCGTACCTATCAATAACACTATCATAGGTGGTCCCCAGACAAAGTCATCAATAATCGTTAACAAATTCATTATAGCAGTCATAAAAAAGAAACCTCCTTTAATTTATTTAAAATTTTATTTTTATATTGTTTTAAAACTAAGATTGGAAATAAAATTTAATTTATTTCTTTTGAAAGTAAATTTTAAAAAAATAATTTTATTAGGTCTATTAAATAATATAACATCACCTCCTCTCGGAAGGGATGAGTCCTCCGGTCTCAAACTGGGAAATATGAACCTGGGAGACTCCTATCAGGAGAGCCATATCCACCTGGGTTAGTTCCTTTTCCTCTCTCCTCTTCTTGATCGGGTTAATCGAGTTAGTTATCATTCTGTTTCTACCGCCTAATAAAAAAGGCCTAACCTCTAACCGAAGACAAGCCCGCTATTGTTCTTTCCCTTATATATGCTATAATAAACTAAGAGCTCGAGGAACAGTAAAAGACTTCGGCTCCTGTTCAAGCCCGCTTATCTCGTTCAAAGGATGATAGCGGGCTTGTTCTTTTAGTAATATTATACATAATATTAGAAGTATGTCAAGCTTCTACCGTTCTAAAAGGACCTGCCTCTGGGCCCAGACCCTCTTAGCACATCTTTTTGAGCAATATTCCTGATCTGATCTCACTGGAATAAAAATTTTAGGGCAATCTTTAGCTCTACATCTCCTTATTTTTATATCCTTAATCCAAACCCAATATACCCAGGAAAAGGCCAAAGCCCTACCCGTGGGGATGCTTACATATATCGAAGGATAAAAATACTCCTTCTCTTTAGAGTAACTCTTTATTTTTAATTCCCTGTCCTTCAACAAAATCTTTTCTAGGATTTTTATGTCCTCTTTGGTCGGTTTTTGCTCTGCGATAGCCCTATCGGTCATCTCTCTAAAAACAGACAAATAGGATTCAAAATCTTTCTTGATCGTGCCTAATTCCTCTGCAGATAGTCCGGGAGGCACATCTTCAAAAACTTTTGCTGGGATCCCTTTGTTATACAATCTTACTCCATATTTCTTAGGAAAACCCTTGGGGATTTTACGGCTCTCGGATAACGAGAATACAAATTTGATATGGTCTACACCCAGGGCCTTAGTCAGCAGTGCATCGAATATTTCTCTCTTCTTGTTTTTTCTCATCTCTCCTCCTTTTTTTGGTATATTTATTTCTTATAGTATTTTGTCAACCTTTTGTAACAATTACATTTTTTCAAAATTCTTCTATTATTATACTGGCTCTAACTTAGCAAATCCTTTTTTTAAAATTATTTATATTTTTAAATATCTTTATATAAGTCTTTAAAAGTAAATTAAAGGTAAGTCAAATATAACTTATCTAAGCGAATCACAACGACTGGTAACACCTATCACAAATCTGCTGTCTTTAGGCCATTAACCACATCGTCTTTTGAAACATAAGTATATATAATCGTACTCATTAAATTTTTATGCCTCAACGCATTTTGAGTCTGTCTTAAGTTCCCGGTCGCTCGCAAATACTCAGTCGCAAAGCTATGTCTCAAGATATGAGGATAAACCCGCTTCTGAATACCAGCCAGCTTTGCATAATACTTAATAAACCTTTGAAGCTCTCTAGGCCTTATTCTTCTTCCGTCTTTACCGATAAAAAAGGCATTCCCTTTGTTATAATGATAGCCTTTCCTTGCTCTTAGATATCTTCGAAGCTCCTTCCAGGTCTCATCTTTAGTTAAGGGCTGATATTCGTCATTTCCTCGCTTTCCAGCCCTGATCTTTATTCTATTCTCCTCAAAGTAAATATCCTCATCGTTTATATTACAGGCCTCGCTATTTCTAATTCCCGTACTAAATAAAAGCCTTATAATTGCCTGATTTCGTATCACCAGAAAGATATTATTCTTTAAATAGCTTAAGTACTTGGAACCCTTTAACTTCTCTTCTTTTAATTTCTTCTTATAAAGCCCTTCCAGCCCTGCTCCTATCTCTATTAGTTTCTCTACCTCTTCCCTGGTCAAAACTACCGGGGTCTTTTGTCTTTTCATTTTTTATTTCCCCCTTCATAATAATTATCTCCAAATAGGAAGAATCCCCCCCCTCTTGTGCAAAGTTCCTAATGGCACAAGGGGGGAAGTAAAGCAAGTAAAATATTTTTCTTACTCTCCTTTTCTATAATTGTTATAAAGGTTATAGGATATCTTGTCAAGTATTTTGACGCAGAATACTATTACACGTCATAATACTAAAAATAATTTATTTTAAATTTTTGAAAGCCTTATAAAAAAAGACTTTTTAAAAATGCCCTTATTGAGTTTTGACGCTTTACCCCTGAAAGTCCTAACAAAGCCCTTAATTCAAAATTATAATTCGCTTTATTCACCATAAAATTAATAGAGATTCTCCCTCTTTTAAATAAAAAACCCCTGCTCTTTTAGTGCAAGGGTTTGGTAAGTATTTTCCTATTTTTTAATTTTTGATTAGCTTTGGGTAATAATCAATTTATTATTTTACTTTCTCTTTTAATTCTTTACCTGCTTTAAAAAAAGGAACATTCATAGCCGGTACAGATATTTTTTCGCCGGTGCGTGGATTTCTGGCCATTCGAACATCTCTTTTTCTAATACCAAAAGTACCGAAACCTACTAATCTAACGGCATCACCTTTAGCTAAACAATCAGTAATATTTTTAAATACACATTCTACGATTTTTTTAGTTTCCACTTTGGTACAGTCTATTTCATCTGCCACCTTATCGATTAATTCGCCTTTGTTCACTTTAGAAGACCTCCTTTTATTTTTAACAAAATGCTGTAACTCATAGAAATAAGGGAAAATATAAGTATTGAAGCGCTACTATTTTATGTATCATACGACAAGTATTTTAAAAATCCTTCTTTTTAAAAAAATTATTTTTAAGTGGTAGATTGTCTGGTGAGTGATTTGCCTTTCCTATTAGAACAAAAGTGTTTCCTCAATAAATTGTTTAACCTGTCCAAAAGGAAGGTTGATATTCGCCTTAATTACCCCTGTTTCTCGAGCTAACACTATAAAACCACTCTTTATTTAAATAGGATTCTATTATCTTTTATCCCTTTTTCCTGCTCCTTCTTCGCTTTCATCAGGTTAGCAAAAGTGAGTTCTACCTTAGCCGATCCATCTATTCCATGTTTAGTTGTATCTTTCCACTTATCTGGAGCTCTGTTACAAAGGAAAAACTTCTGTGCTGCTAAATTCCCTTCTACCGCTATCTTATATAAGGCATCCTCTACTACTCCTACCTGGCTCTCGACCGCTTCTTCGACACCTCTTTTAAAGCTTTTTGCAATTTTTATCCACCTATAAAAAGTATCTCTGGTAATATTAGCTTCTGCACATGCTTTGGTCTTAGTCGCCCCATTTCTAAGGCTTTCAACGATAATTTGTCTTCTTTTTTTTCGTTCTTTTTCCTTCATAATAATTATTTATCACTCCTTTATTATACCTAAATCCTCGGGGCCCCTGTCAGATTTGTCAGATTTTTTTAGATTAAATTAATTTAATCGCTTTTGCCCCAGTATATTTTCCCCATCTTGCCAATATTACTTCCCCGTAAATTGGTTCTATTTCTACGCTCGGTATTGACTTTTCATTATTTCACAATATCCTTCGTCATTTTCAATTCCAATATATCTTCTATTTAGCCTTTTAGCTGTAATGCAATTTGTTAATATGCCCATCAATAGATTTCATATTCTGAATAAAAAAAATAGCCTAAACTCTCTCAAATTATTTTAATAATCCTTGAAAGAGCTTAGGCCATTAGCCTAACCCTTAAGGCATCATTATTCTTTTGTCTATTAAATTTTAACAAATTAAAGCGTTTTTGTCAAAAAATTATAAAACCGCGTTGGTGTCAAGAACTTGTGGGGGTTTTTCCTACCTCAAAAAATTATTTAATTTTAATTCACAAAAAGAAAGACAGATACTTATGAAGTGTAATATAAAAGAATCCTACTAAACTATTTTCTAAAATAAACATATTATCCATCTTGGATACAACTTTTCCTTAAAATATCAAATGATTAATCTATACTTATTAATCTCTTTAATGATCTTACCCAAGGCCTATCCTGGTGGGGTCCGGATAGGACCGGGAGAGAATAAGCATTATCGTATTTATTATTACTGTCTTTATCAAAATCAAGAGAGACTATCTTTTCTAAGTCTGATTTTATCCCTATCTGGTCGGTTCCCTTAAACCACCAGCTATCCCATTCATTATTTACGATCTTCTGTCCTACCTTGGCCAGGCTTAGAGCCCCTGGTCTACTCCATCTCATCCCCCTCTTTTTGAAACGATTAGCTAAGGTCTTATCGATATTACCTTCTATAGCCTCTAAATCCTCTACCGGGAAGCGAGGTTATACCGGTATAGGTAAATTTATCCTGTAGTCTCTTGGCCTCACCTAATCCTTCCTTATATCTTCTTTCTTTCCCTTTACTGATAATCCCTAATTTAAGCTCAGCTTTAGTCTTTTCTTCCTGCTGGAGGTGGATATTGGTTCCATCTACTTCCAGATAGATTATTCCTCTTTCCGTTTCTTTAGTTAATTCATCTTCGGTCTGCCTTAGGGCTTTTATGAGCTCTTTATCTATCTCTTCTTTCTCTTCTTTTAGGATCTTTTTTCCTTGTCTTATTGCTTGACCTCTGATGCTTTCAAAGCTAGGGCTGTCCCCATAAAATTCTCGGATAAGTTCTTCGGCCTTACGATAACTACTACTTAGAAAGGCCAAGAGACCCTTTATCTTTTGGTATGATTGGCTTACCCGTTGGTTCTTGGTCAGGCCTAACTTTTCATCTGTTTATGTTACTCTAAAACTGCACCACTCTATTAATTGAAAAGTACACCACTTTGAAATATTATTCCCTTATGTATGAAAGATAATGACATAGGGGGAAAAGGAGGATGATCAAATTGATAGAGAAGCAAAAAATAATCATAACTTATTTACGAAAAGGAAAGTCACAACGACAGATTGCAAGACAAATGGGCCTAAACAGAAGAACCATTGCCAAGTATGTGAAAGACTATGAAACGAAAAAAGCCCGGCTTACAGGCTCTAAAGAAAACTCAAATCAAGAAGAATTAATCGCTGATATCGTAGAGGATCCCAGATATGATACCAGTAACCGAAAAAAGGTAAAATTGACCGATGAGATAATAGATAGAATTAAATTTTACTTAAGGGAGAATGAGACCAAAAGAGCAGAGGGAAAGGTAAAACAACAAAAGAAGAAGATCGATATCCATGAGATCTTAAAAGAAGAGGGATTCGATATTGGCTATACCACTACCTGCAATACCATAAGAAAGATCAATAAAGAGGCCAAAGAAGCCTACATCAGACAGGAATATGCTTTGGGAGAGGTGTGTGAATTTGATTGGGGGGAAGTAAAACTTGTGATTAATGGTAAAAAGAAGACCCTGCAGATGTCGGTCTTTACCAGTGCCAGGGGAGACTACCGTTCCGGTAACCTTTATCACAACCAAAAGACCGAGGCCTTCCTGGATACCCATGTCTCTTTCTTTGAAGAGGTAGGTGGAGTATACAAAGAGATGGTCTATGATAATGCCCGGGTACAGGTTTCCCGCTTTGTCGGCAGATCAGAAAAAGAACCTACCGAGGCACTCCTAAAACTATCTATCTATTACGGTTTTCACTTTCGCTTTACCAATACCTACCAGGCCCACGAAAAAGGCCACGTAGAACGGAGTGTGGAATACCTAAGAAGAAAGATCTTCTCTAAAAGAGATGAATTTTCCTCGGTAGAAGAAGCACGGCAATATTTTAAAAGGGAACTTAAAGGGTTAAATGCAAAACCCCAAAAGAATGCAAAGAGCGCCCAGAAGATGTTACAGGAAGAAAGAGGCTATCTTCTCCCTCTACCTCCCAGATATGATACGGCAAGGATCAGCGAGGTCAGAGTCGACAGATATGCCTGTATTACCGTAGACGGCAACCATTATTCAGTCCCTGACCATCTGGTAGGAAAATTTGTCTTCATCAAAATTTATCCCGATCGGATCATCTGTTATCATGATGAGAAAAAGATCGCTTCTCATAAAAGAAAATATGGGAGAAAAAAGTGGTCTGTCGATATTGCCCATTACTTAAGAACTTTAAAACTAAAACCGGGTGCCTTAAAGAGAAGTACCGCCTTCTCGCAAATTCAACCCAGATTAAAAGTCATCTACCAAAAATATTACTGGGGTAAAGAGAAGCACTTCATCGAACTTTTAGAGCTTGCAGCCGACCATAACCTGGTATCAGTAGAGCAGGCCATCACCCTCTTGGAAAAGGTCAACCCTTCCGGGGTGAATACTGAAAAGATAAGAATGATCGTCGAAAGAAAGGATGATACCTCAAATAAAATAATCCATCCTTCTGATATAGAGATTCAGGCCCAAAGAATCGTCAACCTCTATACAGATATGTTAAATAAGGTGTCAGCATGAAAAATGAAATCATAGACCAAATCAAAGAGATCAGCAAACAGGTCAGACTACCGGGGGTGAGAAGATACCTTCTCGATGAGATCAAGGAAGCCAATATGAAAAATTTAACTTATGAAGCTTTTCTGTATAGCCTTCTTTTAAAGGAATATGATCTCAGGCTGGAAAGCGGTAAGAAAAATAGAATCAGGCTGGCTGGTTTTCCCTACCGGAAATACCTGGAGGAATTGTCGATTGAAGATCTCCCTCCTGATGCCAGGAAAAGGTTCAAGGTACTTAAAAGCCTTGATTTCATCGAAGACGGCCAGAATGTGATTCTAGCCGGCAGTCCCGGTACCGGCAAGACTCATCTGGCCATCGGTCTGGGAATCAAGGCCTGTATGTCCGGATACAAGGTACTGTTTGCCACCGTACCTTTACTGATCAATCAATTAAAAGAATCCAGATCAGAAAGGACCTTAGGAAGATTGGAGTCCATATTTGAAAAGTATGATCTGGTAATAGCCGATGAGCTGGGATACATTTCCTTTGACAAAGAGGGGTCAGAACTACTCTTTACCCATCTCTCCCTTAGGGCGGGCAGAAAATCCACCATCATTACCACCAACCTCTCTTTCGAGAGGTGGGATGAAATCTTTTCAGATTCGGTGATGACGGCAGCCATGATCGACCGGCTTACTCATAAATCCTACATTCTCAATATGAATGGTAATTCTTACCGCTTGAAGGAGACCAGGGAATGGCTGGCAAAACAAAATAATGGCCAACCAGGAAAGGAGAGAAATATGGTCTAGATTAATTTATTTTTTTAGAAAAAGTGGTGCACTTTTCGACTGAAATATGGTGTACTTTTCATTTGATATTTACATTCATCCAGGAGATAGCGGTATTTACCACCTCTCTCCTGATATAGTCTTTTGTAGAAGGTGATATCTCCTAAAAGGGTAGCCATATACCTTAATCTTTTGCCTTGATTGGAAAGTTTCCCTCTTTTTCTTTCTTTTTTTAATTTATCATCTATTAGCTGTAAGAGTTCTTCTAGTAATTCTTGGCCGATCTTTCTACTTAAGTTAAATATTATTCTCTCTAGGTGGTGGAAATTTATTTCTTTTTCTGGTATATTTAATTTAAGATTAGGTAAGTTTATGGTTATTTCTAAGTTTTCCATAGGGTAGATTTACCTCCTTTTGAAAAAGAATATTTATTCTTTTTCTTCTTTTCTTTTGAGGTAAGTCTACCTTTTTTATTTACCTCTTGACAAGTCTTTTATCTAAAAACCCCTACTAAAATTTTACACTATCCAAATTTTGTTATTTACAAATCAAAAGTGCACTAATAAAAATAGTAAAAAAGATGTAATCTAGAACTAAATTCTAAGGAATTTTGCTTGACTTTGAGGGTTGTTTTAGTAGATTGTAAAATCGTTCTTTAGAACCCATTTTTTCTTTATGGAGGAGATACTAGTGTCCTGTCCCATAGATAGCTTGACATTTGAATACTTATTTTGTATAGCCTATGAATGAACATTTCAGAATGTATCGTACTAACACCAAAAGAAGAATCAACTACAAACCATTGGGCGAAAGATAGTATATCGAATTTTATGAAGAGTGACATTTTCACTTTGCGATACTATGACATTATCACTTTGCGGTGACAGTATGGAAATAACAAGAAGGGATTATTATATGGTCCTCAGACAAAATTGCCTTAGGAGTAAGGAAGTAGAAGAATGGTTAGAAGTGGGAACTTTGCGCTTAAGGCTCAAACGTAAGACGTTCAATTCGGGCACACAGGGGTATTGTAATTCAGGGAACTTACAAATTTCTTATAATTTTTTTGGCCTCAGGAATTTTGGACGGGGACATGCTTAGTTCGTCAATTCCCATTTCCACAAGTTTTGGAATTGCTTCTGGGTCACCTGCAAGTTCTCCGCACAAACCTGTCCGCTTTCCTTTTTTATGAGAAGCATCAATTGTCATTTTTATAAGTCGCAGCATTGCAGGGTGAAGAGGTTTATATAAATAGTTTAAATTTTGGTTTGTTCTGTCTGCCGCAAAGGTATACTGCATAAGATCATTTGTACCAATACTGAAAAAATCTACATAATCTGCTAATTCATCTGCGCTTAAAGCTGCAGAAGGGATTTCTATCATAATACCCACTTCGATATTTTTGTCAAAAACAATATTTTCTTTTATAAACTCTGCTTTTACTTCTTCTAGTACTTTATTTGCCTGTTCTATTTCTTCTTTTATTGCAATCATGGGGTACATAATTTTTACTTTACCATAAGCGCTTGCACGAATAATTGCCCTGAGCTGTGTCTTAAATAAAACTTTTCTTCTTAAGCAGAGTCTTATGGCTCGGACACCTAGAAAGGGGTTTAATTCCTCCTCCAAGTTAAGATAAGGTATCTGTTTATCTCCTCCAATATCTAATGTGCGTACAATAACAGGTTTACCTCTAAACCTCTCCAAAACCATTTTATATGCCTCGAATTGTTCTTTCTCTGTTGGAGGAGTCGTCCTACCAAGAAACAGAAACTCTGTTCTAAAAAGCCCTACTCCTTCTGCTCCTTCTCGAAGTGCAATATCTGCATCTTCGGGTAAGCCTATGTTTGCTGAAACCTCTATTCTCTTTTCTCTCTTCGTTATGGCTGGAAGGAATTTTATCTTTTCTAATTCTTTCTTTTCCTTTTGCATTCTTATATTCTTTTTTTTATAATACTTTAATATATCTTCATCTGGGTTAATTATTATCTCTCCGTCATTCCCATCTAAAATTAATATATCCTTATCTTTTGCTAAATCCATTATTCCTTTGGCTCCTACAACTGCTGGTATTCGAAGTGCTTCTGCAATGATAGCAGTATGTGAGGTTATTCCACCAATTTCCGTCACAAATCCTAAAACGTTCTTTTTATCTAAGTTTGCTGTATCTGAAGGCGTCAAATCTCTTGCAACAACAATTGCAGGATATGAAAGGGAAGACAAATTTGGCCTTGGTTTATTTAAGATACGTCTTATAAGTTTTTCTGAGACATCTCTTATGTCTTTCGCTCTCTCTCTAAAATATATATTTTCCATTTTTTCCATTGCATTTGCGTTTTCCTCAAATGCCCTACTCACAGATGCTGTCGTTGAAAAACCTTGTCCTATTAATTTATTAATTTTTTCTATTATTATCGGATCCTCTAAAAAGAGAAGGTGTGCCTGAAAAATCTCTGCCTCTTTTTTTGCACTTTTCTTTACTTTCTTGTATAAACTTTTTATTTCAGCTTTTGTTTCTTTTATAACCTTTTCCAATATCCTTTTCTTTTCCTTAAAAGACAACGAGTCCTTTTCGTTAACATTAATGTCGATATCTTCAAAGATATAAAAGTAAGGCTTTCCTATTACTATTCCTTTTGACGCACTGATACCATGAATACTTTTCACTAGTCCTCTCCAAACTTATTTTCTATCAATTCCTTAATCTCATGCATTACCTTTTTTTCATCTTCGCCTTTGGCTTCAATGGCTATATGTGCACCTTTTTCTGCACCCAAAGACAGAATCCCAAGTATGCTCTTTGCATTTACTTTTTCCCCATCTTTTTCTACGGTAATATCTGATTTAAATTTCCTTGCAGTTTGTACGAAAAGGGCTGCTGGCCGTGCATGTAAACCTACTTTGTTTTGAATAACAAATTCTTTTCTCAATGCTGATCTTCCAATCTATCAAATATTTCTTTTCCGCAATCTTTACAGTTTTGCTTATTTAAACACTTCGCTTATTTTTACTTCGATTGCTTCTTTTATACTTTGCATAAATTGTGCTGCAGTTGCACCATCTACAATTCTATGATCACATGAAATTGATACATTCATCATTTTTCTAATAAATATACCATTATTTATTGC
>Ga0307379_10013258_pt1 | contig 10694 bp, 5 predicted proteins | sample UN2MG_FD_202237 | JGI IMG/M metagenome (GOLD analysis project Ga0307379, IMG submission 202237) | Soil microbial communities from Risofladan, Vaasa, Finland - UN-2 | ecosystem: Environmental > Terrestrial > Soil > Coastal area > Acid sulfate soil | place: Finland: Risofladan, Vaasa | collected... | reverse complement strand
ATCTGACAAACACATTGGTGAGCCTTCTTGAAAAACAAGGCCGCTTCTCCGAAGTCGAACAGGTTCTTGGGCAGACTCAAACAAACGCTCAGACGGCAAGTGCATGGAATGTCCGAATAGCTCTCAGGGAAGGCGATCTTTCTCGCGCTATTGACGAATTGAAACTCAGGATATCCAATGACGAGAAGGATGCAAACTCGCGAATCCTTCTGGCAAGATTAATATACGAGCAAAACAAAGCGAATGTCAAGCAGGCATTGGCTTACCTGGACGAAGCCGAAGCGATAACATCGGGCCCGATGGCTCTGACGACAACAAGAGTGTCAATCCTGAAAGCAGAAGGCCAAGAAGAAGAAGCCCGGCGAATCCTCAATGATAATGTAGCTAATACTGATTCCTTCGGCGCCTATATGATGCGGGCGGCATACCTGGCCAATGAAGGTGAACTCGAGAGCGCTGAGGCGGACTACAGGAAGTTAACCACCTTCCCCGGCCAGGAAATAGCAGGTTATGAACTTTTGAGTAACTTCTATGCCCGAAATCAGAAACTCGACAAGGCCATAGAGACACTCCAAGAGGGTTTGAATGCGTATCCTGAAGATTCGAGATTGGACCGAAGTCGGATGAAGGCATTGTTTGCGAGGGGCCTTGCGCAGGACCGACAGAAGGCGCTTGAAATTCTTTCAACACTTGAAGAACGGCTCCCGCAAGATCCGGAATTAATGAAGCTCCGAGCTATGCAATTGTTAGAGGTACCGACACCACAGTCACTTAACACAGCCAGAGAGAAGCTGGAACTTATCACCAAACTGGAGCCGGCAGATATTGACTCGCATCTTGTACTAATTAATATTGCCATGCGAGCGGGGCAATACGAGGCTGCCCGTGATTATGCCATCCGGGCCCTTGGATTCAATTCGAACAACCTGAAATTAATGTCAGCCAGAGCTAATGCCGAGCTTGCAATCGGAAATACCCGGAAGGCGTCCGAATTAGCTCACCTGATTCTTGAGAAAGAATCGAATAATATTGAAGCTCTCGGAGTACTCTTGAATGCGGCGATCTCGGTTGGCAACGAAGATCGCGGTCTTATGGAGGAGGCGATTCAATTGGCTCGTATGATGCTCGAAGAAGATCCGAACCATACTGAAGTTCGAGACATAATCGTGGCCGCTGCGATGAGAAGTAACAATCAAACACTTCTCGAAGAGGCCCGGTCGATGATCGAATCCGCACTTGCCGAAGAACCTGCAAACGAAATACTGCTGCTATCGCGAACACGTATTTTGGTATCCATGAACCTGTCGAAGATTGCCATCCCTGAACTGGAGGCTTATGTCCAAACAACAGAAGGAAGCCGGAGTGTTCCCGCATTAGTAACTCTTGCTGACCTGCACCGTCTCAATAGTGAGCTTGACCAGGCCCAACAGCGGATCAAGCAGGCCGAACTAATCGACCCGAAAAATCAATTAGTTATTCATGCCCGACTCTTATTGTTGGTGGCTCAGGAGCGACTTGATGAAATTGCAGGCATCAGTTCCGCATATCTTTCGGCCGAAAAACAGAATCCTGTAACACTTGTCGCGGCAGCATCGATCTTTACTTCAATGGATTCGATGGCACTCAAGAAAGAGGGATTAAAGCTCTTTGAAAAGGCTGCAAATATTGCGCCGACATTGCTCAGTGCCCGTCTTGGCCTGGCTTCCACTCTCTATCAAACAGGAGATATGCAGCGGGCAAAGCAGGCCTACCAGGGGCTGCTTGATGAATATCCGAACAATATACAAGCTCTAAACGACTTAGCCTGGATTCTACAAGAGCATGACCAGCGTTATGACGCCGCACTGCAACTGGCAAATAGAGGATTAAGAACGGCACGCGATCAAAAGGATCGTCTCCATCTTCTCGATACGAGGGGAACGATTCTATTCAATATGCCGGGCCGGCTTACCGATGCGAGAACCGACTTCCAAACTCTTGTCGAGGAATCGCCAGACGATACTCGCCAAAAAGCAAAGGCTCTTCTGAAGCTGGGTCGTATTTGTGCGAAACTTAGCGACCATGTTCAGGCAAAACAGCACATGAAAAATGCATTGGAGATTGACCAAAAAATTAACGTACTAACACCGGACGAACGATCGGAGATCATGAGAATTGTCCAGTGACGCGCAATACATACATTGAAACAGAAACGAGTAATACCCATAAATACATCAGTTGGGTAGTCTTAGCGGCATACTCACTATTTCTCGTATACCGGGCCCTGAGTCATAAAGCGGCCGGTGACACTGCGAATATCCCGGTTTGGGAGCTGCAAGACTCCCATCAGCTTCTCGTTTGGATTGGCAGCTTTTTCTTCAGAGGCTTTTGTGAGTTTGCTTATTTTATCCCGGTCGGTTTTATCGCCGCCATGGTTTTTCCCCGCCACCGGGATCGGTTTCAGAGACTTGCGATTATTCTTCCCGCCCTGATGGCCGGAGGTATGCTTGCATTCATAGTGCGAGCCATCGAGATCGACCAATCATGGCATTGGGCCGGAGTAGTTAGTTTAACGATTCCCCTGCTCGGTTGTCTATTCGGAACGTGGATGGGCACTACGTGGCTTCGCGGCCGGCGGGCTCGCCTCTGGTTGCTGCCGAAGATTGCCTTACTGGCACTTCTGGTTTTTCTTTGCAGCGGTATCATTCTGTGGCTGATCGTGGAAGAAAAGCCTTTGCCTTTCGAATCGGCTCGCGTGAGTTCTGCAGAGAAGCGCCGGCTTGTACAACTCATTCGCAGCAAAAGTCCGAGATATCTAACAGAAGGCCAGACTAACACTTTGCGCTTGACCGAGCATGATATCAACGTCTTGCTGTCATGGGGTCTTTTGCTCGGATCGCAAAACCGAAAAGCGAAGGTCAGCCTGGAACGAGATATGGTTTTGCTGTCCATGTCCATTGGTGTCGCGCCTGGAGGAGGAAAAACTCGTTACTTGAATTTGGAGATGGCCGGCAGTTCGGAAATTGAAAGGGAAATCCTGAATTTAGATGTAGAGAAATGCAGGTTAGGTTCTCTGGAAGTCCCGCAATGGTTTCTCAATCTGATTTCTCCTGTTGTTACATTACAACTTAGAGGCGACCGACTTTTGAAGCCGTTTCTGGATGCCGCTAAAGCCGTAGAGATCGAGTCGGACTCAATCGCAGTCACCTATGGTCCCCTGCATTTGCCCCCCCACGGATTTAGAGAGGAACTTTTCGGTCCCGCCGGCTGGGGCGAAGAGTTGCTCGCATCAACGCGGGCCCAGGCGGAGCACCTTCTTGCGGTTATCAGCCAGTCACCTGACAAGCAGCCGTCCTTCAACGAGTGCGTTGAAAACGCATTTGCACTTGCCCGGATTCGCTCTATCGATGGAAGAGATCCTGTTATTGAAAACCGGGCGGCGATATTTTCGCTTGGGATGCTTCTGGGTCATCCTCGTGTTGAGGACTTCCTGGGGCCGGTTCAGATCAGTCACAGCAACCATGCTGCCCGAAGAACTCTCTCCCGTGTCGTTATTCGTGGCAGATCTGACTGGACAAAACATTTTTGCGTGACAGCGGCAATTGCCCTGCTTTCCGACGAGATTGTGAGTGATGCTGCCAGCTTGCTCAAAGAGGAACTCGATTCGGACATAGGCGGAAGTGGCTTCTCGTTTTCCGATATACTCGCATCCCGGGCCGGCACTACTTTCGCCTTATGGGCAACTCGCAACGAGGATGCGGCTCGCGCTATTCAAGATCGTATTGTTCGCGGTTTTCAAATCGATGAGTTTTTCCCCCCGGCGGCAGATCTGCCCGAAGGCATAACCGATGCCGAGTTGCAAACCCAATACGGCGGTGTTGGCGGAGAAGGCTATCGCCGGATTATCGAGGAGATCGAACGGCGCATAGCCACATGCTCTGGATATAACTAATCAGCCTCAGGTACAATCAGTCCGGCTCTGAGATTTCTGAAATGGAAAATCATAATTTAGCAACGCAAAGGAGAGTAAGAACCTTTGCAGTGGTTTTACTTATGCTACTGTGCTGCGGAAGAATCTTTGCGCTGGAGCCTGATGAGATTCTCGTCATAGCAAATAAGGATATAGAAAAATCCATGGGCCTTGCTCGATACTACTGCGCACAACGCGGCGTGCCTGAGAAGAATATTTTCGCGTTGCCCTTAGGTGCTGACCTTAAAGACACTATCAGCAGGGACAATTACGAAAAGCAGCTTGTTGAGCCGATTCGCAAGAAATTCTTTACCGAGAGACTCGTAGGAGAAATTAAATGCCTGCTTACGATTTACGGTGTGCCCATAAAAGTGGGAGGACGAGGTGTCTTAGAGAATCAGAAAAACAAACTAAAAGAATTGAACAGACTGGCCGAACAAGAAAAACAAATTCTGGAGAGGTTGGAGCAGGCCGGTTTGACGGACTCGGCAGAGCACAAACAAATCAATAGACGACTGGCCCAGTTACAACTTACAATTGATCGTATCAACGGCAAGGAAACGCATGCCTCAGTGGATAGCGAGTTGTCGCTGGTTTTATTTGACTCATACGATCTGTATCGTTGGCAGCCGAATATGCTCAAGGATGAGGTAAGAGGCCGCAACTCTGCAACACTAATGGTAAGTCGTCTCGACGGGCCGGATTACGATATAATCAAGGGCCTCGTCGACAAAGCGATAAGCGCAGAAAAAATTGGGCTCAAAGGTATAGCTTATGTCGATTCTCGGGGCATTAAAAACAAAAATATGTACGGCCATTATGACCTGTCTTTGCGCAATTTGGCGGCCTTTACAAAATCCGAGACGGAAATCCCCGTTATAGAAGAGCGAGCGGGAAAACTTTTTGCACCAGGTACTTGTCCACAAACAGCTCTCTACTGTGGCTGGTACAGTCTCAGTAAATATGTCGATGCTTTCGATTTTGTCGACGGAGCCATAGGATACCACATTGCCAGCTTTGAAGCTGCCAGCCTTCGCGATCCGAACAGTAGCCAATGGTGCCCTTCAATGCTCACCGATGGAATAACCGCAACATTAGGGCCGGTGGCCGAACCTTATCTTCATACATTTCCGGAACCAAGAGCGTTCTTCCCGAAACTGTACGAAGGCAACTGCCTTGTTGAAGCATATTATCGCACAAAGCCATTTAATTCGTGGCAAATGCTACTGATAGGTGACCCGTTGTACAGACCATTCAAAACATTTCCCCGGAAGAAAGACCAAAATAGTATCGTGCGCTAATCGTTATGATTGCAGACCTACCCGCCCGGTAGCCGAAGCGATACTTGCCATTCTGTGGATCATGCGGATCCGCATTTAGGCTATGGCGATAGTATTCGGCGTCATACCAATCCCCAAACCACTCTCACACGTTACCGTGCATGTCGTACAGGCCAAACGGATTAGGTTTCTTTTCGCATGGTGAACAGGACAACAATCTCTGATCCCTGCCTTACCACTGTTCGGAAGCCCGGCTTTCATCGCTGACTGAATCTTCGTAGTAGTAGTGAGCGCATGAGATAAAGTTATTTTTGGGCACTTCTTCGCCGCTCAGGTGCTTGATAAAGGCTTCGACGGTTCCCTTGGCCATTTTTCGCGGAAATTGCTGGGGCGAGTCATAGAGCTTCTTTTCGAAGACTGCCTGTTTGCCGGCCGGGGAGGCATCGAAAGCTATTATTGATCCCGATCTTCTCGAACAGCTCCAGGGTGGCCCGCTGCTCTTGAGTGGCCCCGACAAAACCCATTCTGGTTTTCTCCCGTCCGAGGAAAATATTCTCTCGCACAGTCAGATCCGGAATCAGATTAAATTCCTGGTAGATAATCGAGATGCCGACTTGCTGTGCGGTAGTCGGAGAGAGGATGTCAATTGGTTGGCCTTCTATGAGAATTTTTCCGAAATCCGGGAGATGCGCGCCGCCCAGTACTTTAATGAGCGTACTCTTGCCCGCGCCATTCTCGCCTACAAGTCCCAAAACTTCGCCGCGGCGCAGTTTCATTGAGACGTTCTCAAGTGCATGAACGCCGGGAAATGATTTGTTGATCCGGCGCATCTCCAAAAGGAGCGAATTGCATTGTTTTGGATCTTTTGTCACCATAAGCACTGGGCGATCAACCAGTTCCGCCCTTTACTGCCCCGCATAGATTGATTTCATTTTCCAGCCTTTGACTATGGCCGTGATATCACCACCTTTGCTGAACAGGCTTATACCGACACTTTCCTTATCGTGCTGGTGCATGTATACGGCGGCCTGTCGATTGTTGACGAATACCTCGACCATGCTTTTGTCAAGAAAGATGCGAAGGTTCAAATCTTCATCTTTCTTAAGCTCGAATGGAGGCGTAATCTCGCCCATAGCAAAGACTTTGCCCTCTGGCTTGATGGTGACAGGGAAACCTTTGCCGTCTTTATCGCAGAATACGCTGACGCCATATTCTTTGGCGCGGGTTGGCTTGATTGTAATGCTCAGCTCTAAAGTGTTGCCGGAAATATCCTTTAGCATGTGGCTGCTATTGCTTTTGACGATGATGTTACCTTCGTTCTTTTCATCATAGCGAAGCTTTTTTAGTTCTCGCAAAGGTTTGATCCGCAACACACCATCTGCAGGCAGGCTAAGTTCACGCGGCAATGACTGGATAGCGCTTTGGGCGCCCTCCAGCCTGCACCAGGCCCACATGACACGGCGACCATCCGGAGTCAGAAGTGACTCAGGCGCGAAGAAATGCCAGTCCTTCCAGTTCATCATAGCGTGGAAGTCGGGAAGATACTTTTCATCCTTAAAATCGCCAAGGTAGTAACGGCACCCCATCCCATGACTGATACAAAGAAGCATCCACTTATTGCCTATCTTAAACATATTGGCGCAAGAAACATCTTCATCTATTTTTACACCCAGGTCCGGCATGTCTTCGTGCAGCAACAGGCCGAGATACTCCCACTCTTCAAGATTCGAAGATTTCATCAAATGAGGCGGGCCGCCGCCGGATATCGCATAATAAGTATCACCATTCAGCCAACAGTCGGGATCCCACATGCGTATCTTGGCGTCCTTCCCAGATTCTGTCTTGGGCTTAACCGCAACCGGCCTGGTCCATTTATCCAGATTCTCATCAAGGGCGAAAGCCAGGTAGTTGTTGCCGGATCCCTGGCCGTGATAGATCATTGCCGGCCGGCCGTCTTTAGTGAAGAATCCTGTGCCGCTGAACATTCCGTGACCAGTATTGGGCCCGACAAGTACGGTCGGGTGCCATTCCCAGGTAACCATGTCCTTGCTGGATACGTGAGCGAAAGCAAAGCCGTGATTGTTCTTGTAAATATAATGCAGGTGATAGCGGCCTTTATAGTAAAAAGCGGGATTGGGATCGCCCGGCATGCCGACACCCGGGCCCGGGTGGGCAAGATGGTACGTTAGCCAGTTAGCCGGCACATCTTTCGGCATAGCCGGCGTTTCTTCTACATACGGTGCCATCGGTGCAAGAGCGTCCTTGGCACGGGTGGCCATCTTCGCGTCATCTTCAGCAACAGCGGCGACCAAAACAGAGTTTTCGCCAAGAACCAGTTTGCCGTCGTCTATCTTCGCTCCGTTTTTCATTCTGCTGTGTGCAAATCGACCTGCACGATCCTTGATCTTATCTCCCTCGAAATCCCACCATGCGTATGGCTTGATACTTGATTTCTCATTGGGTCGCAGTGACCTGATTTCATCGACAGTTAAGGCCCTGCTGTAGATACGGGCATCTTCTATTGCTCCGGATATCGTGCCGCCTCCCGCTCCGACATGTCGTAAACCGAAAACAGCAATATTATTTTCAGGGCTCAACAAATCAATATTCTTTGCCCGGTAAGAGGCATAGCTCCGTCCATTGCGGTAGATCATTATCCGGTCGTCTTTATAAACGATAGCTATCTGGACCATTGTTTTGCTGTCCGCAGTCTCGGGGGCGTATTTATTTTGTACTTTTTCCGTACGTTTGTAATTGTTGCTGCCGGCCATCCATTTGCCCGTCTGCAGTTCGCCAAAAACTATGCCGTCGAACTGATCGCCAACCTGGATCGTGAGCACGCTGCCTCCACGAAGAGTTAGATCAGTCGGAGCAATCCATGCAACCAGAGTCTTGTCCGTATTCCCGGCATTGGCCCCGCAGGAAGAGAAAATCACAAAACCTATCATCAAGCTTACTATTCGTGTCTTCATAGTATTCCTTTCTTTAAAATTGCCCATAAAAGATTAAGTCCCCTTGCTCATCTGCTCTGGCACATCGGGCCTGAGCCTGTTTCTCAACAAACTATCACACTTATCTTGATTATTCAATCTTATAGCCGAGGGAATTGGTGAGTCTATGACTGTCCTCGGAATACAGCTTGAATTCAGGGAATTCATAGGATAACATAAGTCGTTAATATCGCAAATGTCGGCTGAAAACGGGCACAATGGCAGGCCGGGCGCATATGAAAGAACATCCTTACCAGCCTGTATATCGGTACAACTGTTCGGCAACGACAGGGGTGATTCGCCACTGCCGCCGATGCGAGTTGAACCATATAGATAGTACTTGGGAGGCTATGAAGAATGAAGAAGTCGATAACCAGAAGGGAGTTTCTGAGTAGTACAGCCATCTTTTCAAGTGCAGTCGTCTGTGCTTCTGAACCGTCTATTGGAACTCCGGGAGTCAAGAGTAAACACAACAAAAGACCGAACATCATTTTCGTGATGAGCGACCAGCAGCGAAAGACTACCCTTCATTGCTACGGCAACAATAAGGTTGAGACACCGGTGCTGGATGGCCTGGCACAACGGGGCGTGTTGTTCACCTCCTGTTACTCGACCCAGCCGGTTTGCTCTCCTTGCCGTTCGAGTATGGTTACCGGCCTATTTCCTAGTGTGACCACCGTGGTTGAGAACAACATTCCGCTGCCGCGGGATATGTTTTCGTGGATGCGCAAACTACACGACAATGGCTACAAGGTCTGTTATATAGGCAAATGGCATCTCGGAACAGAGCCGGTTCCCGGTTATCTGGATCGATGGCGTGGTTTTAACACCGGCTGGCCGCATTGGGTCAAGAACGAACCGTATTATGCGCAGCCGGGAGAGTCCGACAAGGCATTCAGGAAAAATTTAAAGGCGAATCCGCCTAAGATCCCGGCGGTTCAGAGCCTCAAAGGAAAATATCGTCCCGATATCGAGACCGATTACGCGATCGAGTTCATTACTGAGAATCAGGACCGGCCTTTTGTCTGCTGGCTGTCCTTTTATCCGCCGCACACACCCAAGCACGCACCCGAGGAGAACATTGCGCGCTACCGCGGCAAAATCGAACCTGAGGATCAGGCGATCTATCACGCCATGGTAAACCGTTTGGATGAGAATATTGGACGCGTGCTGAAGACGTTAGACAAATTGGGGCTGCGCGAGAACACGCTGGTCTTATTTACATCCGATCACGGCGAAAACTATCCTGCGAACTGGAACCACCACCACAAGCGCCTGTGTTACGATCAATCCGCTAACGTGCCTTTGATAATCAGTTGGCCGGGAACGCTTCCCGAAGGGAAACGTATTCAAAATGTATTCAGTATCGCTGATTTGTGTCCTACGATCCTGGACCTATGCGGTTTCGACTGGCCTCAATATCTGCACGGGCGTAGCGCGAAGAAACTGATCCAAGGCGATGCATCCGGTTGGCACGAAGATGTTTTTATTCAGAACTCCCCCTACCCAACCCACAAGAAATCCGTAGACCCGTCCATGCGTGAGAGGTGCGTGGTAACGGATGAGTGGAAACTGATCCTCAACACCAGCCGTCCACCGGAGTTGTACAATCGTCACGCCCCGGACCCGGATAAAGATAATGTCTATGAAACGCCGGAGAACCAGGAGGTAATTCAGGATTTGGTCAGGCGTTTGGCGGTCTGGGGCAAGAAAACGGAGGATGAAATAACCTCCAAACTGATCGCCCAATGGTTTCGGATATGAAGCATGAAACGGTCATGAACAGAATGTTTTATAGGAGTGCATTAATGCAAAAACCAACCCTGGTGGGGATAATTCTAATCATTGTTTGTACTTCAGCCGGAGCCTATATTCCCATAGACCAGAGCGGAGACTGGGAGGTCTCTCTGAATGGCGAGTGGCGTTTTATGCTGAATGGTCCGGAGGATGAATTCTTCAAGCCGGGTTTTGACGTGTCTGGATGGGCTGCGATCAAGGTTCCGGGCAATTGGGAAGTACAGGGCTTCGAGGAGCCTCTTTACAAAGAACCGGCCGAGAGCGTAGGGCTTTATCGACGCATATTTAAGGTGCCTGCGGCGTGGAAATATCGGCGAGTGTTTATTCGTTTTGAAGGCGTGCTGTATGGTTTTGAGTTTTGGGTAAACGCCAGGCATGCAGGTCGTTTCGAGAGCGCTTTTAACCGCAGCGAGTTTGACATCACTGATCTTCTCGAGCCCGGAAAGCCCAATGTACTGGCGGTTCGCGTGTACCGGCGTTTTAAGGGCTGGCAGTTCGACACGCACGATGCGTGGGGAATTTCCGGAATCTACCGCGATGTTTCACTTTTCGCCGTCGGTGACGTGTATTTTCAGGATCTGACAGTCATAACAGAGGTCAAGCAGGACTTGTCCAGTGCCAGTGTGCAATGCGAGGTCATTGTTGCCCGATCCTCCGCCGAGGCAGCAGATTTCACTG
>Ga0307379_10013257_pt1 | contig 10695 bp, 11 predicted proteins | sample UN2MG_FD_202237 | JGI IMG/M metagenome (GOLD analysis project Ga0307379, IMG submission 202237) | Soil microbial communities from Risofladan, Vaasa, Finland - UN-2 | ecosystem: Environmental > Terrestrial > Soil > Coastal area > Acid sulfate soil | place: Finland: Risofladan, Vaasa | collected... | reverse complement strand
CGAGCTTTCACGCGACATCAGGCGCGACGAGGACATCTGCACCCATTGCGGAGTGTGTGTCGGCCAATGCCCGACGGGCGCCCTCAGCGTGCATGAAGATACTCGCGAGGTTGATTTTGATCCGAAAAAATGTATACTGTGCGAGTTGTGCGTGCCGGCATGCATTTACGGAGCGATCAAGGTAACGCATGAATCCGACTGAAGTTCCCGGGACAGGCCCGGGAACCAACAAGGGCCGGGCCGCCCCGGCGGCCCATTTTTCAGAGGACGGAAAGCTTATGAGAAAACTGCATCTGACTGCCGGTGTAATCCTTGCACTGTGCCTGGCCGCCACCGCCTGGGCAAACCCGGGCACCAGCGGCGCCCTCAATGGCGTGGAAGACATCTACACCGGCGCCTTGCCGCCGCCGGGATTCTACTTCATGAACTACACGCTGTTCTACGAAGCAGATGCGATAGCCAACCACAAGGGCAACGACATAGACGGCACCAAGGTGACGATGATCGCCGATGCCATGAGGTTCATCTATTCGTCGGACATCAACGTGCTCGGCGGCCACCTCGCGTGGCATACGGTCATCCCGCTGGTGCACAAGGATCTCAAAGTCGGAGCCCTCAAGAGAAGCTATTCCGGCGTGGGCGATATCTACGTGTCGCCATTCATCCTCGGCTGGCACCTGCATCCGGAGAACGGTGTGCCCACGCTGCATATCGCCGTAGGGCAAGACATCATAATGCCCACCGGCGAGTTCGACAAGGATGAGCTGCTGCCCGCCACCATCAACGGTGTCGTGACGCCCGACACGTTCAACCCGAACATCGGCACGAATCACTGGACATTCGAATCGGTGCTTGCGGTTACCAAGATATACCCCAAGTCGGGCCTGGTGCTGGATGCCAAGCTGATGTACGACATCCACACCGAGGAAAGCAAGACGGACGTCAAGACGGGCGACCAATTCCATTGCGACTTCGCCGCCACCATGCCCATCCTTTCGGCCGTTGAGGGCGACAAGATTACCGAGCAGCTTCGCGCGGGCATCAACGGCTACTACTTCACGAGCCTGGAAAAAGATGAATACAAGGGCACCAACATCAAGGGTTCGAAGGAGAAGGTGTTTGCCATCGGTCCGTTGGTCAGGTACAATTTCAGCGAGCGGACAAGCCTGACTGCGAAAGCGCTGTTTGAAACACGTGTCCGGAATCGCCCCGAGGGCACCGCGATCTGGCTGAAGCTGGTCCACGCGTTCTGAGAAGACCGGCAAACATCCTGTAATTTGGAACCATCATCGACCGCGGCCCCGGTGCGCCGGCAACCCGGGGCCGCGCAGTTTCAAGGCGAGCCGCCGCGGTCGCAGGGCGCATGCAGCGGCAGCCGTTTTGTTCACCATGGCAGCCGCTGTAAGGCATATCTGCATATAGGGACAGTGCGAGGAAGCTGCTATGGCCGAGCTGAAACAGGTGTCCGCCCAGACATTCGACCTGGAATTGCTCGCGGAGGAAGAGCTGCCCGTAGTTCTGGAGTTCTACACGCCCATCTGCGGTTTCTGCCGGCGGTTCAAGCCCATTCTGGAATCGCTGGCCGAAAAATACGAGGGACGCGTCAAAATCCTCCAAGTGAATGCCCTCGAGAACCGCGAGCTGGCAGCGGAGCATGATGTTCACGGCGTGCCAACCACAATCATCTTCAAGCGCGGAAAGCCCGTCGACCGCGTGACCGGGCTGATCAGCGAAGCGGAAGCAGCCAAACGGATCGACGCCGTGCTGGACTGATCGGCCGAAAGCCGGACAAACCAGGCAGAATACCGCCGAACGCCCGCGAAAAATCTTGAGCAGCCGTTATACAAGGTTTTTCGAACCGGAACATGGGGAAATCCCTGATTGCAAGGGCGCACAAATGCTTATATACTATAAATAGGGAGTAGGGATGATCGGACGTTGATCTCCCCGATCTTCCGAGGTTATCCCTACTCTCTCTCCCTCCTCAGGGCGTCCTGTGCCCCCAGGGCGCCCTGAGTTCCCCCCCGCATCGGAATCGTTTGCAGATTTCACAGTTCCCATAGACCATAGCATTCGGCTTCCTCTCCGACTTCCGCACATTTCCTACAAGTCGGCAGACTCATCCGTCCTATCGCGTCCCCAAGCGCCTGCCCCCACCGGTCATTTTGACAGCCCCAGGCAGGGCGGCGGGCCGGCTGCACCTGCCAATCTGGCAGGTCGGCATCGGGTGCCGGTGTTTCGTAAATGGTGGTATGGCAACAGCTTACGAGCAATGCAGGTTACCCGGCGCCATTTGGCACAGATTTTGCTTAATACTAAGTGTTGCAGGTGATTGTCAGGAGGCAGTGCAAATGCCAACGTACGAATATGAATGCAAAGCATGTGGCCACCGGTTCGAGGAATATCAGCCCATCACGGCCGAACCCCTGAAAAGCTGCCCGGTCTGCATCGGCGAGGTGAAACGGCTTTTCGGCAATGGCGGCGGCATAATTTTCAAGGGATCAGGTTTCTACCAGACCGACTATCGCAGCAAGGAATATGCCGAGCGGGCGAAGTCTGAAACGGCTGAATCATCCTCAAGCTCCTCAACGTCCACAGCATCAGAGAAAACCGGGAAGGAATGATCCGGCGGTTTGCCGCGTTGCGGTTTGCCGGGCCGTCCCGATGCGATTGTGCTGCTTGCAGCGCGGCCCGCAATGCAAGGTTCAAGGTTCGAACCCATATATGCCCGTTTGTTTACAGGAGGACAAGTGCATGAAGGTCAAGCCCCTTGGTGACAGGATTCTGGTTAAGCGTATCGAGGCTGAAGAAAAGACCAAAGGCGGGATCGTTTTGCCGGATACCGCGAAAGAAAAGCCGAAGGAGGGCAAGGTGGTGGCGGTCGGCCGCGGCAAGACGCTCGACAGCGGCGAGCTAAGCCCGCTGGCGGTGAAGGACGGCGATCGGATCATCTTCTCATCGTACGCCGGCACCGAGGTCAAGATCGACGGCGAGGAGTATCTGATTATGAAGGAAGACGACGTGCTCGCGATCGTTGAGTAAGCGGTCGATGCACACAGGCAACCGATATAAACGCGGAGGAAACTATGGCAAAAAGATTGGCTTTCGACCAGGAAGCGCGCGACGCCATCCGCAGGGGCGTAAACCTGCTGGCTCGCACGGTTAAGGTCACCCTCGGCCCGAAAGGGCGCAACGTCATCATCGAGAAAAGCTACGGCGCCCCCACCATCACGAAGGACGGCGTGACTGTGGCGAAGGAGATCGAGCTCAAGGACGGCTATGAGAACATGGGCGCCCGGATGGTGCGCGAAGTGGCGTCGAAAACAAGCGACGTCGCCGGAGACGGCACCACCACGGCAACCGTGCTTGCCGAGGCGATCTTCGAAGAGGGCCTCAAGAACGTGGTGGCCGGCGCAAACGCAATGGCCCTCAAGCGCGGTGTCGACAAGGCCGTCGCGGCAGTGGTCGCCAGGCTCGACGAAATGGCCACGCCCGTCAAGGACAAGAAGGAGATCGCGCAGGTCGGCGCTGTCGCTTCCAACAACGACGTCGAGATCGGCGAAATGATCGCCGAGGCGATGGACAAGGTCGGCAAGGACGGCGTCATCACCGTCGAGGAAGGAAAAAGCCTCGAAACCAGCGTCGAATGGGTGGAAGGCATGCAGTTCGACCGCGGCTACCTGTCGCCCTATTTCGTCACCGACGCCGAGAGCATGGAGTGCGTGTTCGAGAATCCGCTGATCCTGATCAACGAGAAGAAGATCAGCAGCATCAAGGACCTCGTGCCGGTGCTCGAGAAAGTTGCGCGGGCCGGAAAGCCCCTGCTGATCATCGCCGAAGACGTCGAAGGCGAGCCGCTGGCAACGCTGGTGGTCAACAAGCTGCGCGGTGTGCTCCAGTGCGCCGCCGTGAAGGCGCCCGGCTACGGCGACCGGCGCAAGGCCATGCTTTCCGACATAGCAACGCTCACCGGCGGCCAGGCCATCTTCGAAGACCTGGGCATCAAGCTCGAGAGCGTTGAGCTTAAGCAGCTCGGCACCGCCCGCAAGGTCACCATCGACAAGGACAACACCACGATCATCGAAGGCGCCGGCGAGACCGAAGCCATCAAGGGCAGGATCAAGCAGATCAAGCACGAGATCGAGGCGACGACGTCGGACTACGACCGCGAGAAGCTGCAGGAGCGGCTGGCGAAGCTCTCGGGCGGAGTGGCGCAGATAAACGTAGGCGCCGCCACCGAGATCGAGATGAAGGAGAAGAAGGCGCGAGTTGAAGACGCCCTCCACGCCACCCGCGCGGCCGTCGAAGAAGGCACACTCCCCGGCGGCGGCGTTGCACTCATCCGCGCACTGTCGGCAGTCGACAGCGTCAAGACCGCCGGCGACGAAACCGTCGGCGTAGACATCGTGCGCCGTGCACTGAAGGCCCCGCTGCGGCAGATAGCCGAAAACGCCGGCCAGCCCGGTGCGATTGTCGTCAACAGGGTGATGGAATCCAAAGATGCCAACTTCGGCTACAATGCCGCCACCGACGAATATTGCGACATGGTGGAATGCGGCGTGATCGACCCGAAGAAGGTGGTTCGCTCGGCGCTGCAGAACGCGGCCAGCGTGGCCGGCCTTCTGCTGACCACCGACGCGCTCGTCGGCGAGCTTCCCAAGAAGGAGAAGGAAGCCCACGAGATGTCGGAGTATTGATAAACCACCCGGCATTGCCGGGAAGCAGTAACAGCATCGCCGCCCCGTGCTCGATTGCGGGGCGGCGATTGCATGTGATCGGCCGGCCACCCGTGTCCGACGAACCGCCCGTGTCCGCCCGGCCCATCCGTGTGTGTCGGCGGCGGAATGGCCGGCCTGGCGGCTGCACTGTCGGCCGCACGCCACGGCTGCCGCGTGGTTCTGATGCAGGATCGCCCCGTGCTGGGCGGCAACGCATCGAGCGAGTGCCGCGTGCACGTTTGCGGGGCCGACGTTCACAACAGCAAACCGAACATGCGCGAAACCGGAATCCTTGAAGAATTGCGCATGGAAAACCTGTATCGCAACCGCAACCGCAACTATTCCATCTGGGACACGGTCCTGTATGAAGCCGCAGCCTATGACTGCCAATCGAGCGGCCGGTCGAGGGCGTGCGGCTAAGGACTCGTGCCCAAATAACATATGCAGTTTCGGCATTGTGGCACAGGCGTCTCGCCTGTGAATATGCTGAAATCACAGGCGAGACGCCTGTGCCACATTCAGTTCTTGTCTATGTTATTGCCAGACGAGCCCTAAGCTCGAGGCCACGTGGTCGGGCGAAGCATCGCGGCTATACGCCTTCTACCTGTCGTGAAGTTCGAGGCGCTTCGCAACGAGCGCGCGAATATGATCGGGCGTGGTTCCGCAGCAACCGCCCGCGATTGTCGCGCCTGCGGCAATCAGCTCGGGGAAGAAACCGGCGAACTCGTCGGGCGTTTCGCGGAAAACCGTCTGCCCGCCAACTAGCTGCGGCAGGCCGGCGTTCGGCTTGATCCACAGCGGCAGATCGGTTGCGGGGCGCATCAGCCTCGCCACCTCGATCATGTTGACGATGCCCGACCCGCAGTTGGAGCCGACGGCGTCGGCCCCGGCGCCGGCAAGCTCCTGTGCTGCCTGCTCCGGCCTGGTGCCCATTATGGTTGCAAAACCGCGCGGGCCGCGCTCGAACGTCATGCACGCTACGACCGGCAGCGAACACACCTGCCGGGCCGCCGCTATCGCCGCCTTCGCCTCGCCGAGATCCGCCATTGTTTCTATCACAATGCCGTCGGCCCCGCCCTCAGCCAGCGCCGCCGCCTGCTCGGCGAAGCAGGCTGTCATTTCCTCCTCGCTCACCAGCCCCAGCGGCTGCATGAATTCGCCCGTCGGACCGATCGACGCAAACACCAGGGCCGCATCGCCGGCTGCTTCCCTGGATAGTCTCGCTCCCTCGCGATTGATCTGGGCCGTCCGATCCGCGAGGTTCGCCTTGACAAGCTTGAGGCGGTTGCCGCCGAAGGTGTTGGTCAGGATGATATCGGAGCCGGCGGCGACGTATGCGGCTGCAATCGCGCGGATGTCGTCGGGCCGGTCGAGGTTCCACGCCTCGGGGCAGTCTCCTGCGGCCAGGCCGCGGGCGGCGAGTTGCGTGCCCCAGGCTCCGTCTGAAATCAGGATGGGCTTTCTGGCGAGCGCCTGTTGAAGTGCGTTCATGTTTTTTCTCCTTGCGAATTTGTGCGAAGACGGGGTCTGGGACCGCGGGCGTCCTGGGATCGCGGGCGTCCCGCCCGCATCTTCAATTGCCGGGATCGCGGGGATTCCGCCCGCACCTGCATCCTTATCCTACGCAGTATGAATATCGGCCGCACGCCGCAACAGCAGCCACAGGAAAAACGGTCCGCCCAGCAGCGCGGTTATCACGCCCACGGGGATTTCGGCGGGCGCGATCAACGTGCGCGCCAGCAGGTCGCACAGCGTCAGGAACATCGCGCCGAACAGCATCGTCGCGGGCGTCAGGTATCGATGGTCGGCGCCTATCAGCAGCCGGCAGATGTGCGGCGCCATCATCCCGATGAATCCGATCGGCCCGCAAACGGCCACCACCCCGCCGACCATCAGCGACGTTGCGAAAAACAGCGTCCGCTTGACCCGCCGGACGTCCACCCCCCGGCTGGTGGCGAGGTCTTCGCCGGTCGTCAGCAGGTTCAACTCGCGCGTCAGGCACAGCACTATCGCGCTGCCGCCGATCGCGAACGGCGCGATCCGCAGAACCTGGTCGTAGCCGTAGGCCTGCAGCCCGCCCATTATCCACCGCAGCAGCCGGTATGAACTGTGAATATCGCCGATGTAATGCATCAGCAGGATCACGCTTGAAAACAGGAAACTGACCGCCACGCCCGCCAGGAGCATCGTTGTGCCGGAAAACCCGCGGCGCGCCTGCGCCAGACCGTATACGAGCAGGATAGACGCCAGCGCGCCGATGAACGCCGCAATCGAAATGCCCGGAGTGCCCGGCAGCCCCAGCGAGGCCGCAAGCCACGCCGACATCGCCCCGCCCAGCCGCAGATACATCGCAGCGCCCAGCGACGCGCCGCTGGCCACACCAAGCGTGAACGGCGTTGCCAGCGGATTGCGGAACATCGCCTGAAACACCATTCCGCTGGCTGCAAGGGCCGCGCCCGCCAGCATCGCCACGATCACCCGCGGCACGCGCATATGCCAGAATATGAAGAAGCCCGAGCCTTCCGCCGAGCGCGAAACCGCCGCACTCAGCGGCATTTTCACCAGCCCCACGAACGGAGCGACCGCCATCACAACCACCGCCGCCGCCAGCAGCACAACCAGCGCCAGTATCCGTTTGCGATTCTGCTTCATACCACCTCCTCCGGCACCACCAGCCTGCGGCCGGAAACCGGATGCGCCGCGAAAATGAACCGCTTGCCGAATATGCGCTCGAGCACGGAGTTGTCCATGATCTCAGCCGCCGGCCCGCAGAAAGCCACCGCCCCGGCCTTGAGCGCAAGCACGCGCCCGCTGAACAGGGCCGCAGTGTTGATATCGTGCGTCACCGAAATTATAGTGGCGCCCGATTCGGCGTTGATCCGGCGGAGCGTGCGGTGAATATCGTCCTGGTGCCTGGGATCCAGAAAGGTGGTCGGCTCGTCCAGCAGCAGCACCTCGGCGCCCTGGGCGATCGCCGCCGCAATGAACACCTTCTGCCGCTCGCCGCCGCTGAGTGTGCCGAGGAATCGGTCGGCGAAGCCTTCGGTTCCGGTAACGACCAATGCCTCGCGCGCGGCTGCGTGGTCGGCCGGCTTCACCGAAGTGAACGGGCTGAGGTGCGGGTAGCGGGCCATCAGCACGAACTCCATGACGGTGAACGGCAGCGCGCGTGCGTCGGCCTGCGGCACGTAGCTGATCAGTGCGGCCAGCTCCTTCTGGCTGTAATCATGCAGCGGCCTGCCCTTCAGCGAAATGCTCCCGGTGCCGCCCGGCAGGATGCGGTCGAGACATTTCAGCAGCGTCGATTTGCCCGCGCCGTTGGGGCCGACGATCGACACCACCTCGCCCTCCTGCACCGTGAACGACACGTGGCACAGCACAGGCTCGCGGCCGAAACTGAAGCTGAAATCTCTTGTTTCAACTATGGGGCTGGGCACGGTTGCGGCCTTCCTCCTTCTGCAAACACAGCCCGCGCGATATCCTCGAGCGTCTGCACGGTGCGCGGGCCTGGCAGCATCAGGTGCATCCCGGCCAGCACGTGCACGCGGCCTTCGCGCACCGCGCTCACACGGTCGAAAACCTTCCATTCGTCCCGTATCTGCCGGCGCTGCGCCGCGTCGATCTCGTGGGGGATAAGCTCGATTATCACCTCCGGATTCAGCGCAAGGATTCCCTCCGCAGAAATCTCGGGAAACTTGATTGACGATTCACGGCAGACGTTCTGCTGCCCGGCTATCTCGAGCATCGCGTTGTAGAATCCGTCCTGCCCGGCGATGCACGCCTTCGTGATCGCGCTGCCGCCGAATGTGCGGCCGATCGATATCATCACGCGGCGGCTGGTGCGGCCGGCGGCCATCTGGCGAACACGCAGGATGCGCCGCTCCATCGCGGCGCGCAACTCGCGCGCCTGCTGTCCGCGCCCGCAGGCGCGGCCGATGGTCTCGATGGAATCGAGGATGCCGTCGATGCTGCGATGATCCACCGGCAGCACGTCTATTCCAAGCGACGTCAGCGCCGCGCGCGCGTCTGTATCTTCCGCCAGCGTAATCACAAGGTCCGGCTGCCGGGCGACCACCGCCTCGTAATTCGGGCGGAAATAATCGCCCACGCGCGGCTTGTGCTGCGCGGCCGGCGGATAATTGCAGTAGGTGGTCACGCCGCAGATGCGCTCCTCAAGCCCGAGCGCAAACAGCGTTTCGGTGATGCTGGGCGCCAGCGAGACGATCCGCTCGCAGGCGGCGCCGCCGGCCGGCCGACGCACCGTGTCGGTGATCGCCACCTGAGCCGCGTAGCTGGCTGCAAAGAGCATGACTATGAAAACCGACGCAGCAAGTCTGCCCAACGGAGTTTCTCCGGCGATTCTGGAAGCACTGGGACATCAATTCTAAGGCTTGCGCGTGGAATGTTCAAGAATCATCCGAAGGTGCGGGCAGACACGGACTGACACGGACGCGCACGGACAGGCACGGACGGGCCGGGAGCGCAGGGGCTGGTCGGCGCGCGGCGCGGGCACGGAGCCTGGCTGTTCTCGCCCGCCGGCCGATCTTCCGCCGCGGCCGCTCACGCGTGCTGCAGGGAAGGGATAACGTTTGTCGGCTCGCCGCGCTGGAAGCTCCGGATGTTCTCGACCGTCGTATCGAGGATTCGCTGCACCGCCTCGTCGGTGTTGAACGCATTGTGCGGCGTTATGATCACGTTGTTGAACCGCAGCAGAATCTGCCCGCTGAGGATCGGGCCGAGGTCGTGCGCTTCGCGGAACAGCGAGCTGACAAGCTCGCGTTCCTCGCGGATCACCGGCTCCTCCTCAACAACGTCCAGCCCGGCCGCTCCGATCCTGCCCTCGCTGAGCGCCCGCACAAGCGCCCGCGTCTCGATCACCGAGCCGCGTGCCGTGTTTATCACCACGCAATTCGGCTTGAGCAGCCCGATATTGCCGCTGTTGAGCATATGATGAGTCTCGGGCACCTCGGGCACGTGGTAGGTGATCACATCCGCCTGGCGCAGCAGGTCTTCGTAGCCGACATACCGAATGCCAAGCTCGCGTGCCGCCGCTTCGTTGGGAAACTTGTCGTAAGCGATCAGATTCATGCGGAAGCCCGTGCCGATGCGGGCCACATTGAGGCCGATCTTGCCGGTGCCGACTATTCCGAGCGTCTTGCCGGCCAGTTCGAAGCCGTTAAGCCCCTTGAAGCTGAAATCGCCGCGGCGCGTGCGGTCGACCGACGGCACGATCTTCTTCGCGAGCGCCAGGACCAGGGCGAACGTATGCTCGGCCACCGTTTCATCGCCGTATCTCGGCACCGTCGCCACGAGAATCCCGCGCCGGGCGCACTCATCCAGATCGATATGGTCGAAGCCTGTCGAGCGGGTCGCGATGAACCGGAGGTTGGGCAGCTTATCGAGCGCCGCCTTGTCCAGTTGCGAGTATATGAACGTCGAGATAACATCGCAGTCGCCGCATTCGTCGGCGTTTTCCGCCGTCAGCGGGTATTTGAACAGCTTGGCTTCGTCGCCGAAAGCGTCGATTATCGACTGACGTTCCCATTTTTCCACTTCGTAAAAACGGATCATGCGGACCTCCTGTCGCGTGTGTCCCTGTTATTTTAGCGCGCCTGTACTGCAAACACAAGGGGCGGCCGTCTCGGCGCCCTGCAAGGGTTTGCATGCCCGCAGCGCGTGCACGTAGCCTGGCGTTGCTGCACGAGGGGTTTGGGCAGATGGCTTTACAATCGATTCTGCCACCTCCTGCCAACGAGCGAGCCGCAGTTCCCACACAAAATGCAGGCAGCTCGTGTAGGGGCGGGTCTCTGTGCCCGCCCGTCTTTTACACCCTCCTGCATAATACTCACCTCCCCGTCCCAAGCGGAAGAATCACTACGGCGCCGCACGCCGGGCACCGCAGCGCGCTGGCGCTGTGGTTGAAGACTCCGCTGGTCAGCTTGATCCCGCCGATGTCGCCCAAGGCACCTTTTCGCGG
>Ga0307379_10013254_pt1 | contig 10695 bp, 11 predicted proteins | sample UN2MG_FD_202237 | JGI IMG/M metagenome (GOLD analysis project Ga0307379, IMG submission 202237) | Soil microbial communities from Risofladan, Vaasa, Finland - UN-2 | ecosystem: Environmental > Terrestrial > Soil > Coastal area > Acid sulfate soil | place: Finland: Risofladan, Vaasa | collected... | reverse complement strand
AAAATTGGGCGGCGGCCTCTCTCACCTTGGCCTGCGCCGCGTCCACTCTCTCCTGGGACGCCAGATAGAATGGGTTCTGGGAGAGGGCCAGGTCGATGCTTTTTTCGAGGGTGAGCGTGATCTTCTCCTGGGCAGTGGCGGCCTGTCCGCTCCCGAGGAGGAGCCACAGGGCCAGGATGGGAAGAACGTTTCTCTTCATCTTGACGCTCCTTTCGCGAGTCCTTCTTTTTTCTGAATCCCTTGAAGGAAAAAACTTTGGATGATCTCCGTTGCCTCATTGACACTGTAAGGATGTTCATGCCAGAAACGGACGTGGCAGTACCCCTGGAGGAGGGATTCCAGAAAGGTGACAGCCGCGGAGATATCGATCTTGCGGAATTCCCCGGCGGCCACGCCGTCTCTCAGGAAGCCGGCCACTCGGTCCAATATCTCTTTACGTTTGGCCTTCATTTTGGTTATGAACCGCCGGTCCATGTCCGAAGTGATCTTCTTTCCTTCGGTCACGAAGACCTTCATCTTCTCGATGAACGACCGATCCGTGATGAGCAGGCGGGAGATGTTCTCTTTTTCCTGGTGGAACTGGAGATAGAAGCGGATCCCTTTCTTCAGCTTTTCTGCAGCGCCCAGCGGGAGGAGGCTGATCTTCTGCACTTCCTCGTCGATCTCCTCGAAAAAATGGCCAAGGATCTCGAGGATGAGCTCTCCCTTGCTCCGAAAATAATGATACAGGGTCGCCTTGGAGAGCTGGGCCTCCCGGGCCACATCGTCCATGGTCGCGGCATTGCATCCTTTGCGGACGATGACCCGCTCGGCCGCCTCGATGATGGCGCGGCGAAATTGCTGCCGCCGCCATTTCTCGCGCTCTCGCTGCAGTTTTTTTCTTTCCATTTTTCGACTCTTGGGTTTAATCTCAGAACCGGAAGGTTTAAAGACTAAACTAATTAGTTTAGTCGCTCAGGATAGCGGAATCGGCCGGGCTTGTCAAGGCCGGTCGGAAGAAGTTAGAATAATGGTCTCCGGGCTGGCTGACCATGAGGGCAGGACGAAGATGCTTCCCTTTTTCAGGGCGCCATTTACTGCCCCTCCTGGCCTTCCTGTTTCTCCAGGCCCGTCCGCTTTCCCTTTTCCCGCAAGTCCCCGGGGCGCCTCCCTGGTGGTGGGAGGTCAGCCTCTATTTGAAGGCCGACGGGGAGTACAAACTGGACGAGAGAGGACCGTCGGCGGTCGGGCATTTCTCCTTCGCCGTCCAATGGACCGGCTGGCTGGAAAAGGACGACCACGATTACCTTCTCTACCGCCTCGACTGCAGGCTCTGCGACTGGGAAGCCCAGGAAACCTTCTCCCTTCCGGAAACCACGAGAGTTCTGACCACGAACGACTTCCCTGATCAACCGGGCTTCAACCTCAAATACCTCATCCGGGTCGGGAACAACCTCAACTTCGATTTCCTGGTCGACGGGATGGCGGTCCCTCAGGCTCATTCCGAGGACGCGTTCCTGCTCTTGCTGCCCTCCTCCGAGCAGAACGGCCAGAAGAAGTCCCAGATCAATTACAACGACTATGTCCTTAAAGGTTCAAACCGGGTCGAGGTTCCGGAATCTGAAATCTATTCCGGTACCGTGACCAGGGCCTACGCCTGGACATGGAAGAACCAGCAATGGTTGCCCAAGCAGCAGCGGACGGTTTTTACATCCCAGTCGCACCGGGTGAAGGTGAACCTCACCATCATCCCTCATCAAAAACGCCCCCGATAAATCCGCTGACAGCCGCTCGATAGCTCAGGCCCGCGGGTGAAATTTTTCGTAGACCTGGCGAAGCCGGTCCCGGCTGACGTGGGTGTATATCTGGGTGGTCGTGATCTGGCTGTGCCCCAGCATGAGCTGCACCGAGCGCAAGTCCGCTCCCCTCTCCAGAAGGTGGGTGGCGAAAGAATGCCGGAGGATGTGGGGGCTGACCCTGACCTCCAGCCCCGCCTTCCGGGCATACTCGCGAAGCATCTTCCAGACCCCCTGGCGCGTGAAGGGGCCGCCCAGACGGGTCAGAAAAAGGGACTCGACCGGCTCCCTCTGCAGCCGCGGTCGGGTTTCCTCGATATATCTCCTGGTCAGGGTGGCGGCCGCCTTGCCCAGCGGAACGACCCTTTCCTTGCCGCCCTTTCCACGGCAGATGAGATAGCCGTCATCCAGGTTGATATCGCCGGGCCGAAGCTGGATGAGTTCGCTCACCCTGAGACCGGTCGCATAGAGGACCTCGAGCATTGCCCGGTCGCGGAGACCGTGGAGGTCGCGTTCGTCCGGCTGGAGGACGAGATGAGCCGCTTCGTCGACGGTCAGGAACTTGGGCAAGGAGAGCCACGTTTTGGGCGAAGACAGGTTCGCCGTAGGGTCCTTGGCGACGAACCCGTCCAGGAGGAGAAAGCGGTAGAACGACTTCAGCGCCGAGATGAGCCGGGCCAGGGAGCGGGCCTGGAGTCCCGCCTGGCTCTGGCGGTGGACGAAGAAGGACAGGGTATTCTCATCGGCCCGGGCCCAATCTTTTTTCTCCCTTTCGAGAAACGGGAAGAACTTCCGGAGATCACGGCCATAGGAGAGGATGGTGTTTCGCGAAAGCCCTTTTTCGACCGAGAGATAGCCCAGGAAGAGCCGAAGGACGTCCTCAGCGGAAGAGCGGGGTACGTTCATCCGAGAAAAGGATTGGACTCCTTTTCCTCGCCGACCGTGGTCCACGGCCCGTGTCCGGGAAGGACGATCGTCTCTAGAGGAAGAGTCAGGATCCGTGTCCGGATGGATTTCTCCAGGTCTCGCGTCGAGCCTCCGGGGAGGTCGGTCCGGCCGACGCCGCCGTTGAAGAGCGTGTCGCCGGAAAAGAGGAACCCATCGCCGAGGAAGCTGACGCTGCCCGGGGTATGCCCGGGAGTATGGATGACGCGCAGGATCGACCTCCCGACGGTGATGGTATCTTCATCCTGGAGAAGGCGGTCGGGCGGCGGCGACTCCTTGGCGCCGAGAAGGAAGCTCAGCTCAGACTGCAGGTCACTCTCCAGAAGCGGCTTATCGAGCCCGTGGATACAAAGAGAGATTTTGAATTTCTCCTTGACATCCCGGTTGGCGCCGATGTGGTCGAGGTGGCCGTGGGTGTTGAGAAGAAGGGACGGTCCGAGCCCCAGCTCATAGATCAGAGGGAAGATGCGCTCCGCCTCGGCGCCGGGATCGATGATCGCGCAGTCGAGCGTTTCGCTGCAGTAGACAAGGTAGCAATTCGTGTCCAGGGGACCGACGACGACCAGCGCGTACTTGATCATTGCGCTCTTGCCGTCCATCATAATTCGAAGGCCCAGCCAAGTCAAGAAACGGCGAGGGGCAGTGGCATCGAAACCGCGCCCGTTTTCTCCCAGCGCCTTTTTGGAGGGGAAAAAGCAGCGCTTTTTCCCCTCCAACGTTCGCGTTGCTCACTGCCCCCCTTCTCGGACTTCGTCCTGCGACCAAGAGGGCCATCCCCCTTGGAACCCCCGCTGCTTTGCTCCGCAAATCAGCAAAACGGGCTCGAGCCGCTTTCTTCTTTTCCCCAAGGCTCAGGATGTATGCTGAGAAGTCCGTATGAGCGACGAGCGGACACGGTTCCTCGTAGAGGAGAGCGAGGAGCGAATCGAGCACGATTTCCTCGCTGGGGAAATCGCAGCGTGACTTCGAGGCATATATCCCGAGCCTTCCGCTCAGTCGTCCACGGACTTCCTCATCCATACCCTTCGCCTTGGCCAATAGAAGAGAACCTTGCCGGCTGCGGCATTTCTTGTCTTTTCCGCCTCGTCCCCATATAATTCTGTCAATGAGCGAAGAGCCCTGGCAGCTCCGGCTGGTCAAAAAGTCCCTCAAGAAAAAAGAGAAGCTCCGGCTCCTGCAGAAGACCATCCCCGTCCGTCCCGACCGGGCGGCCCTGGACCTGGGCTGCGCTCAGGGTATCCTCGGCTATTTCGCGCGGCGGCGCGGCGGCTTTTGGGTCCACGCCGACGAGGACCTTGTCAATCTGCAGACGGCCAAGGATCTCCTCGGAGATGACCTCGTCCAGCTCCGGGGAGAATCTTTACCCTTCAGGGACGCTTCCTTCGATCTCGTTCTCTGTCTCGACTACCTGGAGCATATCGATCATGATGACCGGGCCCTCGCCGAGATCTCCCGCGTGCTCAAGGCGGGTGGAGAGTTCATCGTGGTCACTCCTCATACCGGCGCCTTTTTTCTCCTGCACAAGCTCCGCTCCGCCGTCGGACTCCGGCTCGAAGACTTCGGCCACAAGAGGGAAGGCTATTCGTTCCCCGACCTCGAATCCAAGCTCGACCGGGCGAGCCTCCGGATCGAGAAGAAGGTTACCTACAGCCGGTTTTTTTCGGAATTTTTCGAGCTCATCCTGAATTTTTCTTATATCAAGCTCCTGGCTCCCCGGCCGACCGGGAAACGGCGTGACGGCCACATCCGGCCCGCCTCCCGGGAGGAGTTCCGGGCCCAGGAGAAATCCTTCGCCCTCTACTCGTTGCTCTATCCGTTCATTTGGATCCTGTCCCGCCTGGACACCCTTCTTTTTTTCCAGAAGGGTTACAGCCTGATGGTCTGGGCGAAAAAGAACTAAGGCAGCGTCGCCTGGGAATTCGGTTTTTGCTATAATTGGAAATATGGATGTCTATCTGAGCGACGAGGCGCGGCGTCATCTCAGCGCCCAGGCGCTCGAGAAACCCCGCGGCGGAACGGGCGGCCTCCTCCTCGGTCATCGCCGGGGTCCGCGATTTTTCGTCGAAAGGATCTATCCCTGCCCGCTCCAGCCCTTCCTGAATGTCAAAAAATACCGCGCTTTGAGCCGCATCTTCGATGACAAGATCATCGGCTTCTATTCCTCCGGCCGCCGGGCCGAAAAAAGGCAGCGAGAGTTCCCGCCTTTCGCCGTCAACAAGCTCTATCTCGAATTCGATCCTCATCCCACGAAGGGCTTGACCTTGAGGCCCGCCGTGGTCGAATACACCGGTTCCTTTCATCTCGTCCCAGTGGCGCTGGCGCCCTCGCCGAAGGAGAGAGAATGAAAGATTATCTCGACGCCGATGAGCAGCGGTTCCTTCTCGCCCTGGCCCGGAAATCCATAGAAGGATTTTTAAAGACCGGAAAGCGCCGCCGACCGGAGGCCGGCTCCGAGAAACTCTCCGCCAAGAGAGGCGCCTTCGTCACCCTGAAGGTCGATGGCCAGCTGCGCGGCTGCATCGGCTATCCTCTGCCTCACAAACCGCTGATCGAGACCGTCGCCGAAATGGCCGTCGCTGCGGCGACCCAGGATTACCGCTTCCTTCCCCTCAAGGTCGAGGAACTGCCGCGGACGAGGATCGAAATTTCGGTCCTGACCCTCCCCAAGCCGGTCAAGGAGGCGAAGGAGATCGAGGTCGGACGACACGGTATCATCGTTTCCAAGGGGATCGCCAAAGGCCTTCTCCTCCCCCAGGTCCCGAGCGAATACGGCTGGGACTTGGAGACCTACCTCCGGCACGGCTGTCTCAAGGCCGGGCTGGACGAGGACGAATGGCAGAAGGGCGTTGACATCGAGGTCTTCGAAGCGCAGGTCTTTTCAGAGTGAGGATCAAGGAGGACGGTTGTCGCGCAAGAACATTCTTCTAGCGGGCCTGATCACTCCCTTTCTGCTCATTTCCCAGGCGCAGAGGGCTGACCGGGAAGACCGCGCCGCCGGCGATCGTTTCAACCCGCCGTCGAAGATCAGTCGGCAACTGGCCGAGGAACTGGCCTCGGGACGGGGCAGCCGGGAAACGGCGCCCGTCTGGGTCTATTTCACCGACAAAGGCCTGGCCGGCGCCCGCTCTCTGGCGGCCGCCCTGACCCGGGTCGAGAGAGAACTGGACGCCCGCTGTCTCTGGCGCCGCTCCAAGGTCCTCGCCCCTCATTCTTTGGTCGGCCCGGCGGACCTTCCGCTTTCCTCGGCTTATGTCGATGGTATCCGGTGGCTGGCTGGCAGAATCAGGGCGCAATCGCGCTGGCTGAACGCGGTCAGCGCCGAAGTCCGTCCGGTCGACATCCGGAAGATCGTCCGGTTGCCCTACGTCCGGAAAGTGGACCTGGTGCAGTCGTTCACCCGCGGCGATCCGCTATCATCTCCTCCATCTCCCGCAGACTCCGACGCCGCCGATCCGGTGATCGGCTTCTACGGCCACGCCTTCACCCAGATCAATCAGATCAACGTCTGGCCGCTCCACGGCCTGGGCTACAGCGGCCGAGGTGTGGTCGTCGGCCTGCTCGACTCCGGTTTCCGCACGAATCACGAGATCTTCCGGCAGGCCCGCTTGATCGCTCAGCACGATTTCGTCAACGACGACGGCGACGTCTCCCGGGACTTCAGCGACCCGAACGATTATTCGGACTCTCATGGGACCGGGACATGGTCCATTCTCGGCGGCCTTAAGCCGGGCGAGCTCGTCGGTCCTGGCTACGGGGCCGATTTCGTCCTGGCCAAGACGGAGACGGATAACTTCGAGCGGCCGATCGAAGAGGATTACTGGGTAGCCGGGATCGAGTGGGCGGAGAGCCTGGGCGCCGAGGTCATCTCCTCTTCCCTGGGGTACACCGACTGGTACGCTTTTCAGGACATGGATGGACAGACCGCGGTCACGACCCGAGCCGCCAACAGGGCGGCGAGCCTGGGTGTGGTGGTGGTGAATGCGGCCGGCAACGAGCGCGGCAGGTCCTGGGGCCACATCATCGCCCCGGCCGACGGGTTCGACGTCATTGCCTGCGGGGCTGTGGACGCCCTGGGCCGGATGTCTTCCTTCAGCTCTCCGGGCCCCACCTCCGACGGACGGATCAAGCCGGAGGTCTGCGCCTTGGGTGTCGACAACTGGCTGGCCGCTAACAGGGAGGACCGGACCGATACCTACAGGGAGGGATCGGGGACCTCGTTTTCCACGCCGCTCGTGGCCGGCGTCGCGGCGCTTCTTCTGGAGATCCACCGCGACTGGACGCCGGCGCAGGTGCGCCAAGCTTTGATGAGTACGGCCAGCCTCAACGAGGCCCCGAACAACGACTATGGCTGGGGGATCGTCGACGCGGCGCTGGCGGCCGATATCGGCTGGCCCTCGCTCGCCCTGTTCGGCTTTGAAGTCGACGACGACTCAGCCGGCGCGAGTCTTGGCGACGGCGACGGCCGGGCCGAAGCGGGTGAGACCATCGAGATCGCGATCCGGTTGAAGAACAAGGGAAGCTCGGATGTCTCCGCTCTCCGTGGAACGATCGGCATCAACAGCCCGGACATCTCCATCATCACGCCCGAAGTGAGCTTTCCGCCCCTTCCGGCCGGCGAAATAAAAAGCGGCCAGGACTCCTTCGTGGTCAAGATCCCCTATGGATTCCTCAGTCGGCCCCTCGCCTTTTGGCTCAAGATCGTCGGGCCGCAGGGCCTGATGCTGAGCGATTACGTGACTGTTTTTGTATCCCGCTGATGTGTCCCGCTGAGCCCCGGCCTAGGCTTTCCCGCCGAACCTGAAGCCCAGCCCGAGCCGCACGGAGAATCCCGAGAGGTTGATTCTGGCCGGCCGGGACCCGGAGGAAGGCGCGGACTCGCCGAAGACCAGGATCGGGTAGGACTCCCCGGTCACGTCATCCCGCAGGTCATGTTTCCAGAGCCGGCCGTCTTCGGTCCTCTCATCCTGTCCTTCGGCTGAATTGGCGCCCCATAACCCATAGACCCACTGCCATTCGCTGGCATCACGACGGCTTCCTTCCCATCCCTTCATATTCACCCAGCGGCCAAGGACGGCGACAGACAGAAAAGTGGAGGAGGACAGCCAGTATTCAAGCCCCAGCCGGCCGTGCAGGCCGAATCCCCTGCTCGTCAACTCCTCGGAGTACTCGCCGGTCGTCCTGAGCTGATCGATATACCGGACGATCCCATTTGCTGTCGGTTCTTCGGCGACGCTTTCGGACAAGATATTGTATGATTCCTGAAGGTCAAGACGGCCCCAGTAGATGCCCCCTCCGCCGCCCAGGGTCAGCCTCCAGCGGGGGCCCAGGGCGAACGCATAATCCAGGCTGAGGGTGACGGGGATGGTCAGCAGGGTGTAGTCTGGTCTCTGCTCTGTCGTCTGCTCGAAATCGACGGCCCCTGGCTCGGGAAAGGAATCCGTGACCTCCTCGTGCCCCACCGACCGGGTGAAGATCTGTCCGCTCGTCTTCTGGGAAATATAGCCGATACCCAGGCTCAGGTTCCACTGCCGTGAAAGCGCCAGGACGGCCTCGGCCCCGAGCTCCGAGGCGCTGTGCATCGCTCCCAGATTGTACGATGAGGAAAAGCCCGCGCTTCGTCGGTCCCCATAATATTCGCGCCAGCCGGTGATGCTCTTGTTAAGGTCTCCCCCGTCCGTGTAGCTCCAACCCCCATACAGCCGGAGGCCGAAATCGGAACCCAGGGCGCCGACAGCACAGACCAGGCCGCTGATGAGGACGCCGAGGAGCTTTTTTGGCATACCGCTATTCAGATACAAGAATAGCGATTATTTGCCTTTCTTCTTCAGGGCGTCGAGCTCCGCCTGCGCTTCTTTCTTGTTCAGGGAGCATTTGGAAGTCGTGTCCGGCAGCTCCAGGGTCTTCTGGAATTCCTGTTTCGCCAGGTCGTAGTTCTTCATCGCCAGATAGGTCCGGCCGAGCTCGAGATGATGGTTGGTATATTCCGGGTTGAGCTCGATGGCCTTCTTGAGATATTTCTCGGATTCCTCGTTCGTTCCCTTGGGAATGCTCCCGTAGAGCATTCCTCCCAGGAGTCGCTTGGCTCCGCCGATCTCGGCCATGGTGCGGTGCCATATCCCGAGGGCGTGGTAGGCGAGATCGTTTTCCGGGTCCAACTCGATGGCTTTCTCGATCTCGTCCTTGATGGTCTTGGAGGCATTGATCTGCTCTTTCTTTCCTTGGGTCAAGACGTATTTGCCCTGCGCCGCGGAATAGAAAAAATGCCCCCAGGTGTCGTTGGGGTTCGCCCTGACCGCCTGCCTGGCATGCTTGTAGGATTCCGTGAACAGCTTCCGCTGTTCTTCTACGGCGTTCTTGTCCTTCGGCTCCATCAGGTCTCCCAGGTCGAAATAGGCCCGGGCCGTCTTCCACAGGGCTTCGTAATTCTCCGGCTCGAGCTTGACGGCGGCCATATATTCCTCCAAGGCTTTGGCGTCATCGAATTGAGAATAGTACTCATCACCCTGGCGGATAAGGTCCGCGGCCGTTTGAGCGGAGAGAGGAAACGAAGCGGCCATCAGCAAAGCAAGGGCAGCCACTCCGGCGAACGCTACATTTTTCATTTTTCCCTCCTATCCGGAAAGTCGATCTTGACGCCTATATAACACAAAGCCGGGGGCAAGGCAAATCCCTGCAGGAAAATTCGGGGGGAGCTAGGCCGAGCCTGAGCGGAAGCGATGATGTTCCCGCATGGCTGTCAGCAGAAATGGGCGTCGGCCTCGGCGTCCAGCGCGCTGAGCGCCTGCTCGACGCGCTGCCGTTCCCTCTCGAGATCTTCTTCGTCCAGGGCGGGTCTGACGGTCAGGGGTTTCCCGTAGATGGCCACGATCCGGGAGAACGGGTAGAAAAACAGGAAGTGGTCCCAGCTCTTCAATCGTGTTTTCCGCGAGGCCGAGTAGCTCCAGGGAACGAGCAGGGCGCCCGTTTCCTGGGCCAGCTTGAGGGCTCCCGGCTTGAGCTTCCGGTCGGGCCCCCGCGGTCCATCGGGGACGATGATGAGCTCTCCCCCCTTCTTAAGATTTTGCTTCATTCCTATCCAGGCCCGGACCATCGAGTGCGATCCCGAGCCGCGGACGATACGGAACCGCCAGCCCAGCCCGATCTGGGCGATAATCTCCCCATCCTTGCTTGGACTGACGAGCGCGGCGATCCTCCGCTTCCGGAAAAAAAAGGGGGCGAGCATCAACCGGCCGTGCCAGATAAGAAGAATGATGGATTTCCCTCCCTCCCTGGCCCTGCGGTATTCCTCTTCGCCCAGGACCGACATGCGGGAAGTTTTTGCCCATGTCCGCAGGAAGAATCTTCCCAGGACGCCGACGGCTTTCCAGCGGGCCTTTTCCCAGACCGACATTGTCCCTCAATATATCACGAAGCGGCCGCAAAATCGAATAGGCTCGGGGCAGTGGCATCGAAACCGCGCCCGTTTTCTCCCAGCGCGGAAATTGTCATTGCGAGAAACGAAGTGGTTGCGAGGCGAAGCCGAAGCAAACCCGGAGATTCCTCGCTTCGCTCGGAACAGGCTCTGCAATCCGGCCCCTTGGGCCGTCCCGAGCATGGCGAGGGATCTCATCATCCTAGGGTGAGATCGCCACGACATCTTGGATGTCTCGCGACGACTTCGTCGGATCGCCACGGCGCCTTCGACGCCTCGCGACGCCCGCTCACTCCTCATACGGGTTTCTCATGCCACTCCCCCTCGCCTTGGTTGACGCAGGTGGGTTCGTCAGCCCGTTCGGCTCCCCAGCGACTTTTTGGAGGGGGGAAGCTTTGCTCCGCAAACCAGCAACCTCACTTCCACTCTTTCTTTTTCCCCGGGCTCGGGATGTATGCTGAGAAGTCCGTATGAGCGACGAGCGGGCAGGGATCCGCGAAGCGGAGAGCGAGGAGCGAATCGAGCAAGATTTCCTCGCCGGGGAAATCGCAGCGTGACTTCGAG
>Ga0307379_10013253_pt1 | contig 10695 bp, 5 predicted proteins | sample UN2MG_FD_202237 | JGI IMG/M metagenome (GOLD analysis project Ga0307379, IMG submission 202237) | Soil microbial communities from Risofladan, Vaasa, Finland - UN-2 | ecosystem: Environmental > Terrestrial > Soil > Coastal area > Acid sulfate soil | place: Finland: Risofladan, Vaasa | collected... | reverse complement strand
TAGGACAAAAAAGCATAGTAATTGATGTAAATGTCAAAACTGTAGAACCTTCTACTGACAACGTCGTAAAAACAATAGAAACCACCTATGCAAGTAAAAAAGTAACACCAACTATAACCGATAAAGATGTATTACCAACGGTTTAAAAGGAGAGTAACGTGACAACGTATAGAACTAACAAGGTTACCATTAGATCTGGCTCAAGGGAAAGGATAACGTTTAACCTTAAGTCTGATAATAGGCCAGTCGATTTAACTGGTTATACAGCCGCCAGGGTTCATTTGAGAAAACTTGATGGTGAAACTGTGACTATTTATTCAACCAATGATGCGGGCCCGCTGTTAAGTTTTGATGTAGACCCAACGCTTGGGAGATTACACCTCGACCCGTCGCCAACTACATTTACTAATACCGATGACTATCTGGTTGGTTATATAGTTGTAACATCTGGTAGTGGTAAAGAGTATGCGTATGAAGAGGATGAGGAGTTCGGTATAGTGGTTAGACCACAATGGACTTCGACAACATCGAGTTCAACTACTTCTAGTAGTACAACTACATCAACGACATAAGGTGAACAATGGCTATAAGTGAAAAGATTAGAAACCTCGGTCTTAAGAGTACTAGAATATTTACTCTTAATGATAAGGTAAAAGAAAAGCCTGTAATACTTTTAAAGAACACAGATCTCTTTACTAATAAAAAAGGTAATGCTAGAGACGTTCAACTTGGTAGGTGTTATGATCTTGATGGATCAAATGATTATATAAATTGTGGTGACCATGATGATTTTAGTTTTGGAGATGGGTCTCAAGATAGGCCATTTAGTATAAGTGCATGGGTGAATTTAGCGTCGTTTATAACGCAAGACATTATAACAAAACAGAACACGGCCGCTATTAGAGAGTGGGTCTTTGGGCTTACGGTAAATATTATAGCTTTTACAATTTATGATCCGTCACAAAATAAATGGACGGGACGATTTGGATCTATTAACACATCACTACAAAACACTTGGGTACATATCACGGTAACTTATGACGGAATTGGTGGAAGTACTGATGTTGGCGCTGCGGGAATAAAAATTTATATTAATGGAGTCAGAGCAGATACGGGGAATACTGGCGGCGGAGCTGTTGGCGTAGAATACATAGCAATGGAAAATACAATCTCTATTGTCAGGATCGGAAAAGGTACAACAAATTACTTAAATGGTAAAATGTTTGATGTCCGTATCCATTCTAAGGAACTTTCAGCGGTAGAGGTTGATAGGGTTATGTTTGGTGGCGCATCTAGTCATGAGGTTGGATGGTGGAAATTTGATGAGGGATCGGGAGTAATAGCATACGATTCATCTGGTCGCAATCATTACGGTGTGATAAAAAATGCGACACTTGCAACGTTACACGTTACAGATAGTTCGTTACCATATTCATTTCAAAATAACTACGGTTTTAATATAGCAAAATTATACAACAGTTCGACAACAACAAGTACAACTAGTACAAGCACAACAACAACCAGTACAAGCTCAACAAGCACAAGCTCGAGCACAACATCAAGTAGTACTACTAGTACTAGTTCAAGCACTACTAGCTCAAGTACGTCAACAAGTATTAGTACAAGTACTACAAGTACAACAAGTCTTAGCACTAGTTCTACAAGTAGTACTACAACAACGGTTTAAAGGAGACTACATTGTCTGCATACGATTATTTATCATGGCCAGCCGCAACTGATTTAAATCCGTTGACGGGAGACTTTACGGTCGAGGCGCTTTTTTACACAGAAATAGTTGGTGTCTTTAACCCAATTTGCAATAAAAGAAATGGAATCGTCACAGCCCTCCCTGGTTGGGAACTGATGGTTGGGAATAATGATAAACTCATCGCTACTTTTTGCGATAGTTCTGCCCCAGAATTATACTCAATATCTACTGTTGCTATTACAAAAAATCAATGGACCCGTGTAGCTATGACGTGTGACAGAGATGGTAATATGCTGGTCTATCAAGGTGGTGTTGAGGTTGGTACTGGTGATATATCAGCCCAACAATCAAGTTGTACTAATGACGTAGCTTTTGAGGTTGGTCGAAGGACAGCTGGTTCGTTATATTTTGGTGGTTTGATATCTGAAATTAAATATTCGAATATAGCAAGAACCAATATTGAAATCATGAACTCATACACAGAAGGGTTTACCATTGATTCAAATACCGTCGCCCTGTGGCGACCTGATAGTTATGGAATTTTCAGAGATTCTGTTAGTGGTCTTGATTTAGCCAGTTCTGATGAGGCAAGCTCATCTTATGTATATATGCCAAGAGATGAATCTATTGTTGCTAAGGATGCAAGTGGGGCAAAGATGAGGGACATTGGAAAAGTAAAATACAACACAAAGCTTACATCAAATTGTGGTACATTCGACGGAGTTAATGACAGGATCATTTATTCAGCTGATATAATAGATGACACAACGTGGAGTGCCGCTTTTCGATTTGACAATTATACGAACGCAAGCACAGACTTTGTTCTCGGTGGATATGGCGTTGGGAATATATTATTTAGCACCAGTGGTTACATTGGCTTTAGGCAAGTTGGAGGAGCATATCTTTCCTGGGATGTTCAAACTACGGAAGTGGAAAACACACCGACATCAATGGTGGTGTGGTCAGATGGTACAGAAATTTACTTAGCATTGAACGGAGTTTATAAGGGCCCAACGAGAACAACTCCAGCCAATACAGCGGCACAAGTAAATCAATTTGTTCAAGGATATGATACTGGCGATACACTATTGGCTAATGGAGACTATTGGGATCTACGTGTGTGGGACGGGACAAGTATTGGAAAAGCTGAGGCGCTGCTATATCATACCGATTCAATGACACTCACCCCAGACCACTGGTACCCCATGGCGGAGGGAGCAGGGGCAACAACGTATGATGCAGTTGGTTCTATAAATGGAGTAGTAACCAACGCTAATTTAGCTACGTTTTGGGCAACTCAAAATAATTTTCATTATAATTTAATGGGTGGTTTTAGTGATGGCGTTTATATGGATGGTTCAACGGCATACGGTAATATTCCAAACAGTGATGCGGGGGATTTTAATCCTGGAACAGGAAATTTTACCGTTGAAATTATATTTTCTACAGATACGATGAAAGAGAGCCTCTTGTTCAAAAAATATGATGGTTCTACAGGTTACTATGTTGGTTTTGATGGGACTGGTTTAATTGGCATGTATATTAAGGGTCCTGGTGGATACTGTGATACATGGACTAGTTCTGGGGCCATAACTAGTAATACCGTTTATTCTGTTGCTGGTGTTAGGCTGGGAAGCAGTTTATATTTTTATATTAACGGTGTCCTTGCCTCCAGCCCACTTACACAAACAGATGGTTTAAATATTTCTAATGCGGAGGATGTTGAGGTAGGTTATTTCTCTGGTGAAAGCTGGAATTTAGAAGGTAATATATATAAAGTTCGCTATTCAAATAAAGCAAGAACACCAGACGATATATTAAATACATATAATAACGGTATGACTGTTGATGGAAGCACAGTTGCATTGTGGGATTTTAAAGGTGGTCTTGGGATTGATCTTGCTGGAAAAATTCAGGGAGTCGGCGGGGCTAAGGGAAATGGCCATAATTTAACTATGACAAATACTGAACATATAAGAATTCCAGCAAATGCTTCAGATAAAACTATAGATATATCTGGTCAACCCATTCAGCACTTAGCTGGTGGCTGGCACAACGACGCAGAAAGTACAATAGATTTTACTGGTGGTAAGGACACGCCATTTGTTAATAATATTTATAGAGGCTGGGGTGTCTTTAACGGATCCAGCGCTTATATCAATTGTGGTGACAATGATTTATTTTCTTTTGGAGATGGGGTAACCGACTATCCGTTTAGCATTTCTGCTTGGATAAATATGGATGATGCTACTAATTTTTCGATAATTAATAAAGAATATGGTGCTAATGAGGGGGATGGTAGGGAGTGGGTATTACTTTCTAATGGTGGTGATCAATTAGTCTTTTTGCTTCGGGATGATAGTGAGCTGGCGATAATTGGAAGATATTTGAATAGTCCAATTACCAATTATGAAGGGGTATGGATTCATGTCGCAGCTACCTATGATGGTACTGGTACTAGCGCTGGAATAAAAATTTTTCTTAATGGGGTTAGGGTTGATGATCAGGAGCAGGTATCTGGTGTTTATGTGGCAATGGAAAATACAGATCAAATATGCCAGATAGGAAAATTTTATACTTATTATACAGATGGAAAAATAAGAGATGTCAGGCTTTATAGTGGAGAGTTAACCCAAGGACAAGTTAACAAAGATTATAAAATCGGCGAAGTAATTTCAACATCAACCATTTCCCTAATAGCTGAATATAAATTACATAGAAATGCAAGGGACAGTGGATTACATTCTTTACATGCAGTAAACACCGATGTTACGTTTCCAAAATTTACAGTGCCAACGGCATATTCTTTTGGCGATACTGTAGAAAATCCAATGTTTAAAAAGGTTGAGGGTGATGTAGTACTAGAAGCCAATACAACTAATCCTGGCGGTATATTTTATGATTCTAAGAATGCTTACGGTGTATGGGAATTTGATATCCGTAAAGCAAATGAAACATCGACAATAAATTTGGTTTTTTTATTAGATTCTGGTTTAATTGGTTATAATTTTTATCACGATAACCTTGAACGTATTACCATACAAACATTTCCAGCTTTGGGAACCCTTATGCAATCAGCCACTGGTTCTCATCCAATAAATACTTGGTATAACATTAGAATAGTTAGAAATGAAACCGCTAATCAATATGTTAGTGGTGCTATTGGGACGATGGCTGTGTATGTAAATGGATCATTAATGCCTGTCTCAGTTGGGACGAATCCAGTTACAGATACTACCACAAATACTTCAACTTATATGTTAATGGGTGTAACTGGAAGTGGTGACAAATTTAGAAACTTGAAATTTAATGGCGAGTTAATTAACTATTCTAGGTTATACGATATTACCCTTACTGATACTTTATCTAATTATCAAATTACTGGAGATAGAGAAAATTCATTTGTACTTTTTGAGAGAGGGTATATTAATCAAGCCGCAATGAGACCTATACACACATATACTAAGTCTCAAATATTAGATACGGCAGTAGAAGTTGCTAGATTCACAACAACAACATCAAGCTCAACCAGTACCAGTACTACAAGTTCTAGTACGAGTACAACAAGCTCAAGCACAACAAGTACATCAACTAGTACAACAAGCTCAAGCACTAGTTCAAGTACAACATAGGAGTAAGAAATGCCAAAGATTTCGTTTGCAGATGATAATGTAGGGTCGGTGGGATTGTATGAATTGACATATAATCCGATAGAAATCGATGCCCCCACCGCCAGAAGGAGTGATGTTGCCAATTCAGTAGAGACGGTGGACGGTGAGACGATTACGTTCTACCCATATTTAGATACAAGAAGAGGGTCAATGAGGTGGCGTGGCTACTTAAGTGGGCCTAGTGCGGTTAGTGTGGCATTCGAAGCACAAGTGGCAATTCTTGAAGGTTATGTCGGATCCTATAAATGGATGAGCTTCCAGGATCTGTATACAGCGTTCGGAGTGTACCCAAATGCTCAGTGGCAAAAAATAAAAGTTATATCAGTTAACAAAAGCGTTCGGTCTGGCGGAAGTATTCAATATGATCCAGTTGAACTAGTATGGGAGGATGTTGAGGAATGATATTAACATCAACGGCTTTTCGGGCTAAACTATTAGATACAAGCAGTAGAGTTATTCGTTCTAAGATAACTGTCTATAATACAAAGATGGCGGTTAAATCAAAGGGGATTCCTTTTCAATTTTACAACGAAACATCTTCAGCACCGTCTTGGGGTGATAGGAGACTTCCATCAAACAGTGGTGATCCTTATTGTGTTATGCCAAATCTTTCAATGTCATGGTCTTATGGGGCGCCATTTTATATGGATGTCAATTATTTTGCCGTTGATACGGGTAACTGTTGGTTCAATGCGGAAGAGTCTTCGTCCAGTTTTGGAATATATATATTTGGAGAAGGGGTTTCCGTGGATGCATGGATAGGTGGCGCTGGTTATAACATTTCTAATACAGCACTATCCCACTCTCCGTCTGTTTATGCTTCTTATGGATCCATTAATGTAACCGCTGGCAACTGGTCTCGATTTCGCTTTCGCTTCTATGGGCAAGCGGGGATAAGACACGGCGGTGTTTCCGCAATGTATACCTATAATTATACAGGTGATCTTCAAGCTGATAAAGGCTCTTTGAGAGTGTTTAATGCTGGTGTGATTAGCCCTACCAATGCGTGGGCTGAGTCAGCGGCAGTAACTCATCACGGGGAGATTACTGGTAGTAGGGTTAAAAATGAACCAACCAGTTATTCATTTACCCTGCCTTACGGGACAACTCCAAACGCATACTATGGTGATAATAATAACTTTTATACAAATGGCACCGCCTTTCTACAAGAAGGAAGGCTGATAGAAATTTCTGCTGGATATGACTTAGATGCCACACCAAACCCTAACCAAACAGAAGGAACTGTTAGTGGGAATACTGAATATATCCCACGTTTTACTGGGTTCATAAGTGGGTTTGAGATAGATCGGGCGGCCAGTACACTAACAGTTCGGTGTGTTGACTTTTTTGGTTTGGCTGATTCAAGTTTTTGTATTAATTACCCAGACTCCGCCTCGTATTGGACGGCTGGATATTATTTAGATGGTGCGATTGGGGAACCTTATGGTTTAGCGGCGCCGATAGCCTATGATCGATGGGGTGTGGTCACGGCTATTAGGGATCTTTTTATAAAAGCTGGCTTGCCAGCTTCCCTCTTCTATGATATGGAAAAAGGAAGAACTGGTGGTGATGATTTATCTGATACAATTCCGTCTGTATATGACGCTGGATTTTCATTGGAGTCAGCTAATTATTATGGGACAGACCAAGCTGAGGAATATGTTAATACTTTTGATTTAGGTACCACGGTACACGAAGCTGTTATGAAGATAGCAGATACGTATGGGTACTTTATAGATTTTAAACCAAACGGATCTCTTAGATTCCACCCACAGGACAACCCGACAGCCGATACCACAAATAATAATGAGTCTAGATTGAATGAAGAGGATCAAGTTTATGGTGGTGGTTCCGTTTCTGAGGACAGGGAACCTGACACACAGGCTCTTGGAGGTGGTTACCATCCATTACTTGGTACAAATTATACTATAACATTCACTAATCCAGGGGGCGGGGGGAGTGGGATACCAGCAACTGGTTTTTCTATAGTGTTTGTAAGGGACGCTACTTCTGGTGCAAATGACAATCAAAACCTATACTGGCAAGGCACTGCAAGTGTTAAGATAGAGATTAAGCAATATGGTGGAGAGGTAATTAGAACTTATAATTATAATTTAAGGTTTCAAGATACTGTTTATTATAACGATGGTGCTTCTCCTTTGGTTGGCGCAAATCCATGCATAATACATTTAGATAGGAATCTTTTGTTTGGTAATTATGAGGTTGTAGTTACGGCATTGGGTGCATATACTATAAAGGTTGATGAGTTGTGGGTTTATCATACAAATAATTCAACTCCAGTTAAGTTGCTTCAAACATACAGGATAGTTAATCAGATAGCCACATTAAGAAGTATAGATTTTTCACGGGATATTTCTGATACACGTAATGATATTTTAGCGATTGGTGGAAGGAAAGGAATCTGGGTTGCTGGCGGCGGATCAGAGGCTGGTCTAGAGGACCCAAATTTCACTGACAATAACAATAACCAATATACAAATTATAATTTTAGATCCATGGATGTTGAATCAATCTATAACCCAAATGCGGCAAACTATGTTGGGCGTCATTTAATGACGTATATTCAGGAGCCAAATATAAATACCGACAATAGGGCGAAGTGGTTAAGTTATAGTATATTATCTAATTATAAAGACTTCGATAAGCGTGTTAATATGAGTGTTATAGGTGACCCAGAAATTACTATAGGGGATCCAATAACAATGTTGGATAGGCTAGAAGAAAATGCCACAAATTTAGTTTGGGTTCAAGGTGTTCAAGAAAGAATAAATAAAACAGATTGGGATATTGGTCTAGATGTTATTGGTAAACAACCATTTCCGTCATATGATGAGGCCCCTGATTTTAATATAGAAGATGATTGGAATGGAAACTACTTTTCTGATTTTGTGATAGGCGATGGATATGGTAATTCAAGAGATGGATCTATGAGGTCTGGGATAGGTAGTGCTCAGTCTTGGGGGGCTAACACTGTTACGGTAGCCGATGCTACTGGATGGGACAGTTCTGGAACAATGGTTGTGTATCGTAATGACGTTAAAAGATATGGTGTCTTTACTTATGGAACTAGGAATGGCAACATATTGCAAAATGTTGAATGGCAATTTATTGCTCCAGTGGTTGGAAATAATAATGATGCCCCGTCTATGTTTTTAATGGATGTAGCAAATATATATAATCCATATGAAGAATCTGATAGTTCAAATTTTTTTACAGTTTCTTTTAGATGTTTAGTTGAAGGAAATGTTGCTGTAGGAGTTAAGGCAAAAGGAACAGGCATCTTTAATTTTGTGGCTGGGCTTTCGGCTGGGGGTGGACTTGATGAAGACAACCTACCAAAAGAAGAACGTGTTTCGCCAGGGGATATTATCACTAAAATATGGGGCGGAATTGACCAACTAGGAGTAACGCACGTAACCGCTGGGGATGATAATGATGTAGGCGCTGGATTTTTTGCGGAAGATGGTGAATATGAAATAGTTGTTTCATATACAAGGACAGAAGATGAGTCTCCGACTGTAGTTTATTCAAGCTCATATCTAGATGAGTTAGGGGCACCGCAAAATCAATCAATAGAATTAGCAAAAAGCGATGTAGATTACCATGAAATGTCTTATACTTATGATCTGGGTGGCGACAATTCACAAAACACAAATCAATATGTTCCAGGTGGAAATGGGAGAAGATTAAATAATACAGCAGTTGATTATTCAAATATAAACTCTGTATGGGTGGCTGGCGTAGATGGGAATATTTTTGTAACGTTGAATGGACACTATATTAACACACCAAGAAAACATTTTATAACTTATTGGGTTAAAGCGAATGTGCTTACACCACAAGTTGGCAATAATGGCATTGGAATGCCAGACGCTGTTAGGAATGAACCAATTGACGGTATAGGCGGGGATGGCAAGGCTTTGAATGATGGGAAGGCTGTTCCGTGGAGTGTTACAGATGGGTATGTATTTCCTTTTAATCCTACATTTTTTAGGTATGGGGCGCTTTCTTTTGATGGGGATTTTGATAGTTATGAAAATGACCATGAGTCAGATAATCAATTTCAAAGACAACCGAGAGCAAAAGGATATTATATTAGGTTAATCATGGATATCAGGGATGCCTCTGGAAGAAGGGTTAAAAATATAAGTTCTAATGGACAGAGAGATAGAAGGCCTGAATCAAATTTTAATATTTTTGAAGCTTTAAATAATAAATATAGCGATTATAATTGGAATTCTATTATAGAATTTTATCAAGTGCCAACAAAAATTCATACAGTCAATGCTTATTCTGATAATTTTCAAGAGGCTCTTCTAAACTATAACTTACCGTTTTTTGAAGCTCGCACAAGAATACCATTGAGCTGGATTGAATACGTTTAAGGAGATTTACAATGTCTGTAATGAAAGAGATTAAGAAGCAGATAGATAGTCAAACAAGAACCAAGATTGGTTCTGTTAAATTACAGACTCAATCATCTTTGTTTAGTGAGGAAGGTGCAACCAATTGGAATATAGGTAGAACTGGTGAGCCCCCTATAGTTATATGGAATAAAACATCATATTCAATGGATCGTGGTGTAGGATTCCCACTAAATCCTCAGTCATTTAACAACCCCGCATCCCAAATATCCAATCAGTTAATCCCAACTATAACTGGTAATTTTAGAGAGACTAATACTATTCCATTATACAATTGTAGGTATTCTGGGTGGGCTGGAATTTCTGGCGGTAGTACGGTATCTCTTCAGGTAAGGACTGGTAATTCAAATGTATCTATATGGATTGACAATCAAGAATTCATGAGTAGATACATAACAACATTTGAACCAATAGAAGTAGAATTTAATATTGGTGACTTGACATTAATAGAAATATTCTGGTATTCTTACACAGAGAATAACAGTATTTCAGTAGTTGGTAACCTATCACATCAGATTTCATCGTGGGCTACTACGGATTCCTCCCCTTTTTTTAGACCAGTGGAGTGGTATACTGAGGATCCAATAACAAGCGATGCCATGTGGCAATTTGGTTTAGATAATTATATTGGTTTAAAGTGGTGGTTTAATATTGCTGAAGAAGTTGAAGAAGACCCTGTTACTGACCCAACTACTGGTGACCCCCCAATACAAGATCAACCATTTACGTATGAAGGAATTGCTGATCTCGGTGGATTTGGTATATGGTCAATAGATTTTCAAGAAGCGGGTCCATTAGATTATATAGACGGCGATACTATAGCGGTTTCTGGATATTATCCAAGCGCAACCTACATTAGGATTCCAACGAT
>Ga0307379_10013250_pt1 | contig 10696 bp, 5 predicted proteins | sample UN2MG_FD_202237 | JGI IMG/M metagenome (GOLD analysis project Ga0307379, IMG submission 202237) | Soil microbial communities from Risofladan, Vaasa, Finland - UN-2 | ecosystem: Environmental > Terrestrial > Soil > Coastal area > Acid sulfate soil | place: Finland: Risofladan, Vaasa | collected... | reverse complement strand
CTGCTGGGGGGGCTGCTGGGCATCGGCGGCTCCAGCGTGATGCTGCCGGCGATGGTGTGGATCCTCGGCGCGGTCAAGATGGTCAACGGCGAGCCGGTCGAGCAGATCCACCAGTACATGGCCGCGGCCATGATCGTGAACTTCCTGCTGATCATCCCCTCGGTCATCCCGCACGTCCGCAACAAGGCGGTCTGGATGGGGGTGTGGAAGTTCATGGCCCCGGCCGCCTTGGCGGGCATCCTGCTGGGGGTGGCGTTGGGCGAGCAGTTCAAGGACGGAAACCGGGCGACGTACCTGCGCTGGGCCGTGGGCGTGTTCTTCATCTACGTGGTCCTCAACAACGTTCGCCGGCTGCTGGCGGCCAGGAAGCTGGCGGGCCTGGATCGGCAGGCCGTCGAGGCGATGCCCGCCTGGCGGAAGGTCGTCGTGGGGTTTCCCATGGGGATCATCGCCGGGCTGCTGGGGATCGGCGGCGGGGCGCTGGCGGTGCCGGGCCAGCAGGTGGTCCTGAAGGTCCCGCTCCGCAACGCCATCGCCACCTCCGCCGCCACGATCGCCACGATCAGTTGGGTGGGCGCCATCGCCAAGAACCTCAGCCTCGCCGCCCCCTACGGCAGCATCCCCCGCAGCGTCCTGCTGGCGGGGTGTCTGGCGCCGACGGCGATGATCGGCAGCTACATCGGGGGGCACCTGACCCACAAGCTGCCGCTGAAGGTAGTCCGGATCGTCTTCATCGCCCTGATGTGCTTCGCCACCTACAAGATGTTCACCAAGCGCCCCAAGCCCGCCCCGCCGGCCTCGCGCCCCGTGGCGACGCGGACGGCCCCGGCAACTTCGTCGGCCCCGTCCGCCCCTTCCCTTGCATCGCCGGTTGGCGGATAATCACGGCCTGTGAGTGAATCGACGGATCGAGACCGCCACGAGCAGGAGCATTTCTTCAGCGCCGCCAAGGTTGTCGCGGCCTTGACCGTCTGCTCGCGCGTGCTGGGAATGCTCCGGGACATCGCTATCGCCTCGCTCGGGGCCAACCGCACCACCAGCGCGTTCTGGCTGGCGTTCACCATCCCCAACCTGTTTCGCAGGCTGTTCGGGGAGGGCGCCTTGTCGGCGGCGTTCGTGCCGGTGTTCTCCGAGACGGCCGAGAGCGAGGGCCTGGGCAAGGCCCGGAAGCTCTTCGCCAACGCCCTGGCCCTGCTGGCGGTGACCACCGCCGCCATCATCGTTGCGGTCTGGGCGGGCCTGGCGATCTGGGCGCTGCTGGGCCACTGGCGCGTGATCACTCCGCTCTGGCCGGACCAGCAACTGCTGATCCGCCTGCTGGCGATCATGCTGCCGTTCACCGTGACCACCTGCCTGCTGGCGCTGGGCGCCGCCGCCCTCAACTGCCGGGGGCGGTTTGCCTACCCCGCCTTCGCGCCGATGCTGCTGAACCTCTGCCTCATCTCGGCTGCGTGGTGGATCGGACCCACCTACCGCGGCCAGACGGAGACCCAACTGACATTCATCGCCGCCGCCGTGACGGTCGCCGGGGTCCTCCAACTCGCCGGCGTACTGTGGGTGCTGAAGGCGGCGGGGTTCTCCATCCGCCCGCGTCTCCGGCCCGTCCAGCCCGGCATTCGGCGGATGCTGAAGCTGATGGCGCCCGTGCTGCTGGGGCTGGGGTTCCTCCAGTTCTCCGAGCTGCTGAACAACCTGATCGCCTGGCTGTTCGAGGCGTCGGAGGTCAGGACCTCGATCAGCCTGTTCGGCCTGGAGTTCAAGCCCCCGCTGGTCGAGGGCACGCTGGCGCGAATCAACGCCGCCCGCCGCCTGTACCAGTTCCCCATGGGCGTGCTGGCGATCTCGCTGGGCGTGGCGGTGTTCCCGCTGCTGAGCCGGTACGCCGCGCGCGGCGACATGCCCAGGCTGCGGGAGAGCGTCAACCGCGCGGTGCGGCTGTCGATGATGGAGGGGCTGGCTGCGGGCGTGTGGCTGTTTGTGCTGGCCGGGCCCATCACCCGGCTGATCTTCGCCCACGGCAAGTTCACCGACTCCGACGCCGTCAAGGCCGCCTTCACCCTCCGGATGTACGTGCTGGGGCTCTGGGCCTACTGCACCTACCAGATCTTCGCCCGGGCGTTCTACGCCCTCAAGGACACCCGGACGCCGCTGGTGACCTCCTGTGTGCTGGTGGTGCCGAACATGGCGATGGTGGCGGGGCTGATCTGGGTGCCGGCCCTCCGCGAGGCCGCCTTCGGGGTCGCCACCGCGGCCACCTTTGCCGTCAACACCGCCCTGCTGGCGATTCTGCTCCGCCGCCGCATCGGACGATTCGGCGGGCGAAAGCTCGCCGTCAGCGTCGCCCGATCCCTGATCGCCTGCGCCGCCATGGCCGGTGCCATCTACCTGCTGCGGTCGCTCCTGCGGGGCCGGTCCGACCTCGTCCTCGTCGCCGTCTGCGTCCCCGCCGGCGCCGTCGTCTTCCTCGCCGCCGCCCGCCTCCTCCGGGCGCCCGAGCTGGGCGAACTCCTCCGGCGCCCGGGGAAGGCTAATGCCATCGAAGACGAAGTCCGGTCTCACCGGGACGTTTAGCGGCGGTCGGCACGACCGCCTTCCAGGTCGCCGTGCCGGCGACCGCTAAACAACGAACGGGGGATCGCTCGTTCACGGACCCTGGATCTCCCCTCTGCGTATCGCCCCGCCAATCGCTATAATGCAGCGGAGTCGCACGTTCGGAGCGTCCGTGCTTTACCAAAAACCCCTCAACGACGTGTACATGCAGATGCCGCCCGAGGAGGTCCTCCGCCGGATCGGCGAGCGGAAGGAGCAGCTCGGCCGCGACCTGTGCATCCTCGGGCACCACTACCAGTGCGATGAAGTCTTCCAGTTCGCCGACCTCACCGGCGACAGCCTGAAGCTGTCGCGGCAGGCGGCCGAGACGCCGGCGAAGTACATCGTCTTCTGCGGCGTGCACTTCATGGCCGAATCCGCCGACATCCTCACGCCGGCCGATCGCGCGGTGATCCTGCCGGACCTGTCCGCCGGGTGCGGCATGGCGGACATGGCCGACGTGGACGACGTGGTCGAGTGCTTCGAGGCGGTCGCCGACGCCGCCGGCGGGGCGAAGGTGGTGCCGGTCACCTACGTCAACTCCTCGGCCACGATCAAGGCCGCCACGGGCGCCGCGGGCGGTGCCTGCTGTACCAGTTCCAACGCCCGAAGGGTCTTCGAGTGGGCCCTGAAGAGCGAATCCGACGGCGGGGCGGGCGCCGACAAGATCGTCTGCATCCCCGATCAGCACCTCGGGCGCAACACGGCCGTGGCGATGGGCTACGGCCTGGGCGACTGCGCGGTGTACGACCCCGGGGCCCCGGGCGACGGACTGGGCGCCGAAGACATCCGCCGGGCGACCTTCCTGCTGTGGAAGGGCCACTGCTACGTCCACCAGAGATTCACGGTCGAGCAGATCCAGGCCGCCCGGGCGGCCGTGCCGGGCATCACGGTAATGGTACACCCCGAATGCCCTTACGAGGTGGTGCAGGCGTCGGATCTGTCCGGCTCGACCGAGCAGATCCTCCGCGCCGTCACCGGCGCCGCCGACGGGACGAGCTGGGCGATCGGCACCGAGGCCAACATGGTCCGGCGCCTCGCCGCCAACAACCCGGGCAAGTACGTCCGCAGCCTGTCGGAGGCGCCGTCGGCGTGCGTGACCATGGCCCGGATCGACCCGCCGCACCTGCTGTGGGTGCTGGACCGCCTGGCCGCCGGCGAGGTGGTCAACCGCATCCGCGTCGCCCCCGCCGTCGCCGAGCAGGCCCGCGTCGCGTTGGACCGGATGATCGCCATCTGACCGGGACAAGCGTGGATCGCGCCGTCCCAGGGGGCAGTTGACCATGGGCCTTCGGCCCACCCATGGGGAATGAAAACGGCGGGTTCCGTCGGGTGCCCCGGACAAGCTTGTCCCGTTGGGGCCGCTTTTTGGCTTGTCCGGCTCGCACCCGTGGCGGAACGGCGCCGGACAAGGCAGAAAACGCCTTGTCCGGGGCACCCCATTTCCGAGGCAGCCCACGATTTGTGGACGAATTCGCCCGCGTTGCCGATAGTCACAGTACCGCCTCGGCAGGGTGCAGGTCGGGCGTTTTCGGAAGCCGGTCATGACGGTTGGTCCCCATGGTCCGTCAGCGTACTGGCAACCGAGGCCGGTTCCCAGCCATCCTTCGGACGTGGTATGATACCTCGGTCGGGCGGAATCGCATGGCCGGACGCAAGCGCATCCTGATCGGCTGTCCGCAGCACCGCATGCTGGTGGCGGGCACGTACGCCTGCGACGAGCAGGGCAGCTATCTGCTGGGGCCGGACGGGGAGTTCGTCCTCCACCACGTCCGCTGCGACCACCGCGGCGGCCGATGCATGCAGACCCTCTGCGTCCTGCACCGCTACAACAAGCGCGGCGCCGGCTCCTGGTACCCCGAGCAGATCCTCGCCGCCCCGGAGGCCCCCGCCTCCGCCCGCCGGCCCAAGGCCGCGGCGAAACGCCCCCCCACCGGCGGGCTGGACCTGCTGGCCTGAAGCTGTTCCGCCCCGGTCACAGGATCTCCCGGCGCTGCGTGCGATCCCCGGGTGCATTTTCTCTTTTTGGGCCTAATACACCCCAAGGCCGTTCGTCAGATGGGTAGGCGGACGAAGCTGGACAACGGAGAGCCGATGGACGGTCAGGCGACAACGGACGGCGGCGCGTGGCTGGGGACGCTGATGGCGCGCCATGAGCGGCCCCTGGTGCGCTATGCCGCGCGGATTACCGGCGACGTCGAGCGGGCCCGCGACGTCGTGCAGGATACGTTCCTCGCCCTGCTGTCCACCGAGCACGCGCCCCGCGACAACCACGTGGCGCAATGGCTGTTCGCCGTCTGCCGAAACCGCGCACTGGACGTGATCCGAAAGGAAAAGCGAATGAGCAACCTGAGCGACGCCTTTGCCAACGCCCAAGCCAGCCGCGAGGGCGACCCGCCCGCGACGGCGGAACGGCGCGAGACCTACGGGCGGGCCGTCGACGCCCTCGCCGACCTGCCCGACGTCCAGCAGGAAGTCGTCCGCCTGAAGTTCCAGAACGGCTTCACCTACCGCCAGATCGCCGAGATCACCGGGAGATCGGCCAGCAACGTGGGCTTCCTGCTTCACACGGCCCTGACAACCCTTCGCCGCAGACTCGAGGCCCGCCCCGGCCAAGCCGAGACGGCCTGAGGAGATAGACATGTCCATTGCATCCGATGACCCGAGACTGACCGCCTACGCACTGGGCGAGATGGACCCCGCCGAGCGGGAGGCCTTCGAGGCCGAGCTGGCGGACAACCCCGAGGCCCGGCGGCAGGTCGAGCAGATCCGCACGCTGGCGGCAGAGCTCTCCGGGCAGCTCGCGGCCGAGCCGGCCCCCGAGCTGACCGCCCCACAGAAACAGGCCCTGGCTGAGGCCGCCGGGCGCCCCGCGGAAGGAACGTACCGGCCCGCCCGCCGTTCGCTGATCCGCCTGTGGGTCCCCATGGCCGCGGCCGCGGGGATCGTGATCGCCTTCTGGGTGATCCTGGCGGGGCTGGGACAGCAGAAGGCGAGCTCGCCGAGCGGGACGGACAAGCTGGCGGTCCGCGACAGCGAGGGTGCGGACGCCAAGGAATCCCTGAAGGACAAGACCGGCGGGAAGCCCCTGCAATACTACCCCGCCATACACTCCCTGGAGGCCCCCCGGGCGCGCGAGCTGCCATCCCCCTCCCTGCCGCCTCCGGCCCGGCCGGGCGGAACCTTGGACGAAGCCGCCAACGCGATTCCCGGGATGGGCCCCGTCCGGCTGCCGGCGGCGCCTGAGGCAGCCGCGGGCGGGCCCCTCGGCACGTACGCCGAGGGGACGGTCCACGCGGACATCCCCGCCCGACGGGAATACAGACAGGCGCCGGGCGTGAAGTCGGCGGAGGCGGATGACGGTGTTGTGCTGGCCTTGCGGAAGGCAGATCTCGACAAGGCGCTCGCCGAGTCGAAGCGCCGACTGGGCCCCGAGCACCGCCAGATCAAGGAGATGGAGGCGGCGCGCGATCGGCTGAGCGCGGAGTTGGCCGGGATCCGCCGTGCCGACGGCGAGTTCCACACCGAGGCGTATGACGCCATCGTCGAGAACGCCTTCCTGGACGTGCGGGACCATCCGCTGAGCACGTTCTCGATCGACGTGGACACCGCCAGCTACGCCAACGTCCGCCGGATGCTCAAGGCCGGGCAGCTCCCGCCGGCCGGGGCGGTGCGGATCGAGGAGCTGATCAACTACTTCACCTACGACTACGAGCCCCCGCGGGACGGCAGGGCGTTCGCGGTGCACCTGGACGTGACGGGCTGCCCGTGGGCGCCGAAGCACCGGCTGGTGCGGGTGGCGCTGAAGGGCAGGATCGTCGAGGCCGACAAGCGTCCGGCCACGAACCTGGTGTTCCTGCTGGACGTGTCGGGATCGATGCGGCCGGCCAACAAGCTGCCGCTGGTCCAGCAGGCGATGAAGATGCTGGTCGAGCGGCTGGGGGAGAACGACACCGTCGCCATCGCGGTTTACGCGGGGGCGTCGGGCCTGGTGCTGGACGCGACGAGCTGCGACCAGAAGGAGACGGTCATCGCCGCGCTGGACCGGCTGGCCGCGGGCGGGTCCACCAACGGCGGGGATGGCATCCGGCTGGCGTACAAGGTGGCGGCGGAGCACTTCATCAAGGGCGGGGTCAACCGCGTGATCCTGTGCACCGACGGCGACTTCAACGTCGGCACCACCAGCCGGTCCGACCTGGTCCAGCTCGTCCAGGAAAAGGCCACCACCGGCGTGTTCCTGTCCGTGCTGGGCTTCGGCATGGGCAATTACAAGGACGCCACCCTGGAGACCCTCGCCGACAAGGGCAACGGCAACTACGCCTACATCGACACCGCCGCCGAGGCGCAGAAGGTGCTGGTCGAGCAGATGACCGGCACGCTGGTGACCATCGCCAAGGACGTGAAGATCCAGATCGAGTTCAATCCCGCCCGGGTGGCCGAGTACCGCCTGATCGGCTACGAGAACCGCATCCTGGCCAAGGAAGACTTCAACGACGACACCAAGGACGCCGGCGAGATCGGCGCGGGCCACACGGTCACGGCCCTGTACGAGATCGTCCCCGCGGCCGAGGCGCCCGAGGCCGAGCGGCCCGCGCGGGTCGACCCGCTGAAGTACCAGACACGCACCGCCCTGACCGAAACGGCCGACACCGGCGAGTTGCTGACGGTCAAGCTCCGCCACAAGGCGCCCGACGCCGACAAGAGCGAGCTGATCGAGCGGGCGGTGCTGGATCGGGGCAAAGCCTTCAACGAGGCGCCCAATGACCTGAAGTTCGCCGCGGCCGTGGCGTCGTTCGGGATGATCCTCCGCGATTCCAAGTACGTGGGGACCTACAACCTCGACGCGGTCGCCGAGCTGGCCGAGGCAAGCCGCGCCGCCGACCCGGCCGGGCGGCGCGCGGAGTTTGTCGAGCTGGTCAAGACCGCCGCCAGGCTCAAGACCGGCTCCTGAGATCGCGCCTGGCCAACTCAGGTTGGCTCTTCGATGGGCCGGGGATTCCGCCGATCCCCGGCCATTGTTGTTTGCGGCTTACAGCAGTTGGACGTCCAGATTGGGCACGTCGAAGACCTCGCCCGGCTTGGGCGGCCACTGGCCCTTGACGTCCTTGTCCACCTTGTCGGACCACTTGACGGACTTGATTTCCTTGCCCGTGCCCTGGTTGGCGGCCCAGACGCCGAAGCCCGTTCCGCTGTTGTGGAAGTCGACGTTCAGCAGGCTGACCTGCCCGATCGTGGCGGCCGAGATGTTCGAATCGACGAAGAACCACCGCGGCGGGGCGACGCCCTTGCCCGTCTTGATCCCGGCCACCTTGAACGACTTGATTCCCGCGGCGGGGTTGACGAAATCGGCGGCGGCGCCCGCCCGGCGGGCAACGGCCGCATCCACCCCGGCCAGGAAGTCGGCACCGTCGGCGCCGCCGATGGTGACGTTGGACATCCACGATGTCGCCCGCACCGTGACGTCCCGCGCGAAACCCCGGACGTTCAGTTTGCCCACCTGCCCGACGATGTCCCAGACGGCCTCGGCCAGATCGCCGACGATGCTGGCCGAGCCGAGGGTGGCCTTGGCGGCGCCGAGCCCGGAGAGCGTCAGCCCGGCCTGGAAGTCGCCGGCGACGGGGACGATGCCCTTCTTGGCGTTGGCCTTGACGCCCTTGGTCGCCAGCTTGCCGATCCACGGGGCTTCGATCACGTCCGGGGCCCCGTCGTCGTCGAGCCATTCGATCGCGGTGAGAGACTTGATGGGCGTCTCGGAGACGACGGACGTGTCGCCGACCCGCCCGAGGTTGAGGGTGACCGCCGTCTTGGTGTCGCCGGCCTTGCGCGGGCCGATGGAGATGGTGTGCCCGGCGTCGATGTCGCCCAGGTCGATCCGGCCCATGGTCCCGGTGGCCTGGAGGTGCCGACCGAGGGTAACGCCGCCGGCCAGGAGGCCCTTGAGCGAACCTTCGATCAGGATGTCCTCCTCGATGAAGGTCACGGTCCCCTTGGCGGTCTTGAAGCTCAGGGTCGCCGAGGCGCCGTACTCGCTCACGACGGCGATGGTGACAATGTCGCCGGGCTGATCGTCGGCGACGTGCCGGTAGACCGTGGCGGTGCAGTTGCTTCCGGCCAGGTTCACCTCGACGGGGTTGCCGGCGCCGTCGAGGAAGGTCCACGTGCCGGTCTGCTTGCCGCCGACGATGGTGTGGGCGAACAGGTCGCGCATGTGCACGCCCGCGTCGGGCACGAATGGCGCCTTCTCCGTGTTGCCCAGCTTGTCGGTGGCCACGCTGTAGAAGAAGTAGGTGTGGCCCCTCTCGCCGGTGAAAACGGCGCTGGTGGCGGTGGTGTCGTTCAGCCACAGGGTGAACGGCCCGTCGTTGTCGGAGACATAGATGTCGTAGGAGGCGAGCCCCACGCCGCCCGCATTGTCCTGGCCGGACCACGCCATCACGGTGTTGACGCCCAGGGAGGCCTCGGACTTCAGCTTCACCGAGCTGGTGGGCGCCCGCCCGTCCAGGATCAGAACGACCGGGGCCGAGGACGCCGCCGTGCCGTCGAAATCGGCCGTCGCCGTGGTGGTGATGTTCGTGCCCGCGGGCAGGCCGGCGGCCGCCTGGACCCGGTAGCCCACCATCCCCTCGCCCGCATGGGACGCGTCATTGGGGGGCAGGAAGCCCAGCCACCACTTCACCGGCAACTGGTTGGTGGCCGGATCGAGCGTGGTGAACGTCCAGGTGACGGTGGAGCTCGCCACGTCCAGGTCGGCGACGATCTCCACGAGCAGGTTCGTGTACTCTGCCCGCAGATCCACCGTGGTGGTGTAGCTGGTCAGCCCCGGCGGGACCACAATCATGTGATGGCCGAACGAGATCTCGGTCAGCTCGAACGTGCTCAGGTCCAGGTCGCCGTCCAGCACGGTGCTGATCGTGACCACCCGCGCCGGCGGCGCCGGCCTGACGGGCGGGTCGTATTCGAAGAACACCTCGTAGTCCATCACATCCGTCGGCAGGAGGTAGCCGTTCACGCCGGTCGGGGCCCCGATGACGGTGCCGCCGCCCACTGTCACGACGTTCCAGGCGGCCGCGTCAGCGGTCCCCTCCATCGGAGACAGGAACCCGGTCAGGTCGTGCCACTGCCAGGAGCCCGAGTGGACGGGCGGGTTGGGGATGTAAGCGGCCAGGAACTCGTCGAACGCATCCGTCAGCAGGACGTCAATGGGCGCCAGCGCGTCGCCCGCGGCGACGGCCCGGTCTCGCAGGACGCCCAGGGCGTCGCCCCAGGTCGGACCGAGCGCGGCCACCAGGTCCGCCCAGGCGGCGTCGGCGGCAGCCTGGTCCACCTGCATCGCCGGCATGGCGGCCCGGACGGCGGCCCAGTCTACCGGCGCGGCGGCCGCACCTGAGGACTCGTCCAACACGGCCACGGACAGTCCGCCGGTGGGGTCGACGTTGTCGATGATCAGCGGGAAGGTCACGCCCTGTCCGGGCGCCAGCACGTCCAGAAGGTGTCCGTCGGGCAGGGCGAGGATCTCAAAGTCCGTCTCGCCGGCCCAGGCCCCCAACTGCCACTCGTCGTGAACGCCGCCGACCGAGATGCCCAGCCAGGGCAGCGGGGCGTCGAGGTTGCCGGCGTTCACCACGTTCACCAGGAACGTCGCGGGCCGGCCGTTGCGGAGGTAGGAGGCGCCGGAGACGTCCACCTGCACGTCCGCCGCCCCGCCCTCAAAGACCGTGAAGGCGTCGACCAGCATCACGTCCGCGGCGGCGGCGGGGTCGGACAGGACCACGTCGTACAAGCCGATCGGGGCGCCGATCAGGTCGAACGTCGCCAGCAGGGTCATGCCGTCGACCCGGATGGCGGCGCCCGGGATGACGTTGCCGGCGCCGTCGTCCAGGACGACGGTGGTCTGGTTGGTCAGGCGCGTGCCGCGGATGGTGGCGGTGACCGACCCGGCGTTGCCGCCGGCATCGGGGCTGATGTCCGTAACGCCGAAGTCCTTCAGCGAGGCGGTGAGGGTGAAGCCCGCGGGGGCGTCGGGGACGTCCAGGCCGTTGACCACGATGATGTAGGAGCCGGCCTGGGTCTCCCCGAACAGGAGCGTCTGATCGCCCGTGCCGGCCAC
>Ga0307379_10013249_pt1 | contig 10696 bp, 7 predicted proteins | sample UN2MG_FD_202237 | JGI IMG/M metagenome (GOLD analysis project Ga0307379, IMG submission 202237) | Soil microbial communities from Risofladan, Vaasa, Finland - UN-2 | ecosystem: Environmental > Terrestrial > Soil > Coastal area > Acid sulfate soil | place: Finland: Risofladan, Vaasa | collected... | reverse complement strand
CCAAATTAATGTGGAATTCGAGTAAGAAGATCTCTTCTGCCTCACTCGTAGGCTGAATGCCCGTAATTCTGTCCACAGCCTTTTGAATCTGGTTTTGATTAGAGTCTTGATCCTCAGGAGGCGTGTCGTAATCAATGTATTCTCCCGCCAAAACACGCTTTTTGAACTCGTTTGAGTCCATTGCAATGCGATGCGTGATCCTGTTGCACTGCGAAACAACGCTGGAGCCGGTGTAAGGAATGTAAATGTCATCGGCCAAGCACAGCTTACTGACCATACGGTCCAACTGCTGATCAAAATAGACCTTTTTGAAGACCGAACCACCATAACCAAGGTAAAACAACGCCTGATCGAACTCCGGTGTGTACTCTTCCATCACCGTCGTGATCTGGTAGTTCATAAAATCCTGAACACGGGCCGCTTGCTGCGCCTTGTCAATCGTTTCCTTGCCCAAAACCTGCGTTCTTACCGGGCCACCCGAGGGCATCAGCTCCTTCATGGCCTGCGCCTGGAACTGGACAATGGATTCTGTCAGCATTGGGTGCGTAGCACCGGCCGCACCACGGAAAGGTTTTGTTCTTTCCTCTATTTTTAGACCAAGAAGGTCCAGACCTTTGGCGTACATCTGCTCCCAGTCCTGCCGAGAGGACTTGTCGGCATCGAAAATCTGCCCAAGCTCAGACGAAATCAAGCCCAAAACGTCGGGGTCAACAACGTCCGCTAGATTTGCGTAAAAATCAACGTCTTGTGCGTCCTCTTCACCAATCTCAACCGTCGCGCTACCATCCTCTTCAAGAATGATTTCGACATCCGGGAGCGTTTGTTCTTCTGACGTGACCACCACGTCAAGCACTGGAGCTTCATTGACTACCTTATCGATGGGCATAGCGCCGATTCCTTCGTTTCTAAATTCGACCTAATCATACGCGGGTTTGTAATAACAGGGAGCTTCATTTCTTGTCCATCCCAAGCTTGCCTCTAATCCAGTCCATCATGCTCTTTTCCTCAGGATAGTTTGGCGTGTAGGGTGAAAGGTCCTTCGCATCAAGACGTGTCTGCCTCAAACCGGTTATCGCATCGTATACAGCGGCTGATTTATCGTCCGGAAACAAAAGCTTTCGCATCTCAGGGTCACGTGTTAACGACTTGTTTGTCACCTGTTCCAAAGCAGATAGGTCTGCAATCTGCTCAGCAAAAAGTCCTGACTCTGGCTCTCGGGAAAAGTAATTACTGTCAAAGGGTCTGCCAAAGAACTTTTCAAGCTTGTCCTTGTTTTTTATAAACCTATTCATCATGTCGAAACGAGCAAACCTACCTTCACCACCAATCTTCTTATCCTGGTTATAAAGGACATCAAAACGGTAGTTATTGTCCATGACAATGGGTTTGCCCTCCTTGCTCAGCTTACCCAGGGGATTACCACCACGTTCCGACAAGCTGTGCTCTAGTTCATGAAAAGCTGTCTCTTCGCGTTGAGCAGGGAATTGACGTGTGGATATTACCAACGTGTCTGGATCATCTGCACGAACAAACCCAAACCTACCACCAGGCAAAGGACGCTCTTCAATCTCTAGCCTTGGGTTTGCTGCTTTTAAGAAGGCTTCCATGGCTTTACGCGAACGGATCGGCTCTCTGGATTCTGGGGTTGGTCGACGCTCAAGGTATTCTTCTTGTGCACTAGGGGAAGGCGTTTCTAAACTTTGAAACAGATTTCTAATCTGGTTTGCCAGCTCTTGGGACTTGGGCGTTTTTGAAAGAACATCACTCGTTCTTTCCACAAAAGCTTCTTGGTCCGTGGGCCGCGTTCCAACCATCATCTCCTGGATGAACTCGTCGTTGGTGACTTCGCCGCCTTTGGCTTTGGTTATGGCTTTTTTCGTGGTGTCATATGTGCCTACGTTGCCAACAGCAGACTTAATCTTTTCTTGAAAAAAGGGTCGGTAACTGTCGTGAATGTATTCCGCATAAGTTCCGCCCTCAAGGTTTTTGGGGTCGCCCTGATAATACTGGCCCCCAACGTCAAAGGCATCTTTGTGTATTACACCATCAAAGCCTTTTTCTTTTAATGCGTTTTTAACATTCTTGGAATCGCCAATTAAAAACGCATCAATGCTTGTGTCAAAAAGCATCTCTTGAATTTTTTCAGACTTTCCGGCTTCACCCAATTCTTCGATCGCATCCGCCAGTTCATCAAATTCCGTGACCCTAAAAATTGACCCTGGACTGGATGCTTCTATTTCGTACTTTGCCCCCGTTTTGCTGGCTACCGAACCTATGCCCCTGACCATCTTAGCAATGTCCTCATACCCAAAGCCGTTCTTGACGGTAGGCTTATTAAGGTCTACGTTTGGTAACCGATTAACAAAAGATTCAAGATCAATGTACTCGCCAAGGTCACGAATATCTAGGGGGTTTTTCATCTGCACGTAAGCGGGAACTACAGTGGAACCAGGGCCATATTCAGGATTTCCAAACCCAAGCTGTCGCGAGTATACATTTGCTACTTCTGTGTCCGTAGTAAAAGAAGGTGTACCACGTCCTTGGGTAAGCGCAAATCCCTCTTCTGCCGGAGCTCTGCGTTGGCCACGGTACAGCCTCTCCTTAACAACTGAATCCTTTAAAAACTTTTCTAGTTCTGGGGTCATACGTTCCATCAAGGCTTTTGCCTGACCAACGCTTTTACCCGCGCCTTTGGCTTTTTTTGTAATCGCGGAAACTGTTTCCGTTTCAGGACCCCAAGCGTAAATGTCACTTCCATAGGAGTACAACTTTTCTGGGTCAACACTCGTTGAAGCGCGTGGGCCAATGTCCACTACATCACGAGCAACCAATACTTCTCCAGGCTTTAATGACTGAGCGCGACGATCAAACTCAAACTTGTCAAACTGGCGTGATCCGTATCTGTTAGTGGTCACAGGAAACTCTACAACCTTACTCGCTTTAATCAATAAAGGTGTTATTGTTCCTGCTAATTTTTCAGCCTCATCAGCACTCGGCGTCCCATAGCTTGCCGCAACGTATGGGGAACTAGAACCAAAAGAGGCATAGCCTTCTCTGCCCTTTCCTTTTAAAGCCCCAGAGGAGGTGTTTTCCCCAAGCATCAGTCCCCGGTATACAACCAAAGGACTCCCTTCCGCATTCTTTATGAAATCGGTGATCTCTTTAGCCGATTTCCCCGCACCCTTTGCTGTCGCAGCAACAACACCTACAGCCGGCATGTTGGCCAAGGCCTGACCTGTACGGTAAGCCTCGCTACCCGCTTCAATAGGCTCCGCACCAACAAACCCACGTGTGCCCTCCGACAAGGCACGAAGCAACTCGCCTGCCTTCTTGTCAACAGAGCTCGTCTCTGGAAAATCCTCGGGCCGCGTTCCAGTCAGCATCTCTTGGATAAAGTCATCGTTGGCTATTTCACCGCCTTTTGACAACTCCATAACACGCTTAGGCATCATGGGGTCAAGCAATTTGCCTTCTCTGACCATCCGATCAAAATCACTTTCGACGGCTTCTCCCCGACGCTTTACGTTGGGAATCATGTCCACGGTAAAAGGGTTTATTTTTTCCGACATGCGTGGACTAGTGGCTTCCGTTGTTGTGCCATACATTTGAGCAATGTCATACTCGTTGTAACCAGGGAAAAAAGGTAACAAGTCCTTTTCTGTAACGGTTGAATCACCACTTCTGTAGCGGGAAATAAGCTCAGACATCTGTCTGTTTATATTTTCCAAAAGCTGGTCCTGGGTCCGTTGCTCTTCTTCCACCATCTGGGCAAAACGGTTGCCACTAACATCACCACCGTTAGACATTTCCAAAACACGACCCTGTGCCTTTGGCCCACGAGGATCGTAGGGGAACATGTCAGGGCGATTTGCATCAATGGTTGGCTTTTGTATCTCAATGAACTCGCGCAAACGATCCCTTGACGGTGCATCAATGTCCCTTGAACGATAGCCACCCGTATCCGTCCTACCAAACTGGCTCGCAATCTCATACTCAGACAAGGAAGGAAGAAGCTTCTGGACATCGGCTTCCGTTGCACGGCCCATGCGATACAACTCCAACGTCTGCTTTACCCGCTCGTTAATGTCCTCCATCGCAGGACGGATTGCAGAGTAAAACTCCGGCCCACCACTTTTCTCAAATCGACGGTTCTCTTCATCCAACTCACGTTGCATGTTCCTGTTGAACTCGTCCAACTGCTCCGGCGATAGCATGGGCGTCACATCTCCACCCGCTTGGTAGCCGGACATCTCCAGCCGACGCACACCCGACGACGACCCGGCAGGGCCGCCGTCAGAAAACTTTTTTACAGGGGGCGCCCCCAGGTTTGTGAGCATCTGCCTGGACTGACTGTCCCGCATGACCGCATTGCGCTGATTCTGGAGCAGACGGTTGATGTCATTGCCTACCAGACCACCCTGCGCGAAGCCTGCTACTGGCCCTTGGTCCGTGGTCGACGGGGCGTTCATCGCTTTCAACCGCTCAAGCTCTAACTGCGCATTTACCTCGCCGGGTGTGAACATAGGGCCAGGCGCCGTCGTCGTAGGACGAGGCATCTTGCCAACAATAAAACTGGTTAAATCTTGCTGCTCCCTGGGCATTGTGGAAATGTCCACGGTCAAGGGCTTCGGTGCGCCTTGATTGGTGGTAACAAAACTTCCGGGGATGTCCACCGATTGGCCACGAGATTGAGGAGAGACCTGACCAATTACAGGCTTTGGAATCGTTGTTGTGACAGGAATTGCCGCCACACGTTTTTCCGTTTCAGGGATGGAGCCTTGGTAAAAAAGCTGTCTTAAATTCTCAACAGGCTGCGAAGTCCAATACGAAAACCCCTCCGGGTCCGGCTCACGTCCGAGCACACTCAAGTACATCGAACGGACCTCCGCAGGAGTGGCCTTGCGCTGCGTCGCAAACTCCCCCAACAGGCTTCCAGGAACCGTCAAGTTCTGGTCCCTTAAACTCTTGACCCGCTCTTCAACAGGCATCTCTTTTTCAGGCTTTGCCGACTCCTGAAAAGCCGCCCTCGCCCTATCCGGGCCGTACACCGCAATGTAATTGTTCCAAAAATCAAGGTCCGCAGGCAATGCCGAACGGCCACCTAAGTACTCGTTGTACAAGTCCTGGGCCGTGATTGCACCCTCACGCACAAGGTTTTGCTCACGAAGGCTCGCGGCTCGCGCTGCGAGGTCCATCCCAAGTTCGTTTTGAGCCGCCGCATCAAAGGCCGCCATCGCTTGTTCAGGCCCGTACTGGGCAATGTAGTCGTTCCAAAACTTATAATCCTTTTCCAAGGCAGGCCGTCCGCCAAGGAACTGGTTGTACAAATCTTGTGCAGTCAAGGGAGTTACAGGTGAAGAGGGTGCTGCAGAACCTCCACCGCCTCCACCGCCTCCACCGCCTCCACCGCCTATGTCAATAGGTGTTACATCATAACTAGGCGTTTCACCAGCAGCAGATTGAGCCACGCTCATGGCATTTGCCATCTGTTGGGCCGGGTCAGGAGAGTACTGAACGTCAGGGTTGCTTACCGCCCAGTCAGCCCACTCTTGGACCTGAGCGTCGGTATATCCACCTGCTGGTGCATTGGCTATAGCAATCTCAACTGCTTGGTCTCGACTAATTGTCATGTGTGTTTGGCCCCCGTAAGGGGGCCCCCTCCATTAAGCCACTGCCCTCGCATCGAGCTCCTTCTGAGCCTCGACCTTGAATGCAGCCACTAGGTTGGACCTGGGCTCGTAACGTTCCCAGAAACGAAAGCCCTCTTCCTCCGGCTCACGTCCAAGGATATCCACATACAGCCCCCGAATAAATTCCGAATGATCACGATCTTCAATGCTTGATTCCAACATGGCATTTCTCCTAGAAATGAAATTGCACAGAGTCAGTAGTACTCCACATCCGCCGCGACCTCTGCGTTATCGTCGGCTTCATCCGTGTTCAAGGCAATAAAATTGCCAGCACGAAATCTCATAAGAGCCTGGGTCGTTGAGTCGACCATGTCATCATGATCCCCGTTCGGGAAAGCTGCGCACTCTTCAATCAATTCGTCCGCCCACTCCGTCTCCGGTGCCCAAACCATTCCTGATTCCAATATCGGCGCAATACTGTTCGCCCTCGATACCTTGTCTTGCCCCGCGCGCCTGCCTCCAGGCGAATACATTGTCACAGGAATACCAACCCGGCGCAACTCCTGTTGCAACGTTATTCCCGTCGCCTTCGCCTCAATCAAAACATTGTCCGGGTTCCAGTTCTTGTACTCCTCCCGCGCTATCCGCTTGAGCTCGGGAAAATCCCAACGGCCCTTCTTGACATCCAACAAAATAATATTGGGCCCTGAGTCTTGGTCCGGGACAAACACACCCCAGGTCGTGATAACAGAATAGTCCGCCGTCTCTTTCTTGCTGTACGCCGTGTCATACGACTGGATGATGTACTCAACCAAAGGAGGCTCCTCCGGCTTCCACCGCTGCCACCACTCACGCTTCAAGATGGCGCCCTCATCTGCCGTCGGCGTCTGCTGCCACTGCGCATTCCACTTCTGCAGGCCAATCGTGTGCTTGACCGCCTCCAACTCTTCTAACTTCCAGTACTCCGGCCAAAGCGGCCCGCCCGAAGGCAGGATGGCAGGAAACTCCAAAATCTCCCACTTGTCCGATTTGATTGCGCCCTGGAGCTTGAGCAAGCGCCCAGAAAGGTCGTCGGTTTTCCAACGGGTGTTGATGATGATAATTGCGCCATTTGGCTGCAATCGCTGCCGAGGACCCGACTGATACCACTCCCAGGTGTTCTCCATCGCCGTGTTGGACAACGCATCCTGCTCGTCCAAGATGTCATCAAGGATGACGACGTTACCTCCACGGCCCGTCATCGCACCGCCTTTGCCAATGAAAAACGCCTCACCGCCATGGCTCGTGTCCCACCGGCCGGCCGCCTTGCTGTCAGCAGATAACAAGAAGTCAGGAAACAACTCCTTGTACCGCTCATCGGCCACAAGGTTCCTGATCATCCGGCCAAAGCGCTGGGCAAGCTCGGCTGTGTGTGATCCGACAATGAGTTTCGAATCAGGCTTCTTGCCCATCAGATAGGCAGGGAACAAGTAGCTCCCCATCTGGCTCTTGCCGTGCCGTGGCGGCATGGCAATCATCAAACGCTTGCACTCCCCAGAAACGATGCGGTCCATTGCTGCAGCAATTTTCTTGTGGTGCGCCCCAACGATCATCTCAGGCCAGACGTATCGGCAAAAGCTGAGAAAGCTTGACGTCGCCTGATCACGGGCCGTGATTTGGGCAAGACGGAGCTCTAGGCGGAGCAGCTCGTTCTTTACGTCTTCGGGTACGGCTGCAAGGTCTTGAAGTTCAGGCATCCCCGCAATCTACCACAGGGTGTTTTTTCATTTCAAATTTTTATAAAAAATTTATGCCGATTGATTTTTAAAAACAAGGGGGTGGTTTCACGGGAAACATGTTAGTGACCACTACCAAAAACAGTTTTCAGTGGTGATTGTTTGTATGAAATCGGGCTAAAGCCTGCGCAGCTAGCGCACGGGCCCTGACGCAAGATTCGCGAATAATTATCGTTCGCATTTCCATAATGGCCACCGGGACTCTACCCACGGCCCACGGTCCCCGGCTCGCGGTCCGAGCTCCACGGCCCACGGTCCCACGTCACGCGCCTACGGCCTGAGCTCCACGGCCCACGGCCCACCGCCCACGGTCCCCGCTCCCACCGCCGAAGGACCACGGCCCACGGCCCACGAAAAGCGGGACGCCCACGAAGGCCCACCACGGGCCCACCACGGGCCCGGTATCTGTACCCATGTGGGAAGGGTAACGGCTCACGGCCGAAGGACCATGGGCCGGGTTCTAAGCGTTTGATCTCTCTAATTCAAGCGGGGAGCGGCGCGCCGCAAAGCCGCGCCGTCATTGGGAAAAATGGGGACAGAGTGATGCGGCCGAAGGTGGGAAACCGGAGAGCAAAAAAAACCGGGCGCGCGGCCCGGTTATTAAGAAAGCGGGAAGGCTTACGAAACGAGCTCTAATAGGTCCCCGGCCTTTTCTTCGAGCTCTACGCGCTCAGCGGTCCAAGGGATTTCACGAGCGTACGCGGTGACGGCCGTCACGGCGTCCCAAACCGTTTCGACGGGCCGGCCTTCGTCCGCCACATGGGCGGCGTTGATCTTTTCCCCAGTGCGTGGGCCGAAACGCTTAGCTAAAAACTCGCTCGCCTTTTCAAGCTTCGCGGCCTGAGCGTCCCGAAGAGCTCCCGTCACGTTAGCCGCTGAGCTCCGCGAATAGTTCAAAAGAGCCGGCGTCACTTGATCCACGAATTTGTCCGGCGCGCTCGCGGTGTGACGAATGCGGATTTCGTCCAATTCAAGAGCACCCCAAACGATTCGATTCGAGCACACGTAATCAAAAAGAAAAGTTTTCACGCGCAAAACGCCGCCGCCCACTTGCGAATTGGAAATGAAAAAACCACGGGCGAGCTCGCCCGTTTTCCCGTCCCGGCGGTTTGGGAGCTCTATCCGGTTTTCTTCGTCACATAAGAAAACGAACATGTCACGGTCACCGCTGTAGAGCGTGGTGTTTTCACGCGTCACCGGGACAGAGCGGCCAAACTCCCCGGGGACTTTCCACTGTCCCGAAACGCCGTCCCCGAAACGCTCCACGAGCGCGCCCACCACGTCCGCGTCCCAAACGCGGCCATAATTCGGGCCCGTCATCGCCTTAATAATTGAATCCCCGTTTTGACTAAGCAAAACGCCCACGTCTAAAGCTTCGCGCTCCACTTGCAAACCCCAATTAATACAATCCGCCGCGAGCGGAGCGGGGAGCTCGCGAAGATAACGAGCCGGCGCGCCTATTAAATTGGAAGCTTGGCCAAACGCCCAATTCGTGGGCGCGAATGCGTGGCCGTTTGGACCTTCAATTAAAAGACCTTGGTTATCGGGAGCCGGGACGGCGCGAAGCTTTTTCGAGCTCACTACTTTTGCGGCCGAAATAAGCCGCTCCACTTCAAGTTTGGCGCGCATTTCAAGAAGGGAAGTGAAACGCTCTTCGGCGGGACGTGTAGTCCATTGGTGGGACGCTTGCATTAATGTCGACATGTTGAACTCGCTTTCTGAAGTATTGAAAAAAAGAGCGTGGAAAAGATCCACGCCCAAACTTTAACACACTACTTTAAAAAAAGTCACTCCGCGCCCACGTCCCCGGCAACATGGTGACGAAGAAAAGAACCCGGCGGGAGCGAGCGAGCAAAAACCCGGAGCGCGTCCGCGTCATTGGCCGCGCCGCTTTTCCGCGTCCCATGCCACTGTATAGCGGTGGGACCGCTCGCGGCATAACATCCGCCGTCTTCGCTTAACCCTACTTTACGGGCTCCCGTACCATGAGCAACAAAAACCACCACATAATCCCGCTTAGGCCGCGCGCATAAAGGTAAGCCGCCGCCGCATTGCATGCATGTAAAGCCTTCGGATTTTTCGGCGGGACATTGGACAAATTTAACTCCCCGATATTCCACGCCACCGTCCCAAACGGTCCCGGCGGGAGCCGCCACCACGGCGGGACGGCCTGAGCTCAAAGCGTCCACGGCGGCGTCCATTGTATCGGCCGAAAAATTGATAACAGTTTTTCCGGGGACCGGCGCGGGGATCTCAGCGGCGGGGAAATGCGAATAGGTCCACGCCACGCCGTTACGCGGGACGGCGTCCAATACGGCGGCCAAATAATCCGCGTCAATCTTCGCGGCTCCGGCGGACGGGGACGGGTTAAGGCCGCAAGTCTTCGGGCATGTGCCAAATGTATTGCATGCGCCGGCGCGGTATGTAACCGCTATTGGGCCGGTTTTCCTATTCGATGACACGGGGACAGTTTTTAACATGGTGTACTCGCTTTCTTAAGTATTAACGAAACGTATTCTACACGAATTAAAAAAAGTAAGTCAACGGCGGCGCGTTTGTTCCCTTTTGTTGCGTAGTGACGAAAAAAGAGCCATTACGAGCAAACGCTTAAGACCGCTCCAGAATTCTTCTTTTTTGCGGTCCGCTTTTCTTTTTTCGATTTCTTCCGGTGAAAGTTTAGCCATTTTTACTCTGTCCCCATTTTTTCGTCGTTTTCAAAAAGTCCCGCCGCGTCCGCTTCCGATTCGAACCAATCAGGCGGCGCGAATTCCACGAGCGCGTCCACTAAAGCGTCCCGGCTCATTTCACTGTATAGGTGATTAAAAAAAATGTCGTATTGTTCCGCCGTCCAATTTAGGGCGCGCATTTTTTCGTTAACCGCTGGGCCCAAATCGTAAGCGCCACAAGCGAGTGACGGAATAAGGCTTTCTTTTGTGAGCTCTACTTTTTGCCAAGTCATGACTTTTCTCCCTTTAACAGAACATGCGGAACTTGAATGTAGTCTTCGGTGGAATGCGTGCCAATCTTTTTGGACACGTAACAACGCATCGCGGCCACTAAGGGAGTGGGACCTTTTGCCCAAATAGAGTCACTTTCCGCTTCCCAGTGCAAACCGTTTTCCGACCACACTGCGATTTTTTCACGTTCAATAATCGGTCCGGCCATTTCCCAACGAGTAGACCACCCGTGGTTTCCCCAGTTATTTTTATCTCCCCACACGGCCCAGTCGAGACCTTCCGCCTTCGTGACGGCCCAATCCAAAGCGTCCCCATCTAAGTTATTAATGAATAC
>Ga0307379_10013248_pt1 | contig 10698 bp, 9 predicted proteins | sample UN2MG_FD_202237 | JGI IMG/M metagenome (GOLD analysis project Ga0307379, IMG submission 202237) | Soil microbial communities from Risofladan, Vaasa, Finland - UN-2 | ecosystem: Environmental > Terrestrial > Soil > Coastal area > Acid sulfate soil | place: Finland: Risofladan, Vaasa | collected... | reverse complement strand
GCTGGCGGAGTCTCTACTACAGGTTCAGAGCCTTGCCGCTCCTCCACCCCGGTCTTTGCTTCCTGTTACCGCTGGTCAAACTGCCGGGGAAAATAGTAGGGGTTCTTCGGAGAACATAGTAGAAAATGACTATCGATATACCTCCGAGCCGTTGGTAGCGTATAGTTTATTCCTGCTATCAATTAACTCACGGTATTCATCGATTCCAATAAAAGTATAGCCTGGAATAGCGACCTTATCTTTAACTACATTTGGAAAAATTAGAAATATATAGCCATTGATTTCCAGGCTTGCCAGATAAGCACGATATAAATCTCCACCGGCCTCGTTCCTTAACAGACCTCCCTGACTCATAAGTATGTATTGTCCCTGGCCAAAACTGTATATCTTACTTCCTTCTGGAAAATTGTTACCAAGCCATTTAGCAGCAGCAACATCCTGCTCATGTACATAATAAAGGTCATATCCAAGCGATTGTGAAGATAGGTTCGCTACCTTTGGTGCCCCAAGCACCTGATACGTTATACCCGTGGTACTCAAGAAATAGGGAACTAACGCCACCAGTACCAATAAAAATACCCAGCGTATCCTGATTAATCTGGTCAGCACCATACCGCCCACGACAAAAAGCGGTGCCAAAATGACCATCATCATGAAATATACCCTCATTAAGTCATACCCCTGTGAAATATAGGGAACCAGCACTGTGATTAATATCATCGAACAAGCTACCAAGATAAAGGCAAGATATTCGTAGTCAAAGTTTTCTTCCAGATTGTTAAAAAACTTCTTCGCTTTAAAGAATGAAAGGAGGGCAGGCAACCTTCGACCGATAATTGCCAATACCCCGGTGGCTATTAGAACAATAGTAAGCCATGAAAAAACGAGCTCTATAATTTTGGGAATACGAGAAGGGTCATCTACGATGGTATTTCCCAATGCTGAACTTACAAGGCTCGTTCTCGACTCCATAATAAAGAAGCTATGCAAACGCTCAAAAGTGTCGCCTATAAAGCGTACACCGTAAGAAAAAGACTCTCCCGTCAACTGGCTATACCATAAGAAAACTATAACTATTATAGAAAATATCATACCAAGCGTAATCCACGGCGGATGCTGTCTCATTAGTTGTTTATCTTTTTTAGTAAACGAATCAGATTGACCCCCGGCAGATTTCATTCTTTTTCTAAATATGTCAAGAAGTTTAACAATAATCCATACGCCGATAAGGAATATTGCAAAGATATACGATGTTGAATAATGAGAGAGTACAATACAAGTACTAAAGATTAAAAAAAGTGATTTTTTCAATATAATGCTAATTTGTCCATCAATTATTACCATTATCACAAGCGTAAAGAAAAAACTAGCTATCCAATTACGAGCATCTCCGGTGTTCTGTACAAAAATTAACTGTGACATAAAGAAAAATGAGGCTAAAAGAGCCGGGTAAGCTCCGATGTACTTCCTGGATATTACATAGACGGCGAGGGGAGACATTGAAAAGAAGAAAGTGTACATGATTCGATATAGATATTCTGGGTTTGTTTGTATTATCGATTGGTATAAGGCGGGTAGCATAGAAACTACTAGACAACTATCCAGAATTTCTCTTGCCCAAATCTCCCAGTGGTTCGCCTCGCTAGTCAAGCGAAAAAGATAGTACTCAGCATGGACATCAGCGCCGGTGATATGGGTATTACGTACTAAATAAATCAATAAAAGCGATATACTTATCAAGAAAATAACCACCGGAAAGACGCTTTCCGAGATATGGCGATGATAGAAAGCAAGAAAGATAACATAGGCGATAATCAATGTGAAAAGGGTGATTAACAGGGCATTATTATCGGACATATTCATGAAGCGGGTTCCCACGACTGCAAGCAGCGGAAAGAGTGCCGGTATGATTAAAACAAGCTTATCACGGATAGAAAAAGACGGAGGCGTAAAGGTAAGCGGGTTTGTCCTGTTCCGGAAGAAGGCAATAACCAGCAGTATCATGGTGATTGCCCCGAAAGCTATCAGCAGCGGGACAGTTGCCAGAGGCTTCTCAAAGCCGACAGCCAGCGATACGGCGTTGAACGCCAGACCGAAGATGAGAAAAAAAGAGGCGCTCAAACCAACGGAGAGTAGTATTTTAACCGTTAAGCTAACCTGGTGCAGCTTGAATATGTACAGTAACAGTAGCCCGGGCACAAAGGCAACGTAAATAAAACCCGATAACTGCCGCAGCACCGGGATATCAATAAGGACAGAGATTACAGTAAGGACCAGTATTCCTAATATTGAGACAATCCATTTAGCTTGCGATAGACTAACCTCTCGCTCAACCATTTTTCAATATAAAACTAGCAGACTGTTTCATATATTCTAGCTTCTTTCGCCTTGCTGATTCCCCTGCCATCAATAATGACTTTCCCTGAATAATTTAGATTTTCAAATTCCTCCCATTCTGTAATTATTAATGCAGCATCAGAATTCAGGGCTTCTTCACCAGATACGTACTCTACGGAAGGGAATAGTCTGCTGAAATTCTCCATAGCCATCGGGTCATAGGCTTTAACCAGAGCGCCTTCCTTCAATAGAACCTGAACAATTTCTATTGCTCTTGAACCTCTTATATCGTCAGTCCCGGGTTTAAACGCCAAACCCAGAATGCCTATTGTGGCATTTTTTAATGTGACGTATTTTTCAAGTAATGACACGGGCTTCAATGCCTGCTTCTCATTTAAATTCCATGTCGCCTCCAATATTTTAGGCTCATAACCGATTTCTCTCGCTTTGTCTATCAACATTTTAAGGTCTTTGGGCAGGCATGAACCTCCAAAACCTATGCCAGCATTTAAAAATTTACTCCCGATGCGATTATCAAAGCCCATACCTCGGGCTACGTCACGGGTAGCTATGCCAAGTACTTTACAAATATTACCTATCTCATTTATGAAGGATATCTTATTGGCTAAGAAGGCATTTGAAGCCAGCTTAATCATTTCTGCAGTTTTTAAATCAGTGCGCAGGATGGGCACATCGAAATCCTGGAAAAGGCCGTAACACATATCCCCAGACCTAGTATCATATTCTCCAATAATCACCCGCGCAGGATGCATAAAGTCATAAACCGCATTGCCTTCACTGAGGAATTCCGGCGACATGCAGACGCCGAATTCTCTGCCCGCCTTCTTCCCCGATCGTTGCAGAATAGGAATAATAAGCTCTTCAGTCGTGCCCGGTGGGACAGTACTTTTTACGATAATTACGTAATAATCGTTTTTATCATTCAGCACCCGGCTGACCTGCTCCGTTGCGTTTATTAGATGTTGCAAGCATACGGAATTGTCCTCTTCCGAGTGAGTGCCCACACACAGGATAATTACTTCTGATTCAGCAACTCTCCGATAGTCGGAGCTGGCTTCGATATTCCCGCACTTCAGAAGTTCGCTTAATCCCTTTTCATTAATGGTAGCTACTCCACTGTTTATTAATTTTACTTTCTCTTCATCGATATCAATGAGGATAACCTTATTACCTAACTTTGCCAGACAGGCACCCGTAACCACACCGACATAACCAGAACCTATTATGGAAATCATCTTCTTCATGCTAATCTCCTTTTATCTGGTTAAGAACCTCTGCAAATCTTCTGGCCATTTCTCGATGGCTATATTTATCGAGCTTTGATTCTATCCCGTAATACGTGATTGCGCCCTTTTGCCTGTATTCACGGTATAGCTCTCTTAGCTTACGCTCAATGTCTTCTACGGAAAAAGCACAGCTACCGGCTTTGGTTTCATCAATAAGGTCTTTAAGAACATCCTCGGAACCTCCTATGGCCAGTACGGGTCTCCGCGCCGCCAGATACTCGTAGATTTTCCCCGAGTGCCATCCTCTTTGCTCGGGGTTCTCCCATTTAAGACTGAGTAAAAGTTGTGATTCCCTCTGTCTCTCCAAGGCTTCCGACCTCGGTAGTTGGCCGTACTGCTTAGCTATACTCGACAAACCATATTTTTCTATTTCTTTATCGAGCCAATTCAGATACGACCCGTAAAACCTGACCTCAATGTTTACCGGGTCTATGGTTCCATCTGATATCAGAGCTCTCAAGGCAGCGAAGAGCTTCGATGGGTCCTGTCCTTCGGGATAAATTGTACCTGTGTGTGTGATTGTAAACTTACTGGTCAATGCCACCGGCGGTTCGTTCACCTCGTCGGGATTAAAACCGTGGGTGATGGAGTAGACCTGTTTACCTTTATGCAAATCGCGCAAAGTCTCCGCCCAGGGTTCGGAGACAGTGGTCAATACATCCGCCGGTGATAGCGTTTTCAATTCCAGGCGCGTGTCAAAATATCTCCGCAGGGGAGTATACTGGTAGTTATGATTCCTCGACCATAAATCAGGCAGGTCGGCGACCCAGGGAAGTCCGGATATCTCTTTCAATTCCCTGGTAACGATATGACTGAGGGTCGGATGGCAGCTAAGCAGAGCACTAAATTTTTCTTTCCTTAGCAGTTCTTTCCCGGTCTCCAGAGCAAATGGCTTCCAGCCTCTGTGTGAATCGGGATAATTCACTATTTCCCCGATGCGATTCATGAAAAACTCTGACAGCGGGTTGCGGGCAATCGCCCCCAGGCGACCTTGTACCTCTCTTTTTAAATCCTGGTTCTTATCCAGTTTAAACAGCCGCCGCCAGAACGCCATGGCATCCCGATATTCAGTCTCGACCACGCGGAAAGGCAGCTCTGCCTTTTTAAGGAGAAAGGGTGTTAAGACCACCGGCTCCCATCCAAACTCGGGCAGGTGTCTGGCTAGGGGTAATACACGGAAGCTGCCTCCAGTGCGGGTGTACGGATGAAGATAGCCGATAATCAGAACCCTTTTCATAGAACGAATGCTGCTCCTTTCAGAGGTTCGCTAATCTCCCGATGCAGGTTTCTCTAACACCGCCACCTCTTTCCGCAATATACATAAAGATTAATATAAGTGTATAATATCAAAGCCACGAGAGCAAATATTCAACAGGCAAAAATGTCGGCGTTTGCACAGGAACAGAAGCGCAGAAAAAGACGTTTCAGGATAAAGGAATACGTGACAGATGACGAAAATTCTACTGATAAACTGCGGTGAAGAAGGTATCGTTTCCGATACCAATAAACACTCCAAAGCGGTCGCCGTCGCCACCGTTAGCTTACCGGGCTTGCAAGGTTTGCGGTAAAGTTTGGGTGTAACCGCGTGAAGTTAATAACGGTCTCAATCATCAAGGTTCTTTGGTGGATGATGATGCATAGAGAAATTGGATGTATCGAGACTTAACAACATGGATTATTCTGACTATCATGCCAAGAAGACCGGAAACAGAGTAGATGGTCAGCATGGCGAGCACGATATTGAACGGCATAGTAATGGAAGGAAAGCCCCGCTCTATAATAAGGTCTACCACCGCTGCCACAATAAAAAGGTCAACCGTATGGTAGGGGTAGCGGAGCGATAATACTACGCGTGACATCAGTACCTGGGGATTGCCGGGTATCCTTTTTATGATGCCTCCACCAGGATTGCCAGTTTCCTGAGGTTGGAGCAGGTCATTCCTAGTTTTCGGTTTCCCCTCCAGTATCATCTTCAGGAGGGTGCTATCCTGGCAAAGCTCCATAACGGTTTTCAATATAATGGACATCAATGCCACGCAACCGATAGCGAAGACCCACATATTAGGTAAGTTCTGATACATTCCGAAAGATAAGAAGATAAAGAGGAATATCTGTGGTATACAATCAGAGAGTTTATCTAGAAAAGCCCCCTCAGGATTCGATGTGCCGCGATAACGTGATACATTACCATCAACATAGTCAAGAAGGATAGCGCCCCGCACTACCAGGCCACCGATAATAATCATGAGCGGAGATCCCGTGATGAATAGTGAGGCACCCCCTATATAGATAATGGCGCCAAGTAAAGTGATTTGATTTGGGGTAATCGGTGTATACAGGAATAATTTGGTGATGTAGACAGAGATACGCCTGTATGTTATTGCCAAAGGTGTTTGGTCAACATCTTCAGGCTGGCATATTCTTCTTAGGTCTTTTATTGAAGGCACATTTTTCATTTTTCAGTTTTTGTGCTGCCAATTGCGCTATAAATATTCACTTTTCCCCGGTTAGAATAGCCATCTTCATATCTATTAGACAATCTCCATTAACTTCCTTCATATTATAAGCTTTCTTAAAGTAATCTTCAGCGTTTACATGGAGTTCAAATATTTTTTCTTGAACTGTCTGTGGCAAGCTGCTATTAATAAGCCAGTTCCTTATACTCATTTTCCTTAGCCAGATGACTTCTGTCCGAATATTGTTAAACCCGGCTCTTCTCATCAAAGCAATAAGGTCCTCTTCCATAAAGGTTAGCCGTTTCTCCTTGAGTTTGAATATTTCAATATAATCCTTTTTGACTTCTGGTGACGGAGGAACACCTTCCGAGAAAATCATTAATCCACCCTTTTTAAGGACTCGATAACACTCATTCATTGCCTTTTGAGTACCTCTTATGATGTGGTGGAAAACCTGCCTTGCCGTTACTTTATCAAATACCTCATCCGCGAATATAGGGTCAAAGATGTTCCTTTTAATGAAATACTTATTCCCTTGCCAGTTGCTGTGTTCCATCATATCCTGCGATTTATCCAGCCCGATGACCTCTTTCACAAATGGAGCAACCGAGTGAGCTATTATTCCTGTTCCAGTCCCAACATCTAGTACAACGTCGGTTTTCTTAAAATTACCCGCTCTTACAAATGCATCCAAGTATGAATGGTGATTAACCCAATCTAACTCGTTGTAGTGTTCCGCCCTTTTTCTCCAGAAATCGGAGTTAGAGTTCATGCTGTTTCTACTCATTCGGTTCGTCTCCTTCATACTCTGTTGAAACTTTATTTTACCATGTCACTGCCACTGGTAGTAAAGGCTATCTCTTATAGAACTTACGGCGGTCAATCTTCATCTCTATGGCGTCAACGGGACAAATCGAGGCGCAGGTACCGCACTGCGTGCAGAGTTTGCTCTTAACCACGGACTGAACCGTTTTATCTGTTTTCATCGGTCTGGTCACCTGGTAGTAATCGGGCAATAATGTACAGGATCTTGTGCCGGCGGTCCGGAGAGTCTGCAGACAGGGATGTCAGCACGCAGGCAGCGGCGTCAATATCGCTGTCTTCCAGCTCTGCCTTCCCCACTATATTTCTATCGAGGAAAATTTTCCCTAGGAACTCCCTTATTCTTTTACCTCCGGGAAGCTTATTCAGAATTCTGCCCGTATAAACAATCATGAAAGAGCGCAGGCCTGCCCAGAAAGGGCGCCCCATCACGGGGAAGGCCCCAAAAAATTCAGCGGTAAAGCCGTGTCCGGCACACAAAGCGGCTAGCTCCGGCACGGAATAGTGCCGGCGACTTTCGGCACTGGGATAGAATCCGGGGATATCCGGGTTGGGTAAACAGAAAATAAGGACCCCCTCCTCATTCAGCACACGGCGGCTTTCACTGAGAAAACCTTCAAGGTCGGGTAGATACTGGATAACCTCCATGGACAGAATTACGTCAAAGGAGTTGTCCCGGAAGGGGATACACCGGGCATCCAGGAGAAGCAGCTTAACCCTGTCCCCGTAATGTTCTCTGGCGTAGCTGAGGTTGTCCTCGGATAAGTCCCCACCAACCACCTCCCTAGCTCTGCTGGAGAGATAGCCCAGCCCCCGCCCCGTACCACAACCTACCTCCAGAACACGCTTACCCGCCACGAATCGGCCAACGGTATAATAGCGGCAGCAGACCATCTGCCAGAGCTCAGGGGTATACATGTCTCCCGGCTTGCCGACTTCATAACTCATGGCAATCGTTATCTTTTAAAGAATTTGCGTACGGAATCAACGACTATCTCTACCTGCCTGTTATCCAGCTCCGGATACATCGGTAACGAAAGTGCCTCCCCGGCAACCCGCTCCGTTATTGGAAGGCGGAATTGACTCAGTTTCAACGCCGGCTGGAAATGATACGGCTTTGGCACGAAAATCAATGTTTCAACTCCGGCATCCTTCAAGAAAGTGGCCAGTTTATCACGCTCCGGTGCCTGGATAACATAATTCTGGTAGGTATCAAAGTAACGGCTGCCAGTCTCGGGAGGCGGCGGCAACTTCAGCTGCGCTATGCCGGTAAGCCCCTCCTGGTACATCATGGCAATCTCTCGGCGGCGCTCAATCCACTGCGGGAAGTACTTGAACTTCATATTCAATATTGCCGCCTGCAGGTTATCGAGTCGTGAATTGAAACCGTAAAGAACGAAGTCCTCCTTGGTCTCCCGTCCATGGTCCCGGTAAAGGCGTATTCTATGGTCGATTTCTTCATCATTGGCTACGGCCATTCCGGCGTCACCGTAGGCGCCCAGGCTTTTGGCTGGATAGAAACTAAACCCTGCGGCAAGGCCGAAGGAGCCAGCCTTCTTCCCATCGAAGGTTGCCCCCAGCGCCTGCGCCGCATCCTCGATGACGATAAGATGGTGCGCCGATGCCACCGATATTAACTTTTCCATATCGCAGAGCCGTCCGTTGAGATGGACGGGCATAACGGCCCTGGTCCGAGGTGTGATGGCCGCTTCCAGCAGGTCGACGTTCATGTTGAAATCTTCGCCAATGTCAATCAGGACGGGAGTGGCACCGCAGTGGACGATAACGGCTATCGTCGCCAGAAAGGTATGACCGACCGTAACGACTTCATCCCCGTGCCCGATGCCCGCGGCTAATAGCGACAGATACAAAGCGTCGGTCCCGCTGTTGGTGCCGACGCCATAGCGGAGGCCTAAATATCCGGAGATAGAATTTTCCAGCTTGGTGACGTCCTCGCGGAGTATAAGGTCGCCGTGTGAGAGCACCCGGTGCAGGGTCGCTTTGATTTCCTCTTCATGAATACGGTAATATTTGCGATAATTAACGAAAGGGACTTTATAAGGCATATCAGTTTACCTCTTTTTCTGCTTCAGAAATTTCTTCACAGAGGATACGATACCATCTGTGGAAAGAGAATATATATTCCTCAAATAGTCCCGGCTGCCTACCTGCGAGATAAATTCGTCCGGCAGGCCCATCCTGAGAAAAGGGACACCGAGACCGCTCTCGGCAATTACCTCGGCGACGGCACTGCCCAGCCCACCCAGAACGCTGTGCTCCTCAATGGTAACGATAGCGCCGGTATCCCTCGCCGCGTCGAGCACTGCCTCTTTGTCCACCGGCTTGACGGTGTGCATGCTGAGCACAAGCGCCTCAATATGCTGACCCGCCAGATTTTCTGCGGCCCGGCAGACGTTAGGCAGTATCCCGCCGCTGGCGATGAGTGTGATATCCCGACCGTCACGTAGCTTAATCGCCCGGCCGATTTGAAAATCCGGGGTGACATGGTGGACTTGCGGATCGCCGGTTCTGCCCAGTCGAAGGTAGCATGGCCCCGATAAAAGTGCCGCCGCCTGCGTCACCAGCCCGGCCTCTAAGGGGTCGCCCGGGGCAATTACCGTCATATTCGGCAGGGCCCGCATGAGGGCGACATCCTCGGTGAGATGGTGCGTGGGACCCAAGGCGCCGTAGATAAGGCCGCCTCCAGCGGTGACAATCTTGACATTGGCCTTGTGATAGCAGACGTCGTTACGTATCTGCTCGACGCAGCGCACCGTGGGGAAATTGGCGATGGAGTAAAGAAAAACGGTCTTGCCGGAGAGCGCCAGGCCGGCGGCGATGCCAACCATGTTCTGTTCCGCGATGCCGATATTGACGAAGCGCTCAGGAAACTCCCGGGCAAAGGGTTCCACAAGACGATAGCCGACATCTCCCACGAGCAGGAAGATACTTTCGTCTTCTCTGGCCATCTCTATTAAGCTTTTAATAAAAGCGGCTCTCAACCGGATACCCCCAGCTCTTCAAGCGCCTGCCGTAACTGGTCATCATCCGGAAACTGGTAATGCCAGGCGAGCTTGTTCTCCATGAAACTGACCCCTTTACCCTTCACAGTATGCGCGATGATACAGGTGGGTTTTTCCTTCTCGGGGGGAACGCCGAGCAACGCTTTTTCTATCGCTTCGACGTTGTGACCGTCAATTTCAAATACTGCCCAGCCGCAGGCCTGCCACTTGTCGGCGAAAGGCTCCAGGTCGAGGACTTCCTTTACCCTGCCCAGGCTCTGAATTTTATTATAGTCGATAATAGCAATAAGGTTATCAAGCTTATGATGCGGCGCGAAAAGCGCCGCTTCCCACGTCGACCCTTCATCGCACTCACCGTCGCTGAGCAGTACAAATATACGGCAGGACTTCCCATCGTGTTTGTCGGCCAGTGCCATGCCGCAGCCAATTGACAGTCCATGACCCAGAGAGCCGGTTGACGCTTCGACACCCGGCACCCCCCGGGTGATATGTCCGGCCAGGTGTGAGCCGTCGAGGTAAAATGAATCGAGCCACTCCAGCGGGAAAAAGCCCCGCTCGGCCAGGACAGCATAGGCAGCTGCGGCAGCATGCCCCTTGCTCAGGATGAAGCGGTCGCGTTCCGGCCAATCGGGCTTTGACGGGTCAACCCGCAGTATCCCTCCGTAGAGGACTGCTAGAAGCTCCGCTGCCGAAAGGCAACCCCCAATATGCGAGCTATGGGCGCGGTTGGTCATCCGTTGGGCATGCATCCGG
>Ga0307379_10013246_pt1 | contig 10700 bp, 8 predicted proteins | sample UN2MG_FD_202237 | JGI IMG/M metagenome (GOLD analysis project Ga0307379, IMG submission 202237) | Soil microbial communities from Risofladan, Vaasa, Finland - UN-2 | ecosystem: Environmental > Terrestrial > Soil > Coastal area > Acid sulfate soil | place: Finland: Risofladan, Vaasa | collected... | reverse complement strand
GTCAATCCGCCGGACTCTCGAGTCGCTTCGACCAGGCGAGCGTGTGCCGCGCCCACCTTGCAGGAGCGGGCGACGGCGATCGCCGGGCCGAGCGGATCGGCCACGAGGTGCTCCGGATGTCCCATCCGCAATGTGTGACGGCAGTACGACTCGTAGCCTTCACCTGCGGGCGTGATGGTCACATAGATGTCTCCGTCGCCGGCGCGGAGCCGGCCCCGGTGTTGGTACTCCTCGATCCCTGCAATGTCGGCGAGGAACGGGATTGCGGACACGTCGTCGAGATGCAGAGTGGGGTGAGGCGAGTCGCCTTCGCGCCAGCGATGCGCTTCGAAGGGCCGGAGCTGGCTATGAATATCGACGTCGACGCCGAGCTGTCGACCGGCAAGACGCGCCCGTTCGGTGTCCATCACACGCTGCACCGGGAGCTGAGTCACAGGACCCATGTAGCTCAGCTTCGCGCCGTTTCCAGCGGCCTCGGTTTCACTTTGGTGGCGTGGGCGGCGCGTACTCTTTCAGGAAGGCGCCAACCGCCGCCCAGTAGACGTCCTGATCCTTCCACTTCTTCCAAAGCGCACGAGACCCGTGCTGACCCATGGATGCAGGGGTGAATAGGATCTTCTTCGTCGCAGGCGATGCGTCGAATATGGGTTTCGCCTGCTCGCGTTCCGTTTTCGCCGAGGTCACGAACAAGGGCTGGTCAACCCGCTTGGCGAAGCCGCGGACGTACTCAGCACCCACTCCCTTTTGGAAGTATTCGCCTGGTGAAAACGCCATCACGGCTGCCACATCTCGAGCATGCTCGGCAGCCAATCGAAAAACCAGGGAGGCGGAATACGAGCTTCCCCAAACGATCACTCGCTCGGCTTTGAGCGCTTCGTGTGCATAGGCGAGCGCTGCCTCTAGGTCTGCGTAGGCGTCGAGATAGCTCGTTCCGAGGCCCTTCTTAGCGGCTCGACGATGCGTTTCGTTTGGCACTCCGTTGACGCCGCCGCCTGAGCGCTGGTCGACCGCCATCACGCGATAGCCACGCTCGACGAGCTGTGGCGCGATCTCTCGATACTCACCTCGGCTCCAGCCGGCCTGATGAAAGAGGAGGATCAGCGTCGCCGAGCTGTCCTGCGACTCATAGACGTCCGCTCGGCCTTGGATCCCTCCCGTGGTTGGAAAGTCGACGCTGCGGAAACCGATCTCGGCTGCAGAGGAAACCCCCACCGTAGCTCCGACGACGAGGACCGAGGCAGCGGCTATTTGAACGAACCTTTGCATCCACTTCTCCTTTGACGAACGGCGCTCAAGGTAGCCCGGAAATCGAGATCAGTACACCTCGACCGGCGCCGCCGCGCTCACCGAGAGATTCGTTGCGAGCGGTAGGTCGCGCGACGACGTCCCTATCAGCACCTCGTGTTCCAACGCTTCGAGGGCCCAGGCAGACGCGGCAACGTCGTAGTACGCCAGGTCGTTGACCCGCAGCTCGATCGTGACTGTCTCAGTGGCCCCGGGCTCCAGCTCAACCTTCGCGAAACCCTTCAACTCGCGCACCGAGCGTTCCACGGAGGAGTTGGGGTAGGTCACGTACAGCTGCACCACCTCGGAGCCGGCTACGGGGCCGTCGTTGGTCACGTCGACGCTGAAGCGCACCACGTCGCCGGCACTCGCCTGCGCTTGGCTCGCAGCAAGATTAGCGACCGAAAACGTCGTGTAGCTGAGCCCGAAGCCAAACGGAAATTCGGGGTCCGTACCGTTGAGATCCACGTACCGGTAGCCGTGGAAGTAGCCGTAGGTAACGGCAAGCGACTCGTTATCGAACTCGGGGAGTTGATCGAGGCTGACAGGGAAGGTGATCGGCAGCTTGCCCGAGGGATTCTCGATGCCGAACAAGAGGTCCGCGATGGCGTGACCGCCCATCTGTCCGGGATACCAAACCATCAACAGTGCTTCGATGTCCGGCATCCAGTCGCCCATCGTGATAGCGCCGCCGCCTTCCAATACGACGATGGTGCGTGCGTTCGCCGCCGCCACGTCTTGGATCAGTGCCACGCGTTCCGGCGAGAGGCCGAGGTCGATACGGTCGCCCGCGCCGATCAAGCCTTCGCCCTCGTCATCCAAGGTGAGGCCCGTTACCACGATGACCGCATCCGCGGCTTCCAGCGTCGCAAGGTCGTTGCCGTTCAGTGTGTCGGTCCCGATGAAATCCACCGAGACGTCGTCGCCAACTGCCGCCCGGATCCCGTCCAAGGGCGTCACCACGAAGGCGGGACGAACGCTACTGCTGCCGTTGTCTCCGATGTTGATCGCATCTGCGAGCTCACCCACGACCGCGATGCGCGTGAGGACCGATCGGTCGAGTGGCAAGGCATTCGAATCGTTCTTGAGCAAGACTGAACCACGGACTGCCGCTTCTCTTGCGAGCGCGAGGTGCTCGTCGCTTGCGATCACGCTTTCATCCACCGCGCTCGGTTTATCGAGCTTGTATTGGAGTTTCTTACGGACCATGCGCCGGACCGCGTCGTCCACGACCTCTTCGGGCACCTCGCCGGAGCGCACCTGCTGCAGAAGGCTCCGAAAGATGTTCGCCGTCGGCATCTCGAGGTCGAGTCCGTTGACCGCTGAATCGGGATGCGTCCCGAGTGTGAAGTCGGAAAGCACGAAACCGTCGAAGCCCCAGTCCCCCTTCAAGATGCCTCTCAAAAGGACTTCATTCTCACCGCAGAATTGCCCGTTGACGGAGTTGTAAGCGCTCATGATCGACGCTGCACCGCCTTCGTGCACGGCCGCCCGGAAATGAGGGAGATAGATCTCGCGAAGGGTCCGCTCGTCGAGGCTCACGTCCACTTGAAAGCGAGTGCGTTCAATGCTGTTGGCGGCGAAGTGCTTTGGGTTCGCGAGCACGTACTTCTGCAGACCCTGGACCGAGGCCACCGCGAAGCGCGAGAGAAGGTGCACGTCTTCGCCGTACGTTTCCTGAGACCGTCCCCAGCTCGGATGCCGCAGGTTGTTGATCGTCGGCGCGAGAAGAACGTTCCCCCCGATGGCGCGGAGCTCGCGACCCTGCGCCTCGCCCACTCGGCGCTCGAGCTCTGGGTCCCAGCTGGCTCCCCGTGCGATGGCCACGGGAAACGCGGTGGATCCATCCTGGACGCCAACACCTCTCGGCCCGTCGGACATTTTGAAAGGCGGAATGCCGAGACGTTCGACCCCGGGAACATTCCAAGGCTCGGTCCCATAGAGTCCGCTGATGAACGTCGTTCCAGACATCTGCGCGACCTTCTCTTCGAGTGTCATCTCGGAGAGCAGTTGTTCGACGCGCTGTTCTAGAGCGGGGCAGGTACTGCCGAGATCGGCGCACTCGTCGGAGCTCGTGCAGCCCGCTACGAGGCTGATCAAAGTGAAGGCAAGTGCAAAGCGTTTCATAGCGAGGGACGATAGCCGATTTGGACGCCAGCTCAATCGTTTCCCAGCAGCCAGTGGGTCTCCAGCCGGTCGATGCCGTCGCTCCGGTCGCCCTCGTAGCGAATCAGGTGGCGGCTTTCGAGCGTATCGACGAGCTGTTCGGCTTCGAGCTCGGAGCATCCGAGAATGTCTACGACGGCGGCGCGGAGGTCGCCCTTTCCGCAGACGTAACCCGCAGGGGGCGCATCACCGAAGCGTGCGGCCAGTTGGCGCCTGAGCTCGTTCAGGTCGATCTCCTCGGGAACCATCATCGTTCAGGTTGTACGACTCAAACGGGCGTATGGCAAAGCCGCGCCACCGAAATCCCATTGAGTGGATTCACCGACGCATGGCCGCGTTTCAGGCTCGACTTCATGGGCGCAGCATGCCTAGATTCGAGTCAAGAGCTTCGTCGTGAGCATGCGCGACGAGGCGATGATCGGGGTCATGGTGTGGCTCGAGGCGCTGGTCGGGTAGCCCGAGGAGTCGAAGACGTAGACGCCGCGCGTACCATAGACCTCGCCGTCGAGATTTGCGCCGCCGTCGCGCTCCGATGCGGCGAAGCGCACGGTGCCCTGCTGGTGCGCGCTGATCAGCGGCGCCGTGGCCGGCTTGAAGGTTAGCTGACTGGCCTTCTTGGCATCACTCGACGAACGGATCTGCAGTGGTGGCGCGGTCGGTACGAGAACCTCTCTTGCACCTGCTTCTAGGTACGCTTTCGCCCCTGTTTCTACGGCGTGGCGGAGGCGCTCTTGGTGGTTGGTCTGCTGCGTGTATTCAATCGTCATCCTGCCATCCCGAGCGACCTCCACTCGGCCGGAGGGCGCATCGGGGACCAATATCAGGGAGGAGGCCATGCGATCGTAGAGGGCCATTCCTTCCATGCCTTCAGCGCCGGAGTAGGGCAGAAGGGTCGCGGTGATGCCCGGAGTGCCGGAGATGCCCTCGATACGGTAGCCCCAGAGGCCGTACTCGGCGTTGTCGTCTTCTTCGAACTCGGTGATCGCGTAGGACTGAGGAACACCATCAAAGGCGGCGATCCGCTCATCGAATAGGCCTATGATCGGAAGCTGCGGCTGAAGGGTGAGGTTCCGGCCGACGTGCTCGTTTCCAATTCCCGAGCGAAGCAGCAGCTGCGCCGAGGCAATGGCATTGGCTGCGACGATGACGATCTTGGCTCGAACGATGAGCGAAGCTCGTTCGTGATATCCGAGAGGGTCCAAGGTGCGCACGGTCACCTCTTTCATCTCCTGATCAGCCTTCTTGATCTGCGTCGCCCGGGCTCTGGTGAAGACCCGCGAGCCCGCTTCGATCGCCGCAGGGAGCGCTACCATGCGAGGGTTTCGCTTCGCATGAATTGGGCACCCGATGAGGCAAGTGCCAAGTCCCTGACAGCCCACACGATTGTGCAACATCACTTCGCCACGGAGGCCGAGCGCTTCGGCGCCCTGCCGAAGCTTGTTGTTGGCCTTATTGACCAGAGTCTCGGGAATGCGGCTTGCGGAGAGGTCTTCGAGCGCAGCATCTTGAAAGGGCTTGAAGCTCGCGGGTGCGAAGTCCTCGAGCCCGTACTTCGTCGCCCAGTGCTGAAGCACCGCATCGGGCGAAGGGACGACGTCGCAGGCGTTGATCACTCCGCCTCCGCCGAGTACACGTCCTTGCAGCACACTCACGGAAAGATCGCTGGTCGCACGACCGCCTCGGTCCATGTAGAGCTGGTCGTACATCGCCGCATCGCGCTGAGTCCGTTCGGGTCCGACGAGGTCGCGTCCCTCCTCGAGGATGATGACCTCGTGCCCTGACTCGCTCAGAAGTCGGGCCGCTGTTGCCCCTCCACATCCCGACCCGATGATGCAGATTTCGGTGCTGAGCTCCCTCGGCGGGGCTTCCTTGGAAAGGTCGATGATCCCGCCGCTCATGGCTTCGCCTTCCCGGCGCGCTTCATCGACGGACCAAGATACCCGATGTACGGCCAGACCTCGGCCCGATCGAAGTAGACGAGGTTGAAGAACTTTCGCATGGCAATGCTGACTTGCCGCCGCAGCAAATCGTCGCTGACCGCCCACTGGTTCCAATGCACGCTGCGAGCTTCGGGATCGAGCCTCGAAAACGTGGTCAGTTTCTTGTCGAACGCGAGCGGACCAAACTCGATCAGGACCAGGGCTTTTTCGAGATCCTTCACGTTGTGCTCCGGTTCGTCGGCGAGGAAACCATCGAACGCGCGCGGAAGATCCATCGAGTCGGGATCGAGCGGGATCGCCTCGGTTCGCGGCAGCATGATCTCGACCAGACTTTGCAGGGTCTTGTAGGCGTGTGCGTCGAGAACTCGCAGGCCTTCGACCTCTGACGCCCGCCCTCGCAGCAAGAGGAGACCTCCTCCGCCGACTCCGAGGATCGCGCCGCCTGCCACGAGGCTGGCTTTGAGAAAGCGTCGCCGCGAGAGAAAGCTGAAGAGCCCGTCCTGGCTCGATTCGGGCGGGGGTGCTTTGGGCATGCGCAAGCTCGACGTTCTCAGATTTACGGTGAATCGTCAGCCAGGTATATTGGGAATTCGACCCGTTAACAATCCAAAACGTCGAACCCATCAGTTGAGCCCCAGTGATGTGGGCGCTGCAATGATCGCGCTAAGGCGTATACTCGGGTCGCAATGAAGCGGATAGTAGAGCTGATTCTAACCCTAACCCTGGCACTTGCCGCGTTCTCGATGCCCGGCAGCGTTTCAAGTGACGTCGCTGCGGACGAGGCGGTCGAGCTGCGTTTCGCAACTTTGGCGCCCAATGGCTCTTCTTGGATGAAGGTTTTCAACGCCTGGAATCGGACGATTCAAGAGCAGACGAAGAACAGCCTCAAGTTGCGGTTTTACGCGGGCGGAAGCCAAGGAGACGAGCGCGATTTCATCCGAAAGATGCGTGCGGGACAGGTCGACGGCGCTTCGGTGACGACGATGGGTCTGAGCCAGGTCGTCCGTTCCACACTCGTCCTGACGGTGCCTGGAGTGCTCAACGAATACGAAGAGCTCGACCGTGTGCGGGCCGCGCTGAACGCGCGATTTGATGAGATGTTCGACGAAGCCGGCTACAAAGTGCTCGCCTGGGGCGACGTCGGTAAGACACGCTTGTTTTCCACCAAGCGCATCGAGCGTCCCTCCGAGCTGAAGCAGCTTCGCCCCTGGGCTTGGAAAGACGATCTGATATTCACCGAGTTTTTGAAGGTAGTAGGGGCGAACGCAATACGTCTCGGCGTCCCCGAAGTCTACCCCGGACTACAGACGCGCATGATCGACACGCTTCCCGCGTCGGCGCTCGCCGCGGTTTCGATGCAATGGTACACGCGCCTGAACTACGTTTCAAAACGAAACAGCGGCATCATTGTCGGCGCAACGGTGATTCGGAAGGACAAGCTGGAGTCGCTCTCCGACCAGCACAGGACGGTGCTTCTCGAAACCAGCCGCCGCGTCGAAGAAGCGCTCCAGAAATCGATTCGCCACGATGATGCCGATGCATACGACACGATGCTCAAGCGCGGAATGATCGCGGTCGACACGGATGCCCATAGAGCTGAGTGGGAGACGGTGAACCAGCAGGTTCGCGAGCGGCTCGCCGGTCGGGTTTACCCGAAGAGCTTGCTCGACGACGTCATCGCCGCGGCGGCAGCGCCGGAGTAGGAGACTTGCTCACGAATACCATTCTCCGCACCGTGCACTCACGGCCACCTCCGAGCTTCTCAGTCTACTTCCAAGACGACTTTTCCGCGGGCGCGCTTGGTTTCCATGTAGCGGTGTGCCTCCGCCGCATCATCGAGCGCAAAGCTCCGGTCGACGACGACACGGAGGCTGCCCGCGTCTATCTGTTGCCGAATCCATTCGAGCTGCGCGCGGCGCGACTTGACGATCACGAGCTTCGCCCGCTTACGCCCAATGAATGTTCGAGCGATATCCTTGAAGATGCGGCCGCTCGGAACCGTTTGAACGTAAGTCCCGCGCGGTGTCAGCAAATGCTTGAGCCTGTCGAATGAGTAGTTGCCAAAGACATCGAAAATCGCATCGAAGCGTTCTTGCAAGTCGACCAGATCGGTTTTGGTGTAATCGATGACACGATCTGCGCCGAGCTCACGAACGAGCTCCGTGTTTCGGTGACTGCAGACGGCGGTGACGTGAGCACCCAGGATCTTCGCGATCTGGACCGCAAAGACGCCGACGCCACCCGATGCGCCGTTGATCAAGACGTTCTGACCGGGCTTCAGGTGAGCATCGTCGCGCAGCGCTTGCAGGGCTGTTTGAGCTGCGAGCGGAACAGCCGCAGCGACGCGCAGCTCGATCGAGGAAGGCACCTTGGCGAGTTGCTGGGCGTCGACGGCCGCGTACTCGGCATAGGCCCGGCCTGCAAAGTCGTTGATCATTCCAAAGACCAATTCGCCTTCGTAGAGATCTGAGCCGACACCGGCTTCGATGACCTCACCAGCGATGTCGTGTCCCACGATGAGCGGAAACTTCTTACCGGTTGCAATCTGGAACTTTCCCTTGCGGACGATGACGTCCTTCGGATTTACGCCGATGAAGCGGGTTCGAACCAGAACCTGTCCGCGCCTAGGCGCGGGACGCGGGACGGTCGTCGCTCGAAGCACCTCGGGGCCGCCGTACTCGTCGATCACCACGGCGCGCATCTTCTCGTGCGGGTGCAGGTGCGTTCCGTACTGCGGAAGCGAGCTCATTTCTTCTTGAACCGGTAGAGCGACAGGCCGGACAGAATTTTCGGCTGAAAGAAGGTGCTCTTTTCGGGCATGACGATATCGGGATTATCGAGACCAGCATCGGCCACCGCCATCAGGTCCTCGAGGCTCACCGGGTGGAGGGCTACCGCGATGTCGTATTCACCTCGGTCTACCACGGCCTTCATCTCGCCGAGCGCAGATTCCGAATAGTAGTCGAAGTGATTCGGGTCGACGATCATGTCATGTGTGAGGCCGAGCTTCGGGTAGAGCTCGCGTTCGAGGATGGCGCAGTCGAGTTGGCCCACGACGTCTTTCGGAACGTGTTGTGCGTCCAGCTCGAAGCACCCCTGTTTGGTATAGATGCAAAAGCTGTGCTTTGCGGGGGTGCGGAACGAATCAACGGGCCTCAGCGGCAGCTCACCGGCGATCTCCGAGAAAGGGCGAACTCCGTTGATCACTCGGTTGTAAGCCTGGATGACCGCTTCCTCGGTGACGTAACAGAGGAAATGCGTTTGCTCGTTGAGTAGGCTTGCGTGGTAGCGGTGGTGTCCGTCCGCGATGTAGAAGGGCTCGGTGGCGAGCGCAGCCTTCAGTAAACGCCCGATCTCACTCGCCTCGGGTACGCGCCAAACCTTGTTTCGGATCCCTTCGAGCTCGCTGAAACCACCGAACTCGCTGACGAAATCGTAGACCAGCTCGGCCTCCCCCTTCGCTCTTTCCAAGGTCGCTGCGATCGGTGCCCGGGTCAGCACGAAGACCGGTCCGAGGTGAAGGCCGGTTGCGCGACGCATCGTCATGCGCCCTTTGACCTTGTCGTCGAAAGTCTTCTCGTGCCGAATGACTTGCTTTGCAGAATACGGCGTGACTTCCGCAGCGACGAACACGCCGGTTCGCTGTCCTTCTGGCCAGGTCTGCTCGTACACGTAGTAAGCGGGTTCGTCGTCTTCGATGAGTGACCCGTCCGCGACCATGCGGTCTCTGGCAGCGGCTGGCTGATCCCCCAAGCTGATGTGGTAGAGCGAGCTTGCGGTGTTCTTGAGCAGCTTCTCAAGAGGAGTGCCGGGCTTGATCACGTCATACGGCGGAGCCGCGATCTTAGAAACGCGGGCTGGGTCCGGGCGCAATCCAGTAAGTCCAATCGTGGCAACCATGGTAGCTCCTTAGGGGCCTGCGGATCGCATATTGCCCCTGGAAGTCAAGAGCACCCCGAGGCGCCCCCGGCCCTAGGCGCGCGTCAGGGTTCCGCGGTCGCCATCGAGGGTGACCAAGTCGCCCGTTCGAAAGCGCGAGGTCGCGACCCTGAGGTTCACGACCGCTGGAAGCCCATATTCCCGAGCGACCACGGCGCCATGGGAAACCGCGCTCCCGACGTCGGTTGCGAGCCCCGCGATCAGACTGAAATAGGGCGTCCATCCGACGTCTGTGATCGGCGCGATAAGGATCTCGCCCGCCTGCAAGGCGGCCGCTTCCTCGAGCGTTTCTACGACCCTCGCACGCCCTGTCACCGACCCGCGACTCACCGGTTTGCCGATGAGCGCTCCCTCGCCCCCGTCGGTCGCCTCCAGCGGAAGCGGCTCGGGCCTGTTGCGAAAGATTTCCGGGAAGTGAAGCGGCATCTGGTAGTCGATGACCTTCCGTCTCGCCAGCGCTCGCCCGGCTAGCTCACGGTCACCGCGCAGCAATTCTCCGAGCTCCTGGTGGGTCAGAAAGAAGACCGCATCTTGATCAGCGAGGAGGCCTTCCTTGGCCATCTGCAATCCGAGCGCTCGATATGCGTGTTTGAACGCCGTCGTGACCGCCACGAGCCCCGACTTGGTGTGTTCGCGAGTCCGAATCGCTGCATGTGCCAGGGGAAGCAAGCGACGCAGGACCGGATGATCGGTGGCTACCGGCCTGGTCCTATTCGCGGGCCGAAGCTGCGCGCCATGCTCGAGCCTGGCGCGCAGACCGGACTGCAAAGAGCTGATGAGAGGAGAGGGGTCGACTGCCCATTCCTTTTGTCGAAGCTCGAGCTCGCGAACGGCGCGGTGCCCGTGCCGTTCCAAGTAACGTCCGAACTCCTCGCCTGCTTCCCCGGCGTCGCTCGAGCAGAGCCAGGCGAGCGCGGCGTCGGGAGCGGCGGACGCAAAGGATTCCTTGGCATCGGGTATCTCGAGGAGCAGGTTCACGACCCGCCCGGCGCCCTCGGCGATGTCCGCGCTCTCGACGTCTGCAGCGCCGGCGAGCATCTCCGCGACTTCGGCGTGGTGCTCTTGCGTGGGCTCCCCGCCCTTGGCGAGGATGCCTAGGAGGATTGGGCTGAGCGCACCGGACGAGGCCGAGGACATGAGATGCAGCTCGTAGGCCCTCCAAACAAGAGGAAGCCGTTCATCGATGGCGCGGTACAGTTGATGAGAGGTGCCAAGCTTCGGAAGGCGGAGATCGTCTCGGAGCGCGTCTAGACCTCTTCGATGGTGCGCGGCTCCGAAGAGGACGGCGAAGTAGCGGGCGCCATTCAGCGCGCGCCTCCATGCAGGGGCCGGCTGCGGCTCGCTCACCGCTTCGATGTCGCGTCCACAGAG
>Ga0307379_10013245_pt1 | contig 10700 bp, 7 predicted proteins | sample UN2MG_FD_202237 | JGI IMG/M metagenome (GOLD analysis project Ga0307379, IMG submission 202237) | Soil microbial communities from Risofladan, Vaasa, Finland - UN-2 | ecosystem: Environmental > Terrestrial > Soil > Coastal area > Acid sulfate soil | place: Finland: Risofladan, Vaasa | collected... | reverse complement strand
GAGGGACAAAGTACATGAGCCCGCGGCCATGCCTCGAGCCGGCGGTGACCAAAAACGAGCGGCAGATCAGCGAGGCGATAATCAAAGCGATCAACGCTGCGATAGACAAAACGGGGCGGGAAAGTGGCCACGCGTGAGACGATTTTGAATCATGTCGTTCAAACTCTGGCCGCTATCAGCATTGCCGGTGGCTACAACAACGACGTGCGGTTCGTCACCCGGGAGAGCGTACAGTGGGAACACTACAACCGCCAGGACTATCCGTTGGCGATCGTGGTCTGGACGCTCGAGACGCCGGCGATCGAGGGTGCAACGGGCCAGTCGGTGGTGATGGATCTGACGGTCACGGTGCGTTGCGTGGTGTACGCCGAGGTCGACCTGGAGACGGAGCTCAACAAGTTCCTGGACGACGTGGAGAAGGCGCTTTGCACTGACGGTACCCGGGGTGGCGCGGCCTGGAGCACGCTACCGGATGCGAAGGAAGTGCTGCTGACGGAGAACGAAGCCATAATCGTCTGCGATTACGACTTCATTATCCGCTATGAATATGTTTACGGAACGCCATAGGAGAAAAACAGATGAGCATAAAAGTGAAAACAAAGGGGCCTTTTGAGACAAAGGCTCATAGGTTGATAAGTCTCAAGGCAGGCGAAGTGATCGTCATGCCCGACGAGGATTACGAAGAAGTCAAAAATCTATGCGAGGTAATAGAGCCTCCTAGGGTGATAGAACCTCCTAAGAAGAAGGAGAAGGAACATGGCACTGGCAAGAGCAAAGTATCTCGGAATCATTAGGGAGGTAGGGGCCTGGGGAACAGGTGGAGTGCCGACGACATTCCTTGAATTCCTTACCTGTAATGTCAAGAAAACGGTTGAGAAGATTCAGTCGGCGGCCAACATCAATAAGCGGTATATCAACGACATCTATCCGGGTTCGGAAGATATCGGGGGCAGTTTCGACATCGAGGTGAATCCGGACAACATCGGATTGCTGATGTACATGGCGTTGGGTGTAGAGGCAGCTCAATCTCAGGTCCTGGGTAATGCAGCGGAGGTTACGGATATAACCTGTGAGGCAGATACTGCAGGCAGTTTGAGCGGTTGTTATTGGCTGCTGGAGGCTCCTGGAATCACGGAGTACTACATCTGGTACGATGTAGCCGGTATGGGTTCTACGGATCCGGCTCTGGCTGGCAAGTATGGAATCGTCTGCGGTATAGCTCAAGACGCCATTAATACAGTTGTAGCAACGGCGACAGCGGCAGCGATCACATTGGCTTCGGCAATTAGGTTGGCAAATGATCTCAAAGCAAAAATTAATGCCAGTTTTGCCGACATCGCTGCGCACACCACGGCTGCGGATGACGTGAATGTTATCACGAGTCCTACACCGGTTACCCTGGGAGCATTGATAACGTTAGTCTCTGAGATGTTGTTGGACTACGAGGCACATGATGACGATGCCGAGTTGGGGATTGGTTGGGCCTACCATGCTGCACAAGAAGCAGGGGAACATTCACTAGCCTCGATCGTGGCACCCGGGAATATAGCAGAGTGTGTCACGCGGCTTCTTGACATCAAGGCAAAGTACAACGGGCACGATGCCGATGATACCTGTCACGGTATCGGTAGTTACCACCAAACAATCATATATCACGATTTCGACGTACCTGCGCCCGGTGCTGCCATCATAGAGGTTACGAATCAGGTGCAAGGTTCTGTGACAGATGCGAGTCCCGGTGATACGGGTTGGGCGGCTGGTAACTTTGTGGTAACCACGCCTGGATCTGGTGGTTTGGCTTACGATCACGTTTTTACGATGGCACCTGATGCCACGGATTTAGACTCGTTCGTTCTCGAAGTGGGCAAAGAGATCAAGCAGATGCGGTATGCCGGAGTCATGGTAAACACCCTGGCGCTTTCGGCAGCCAAGGGTTCAATTCTGAAAGCCACATTCGGTGTGTTGGGTCAAAGCGAGGACGATACGGTAGGTGTCCCTGGTGGTATAGCCTATTCACCGAGGCTGGCCTACGTTTTCGATCATGGTTTACTGAAGATCGATGATGGAGTTGTGGCCTACGTCAAGAGCTTTGATCTGACGCTGGACAACTTACTTGCTGCCGATGGATATATGCTCGATGGCAGCAATCAACGAGGATCGCTCAATAAGCAGGGGATCAACCTTACCGGCACCATGACGCTTGAGTACACTGCAGCCGCTTATGCGCAACGCACGGCTTATCTGAATAATGCAGTCAAGTGGCTGACCTTGATCTTCACCTCCACCGAGACGATAGAGCCTGCGTACTACTACACGATGACGGTGGACATCAAATACGTGAAGTACATCGAGGCCGGGGATGATATCGGAGGGCGGGATGCGATCCCGCTTACTATCGGTTGGGTGGCAAAAGCTCCGGCAGCGGGGCAAGAGATCATCAAGGTGACGTTGCGCGACGCGCTTGCCGCGAGATGGAGTGCATAATGAAGTATCAAATGGGCGATGTAAAACCTGCAGCTATCAAGGTGATCGACATCACCGAGTATTTCACCAATCCCGGCGGGATAGTGAAACTGAAAATCCGGCACTACTCACACTATGAGGCAAACGAGATCAACGCATTGCTACTCCAGGGGCAGTCTTTCAAGCGTACAGCAGCAGTTGATGGTGATGATGAAAGCGGCGACGAGGTAAGCGTAAAGAAGTTTCATATGGCTGAAGCGTTCGTTGCTCGCATGAAGGCGGGAGTAGTGGTTAACGATGAGGAGTTCCCGTTTGAGAGCTGGGATGAAGAGTTCATTCGAGAGATAGATCGTTTGAATCCAGATCTCACTGGTTTCATAATCGATACGATCGTGGGGTACAACCGCCCTTTGCAAAAAAAGAAAGGGAAGAAATCCAGTGGGTAACTGAGAATGCGCTGGCAGGGCGGCGCTTTCCGGCCGGGAGCGAGGAGGCGGATACTTTTGCACGATGGTATCCGTGCGTCAAGGATTTTTTCGCCATGAGCGGTCAATATGCTGAGTTTCTGCATTACCCAGCAGCCGGCGGATTATATGAGCAGGATTGGAAGTTCATGGTAATTCTTGAGGTTATCCAAGGAATCGTCAAACAACATCTTCGGGAAGAGATAGCGAGAATGAAATATGGCGCGTAAATTCACGTCTGCCGACATAGAGATCACGGCTAAGGATAAGACTCAGCCCGGAATAACCTCTGCCAAAACCGGGGTTGGGAAGCTTACCGATACCATCAAACGGTACGGTGCGGAAATAGGGGCTGTGATCGCTGCCTGTGCCGGTGCGATAAAGATCGCGAAGGACATGGCAGAAGCCTACATGCAACAGGAACAGGCGGTGACGAAGCTGGAAGCGGCACTCAAAGCTACGGGAACGTACACGCCTGAGTTATCCGGAAAGCTTCAGGAGCTCGCAGGAGAGTTGCAAAAAACGACTGTATATGGGGATGAGGCTACGCTCGCCGCGGCAGGGATGCTTCAATCTCTGGCTAAACTCTCGGATGATGGACTAATGAAGGCCATCCCCTTGGTTCAGGAATTGGCTGCGGGTATGGACATAGACCTGCAGACAGCAGCCTCGCTCGTAGGAAAGACCCTGGGCAGCACCACGAATGCTTTGTCACGGTACGGCATCACCCTTGATGCAACCGCCCCGCCGGGCGAAAAGCTTGCGGAGCTCACCGAACAGATCGGCAACGCCTTCGGGGGCATGTCCGAGGCGATGGGAGAAACTTTCCAAGGGCGGCTGACGCGGCTTCAAAATGCCTGGGGTGATATCAAGGAGATCCTCGGGAAGTTCCTGCTGGAACAGGCTGAACCTGTTATGACCTGGCTCCTGGATTTTCTGACCAATGCCGAGAACATTAAAACCATAACCGAGATAGTCAAAGTGTTCGGTGCCATTTTTGGTACGGTATTCGGCTACATAATAGTTTTTATCAAAACGACCATCACCTACTACATGCTTTGGGCAAGGGCGCTTGAAAGCCTTTTCAAGATTATAAAAGTGGTGTTCGATCCGACACAGTGGGGCAAAGGTACGATCAAAGAAGAATTGGGGAAGCTTAAAGACCTAACCGTAGAAGCCGCCCGGGATGTGCTGGACGATTGGATAGCGTACGGGAAGAAAACCGGTGATCGGTGGACAAATTTGTTCGGTGAGCAGACCGATGCGCAGGTAAAGATAGTCCGCAACCGTTATCAACTGGAAGTGGGGATGAATGCTGATGCTCGGGAACAGATGAAAGAAGCCGATCAGCTTTATTTTGACAATTTCGGCCGGCTGATCGAGATGGCTCAGATTAATGTTGAAAATCTCGCTGGTATGGAACTACGGGCCATGGGGATGGATCTTCGCGGGCAGATACCGCCGGAGGGGATGGAGTTTCCGGAATATCAGCCCACGCTCGAACCCTCGTTCCGGGAGATCTCGGAAGCGGCGGCTCCGACGGCCGGAGTTGAATTTGGATACGCCAGAGCGGTGGCTGCGGAAGGACCGAATATTGAACCTATAGAAACTGCGCTGGATCAGCTCGGTGGCGGTTTCATGGATCTATTGGGAAGTGTAGGTCCGATTACAACGCTCATGGGTGGGCCTATGTCCATCGCACTCAAAGCACTGTCCATTGTGTTCGAGGGCATGATGGAGGTGCTTCAACCGTTAATCGACAGCATTCTTACCCCTTTAGTGGGATTTCTCAAGATCATCGGCCAGGTTATCGGGCAAACGCTCGCCCCGGTGTTCAAAATCTTAGGTGATATTCTAGAAACGCTTAATCCGGTGCTATATATAGTCTATGTGGTCTTTACGGCCGTGGCGAATGTAGTGCAATGGTTTGCCGACGTGGTGCGATGGGTTATCAACTTCCTCAATCCGTTCAAACGAGCCGGTAAATTTCCATCTCTGAAAGAAGCCCTCAGCGGCATCATGAGTTGGGATGAGTTTACGAGAGCCCAGGAAGCCGAGGGAGCTGCATATCTGGCGGGGGAAGAAGCCGGCGTCACGCCGAGCACTCAGACTGTTACCCGGCCACCAGACATCTACAATACCTTCATATTCAATGGCACCTTCATAGAGACTTCTTGGGAGCGGTTTATCGAGATGGTGACCGCCGAGCAGGAGCGACAGCGGGGCCTGATCGTATTTGGAACGTAAGAGATGGCACTATTCATCACGGCTTCCGCCGGACTCAAAAACTCGCTCGATGGCGAGGCCGATGACCGCAAAGCCAAAGTCGAGATCAAGTTCAACGAAGTCAACTGGATCGATATCACAGAGTTCGTTGAATCCATAGAGATCGCTTCATCGCTGGAAAGCTTCAGCGGTTTCGCTACTACCAATACCGCAAGCGTCAATTTACGCAATCCGAAACTGGCCGACGGTACCCGGCCGTTCAGCTCCAACCATTACGCCGTTTATGATCCTTTGGTCTACCGTTTCAACGGGATTAAGCAGGTAGACGGATACGGAAACCTGCGGGCGAATCGGGAGATCCGGATCTCTGCGACCTCCGGAGCGTGGGAGTACATATACGTCTTTACAGGATACATCGATAGGGCGGGATTCCAGGAGCAGGAGGAAGGGGTTGTCGACCAGGTAAAGATTGGGTGTCTGGATGGCGCCAAGAAGCTGATCGAAACTCCGTGTCTTACAGCCGGTGGAGACGAGATTTCATATGTTGGTTTCAAGATTTGCGATAGCGGAGATGTCGGTGCGTCCCTGGTGCATGCCATCGCGCTTTTGGGTGGAATAGCTGCAGTAGATGTCATCGAGGACAACATCACGCTGCATACGTGCGATTATGTGAGACTCACAGGTAATGTCTGGCAAGAGCTGAGCAAGATCGCCGAGGCATACCTGGCTTATCTTTATTTCGATGGTGCTGGGAAGCTGTGTTTCGTCGGCAGCCGGTTTGCGGATGCATACGTGGAACCCAATCCGCCGGCGAGCGAATGGGATTTCGATAAAGACAATCTTATCAAGATTCAAAAAAGTCACACAGAAGTCGTAGCTAATCATGTAACGGTCCAGCACAAGGCATATGAAATAGCGGTAAACAAGGAAATCATCTACAAGTTCGTCGATGAGAATACCTGGGACGGGGAGGAAAACGCTTACAGCATTCCACTTGGTGACGTTGCGCTTCCCTGGACCGATCCGACAGTGAATCACTTCCTTGAGTTTGCCACTCCTGGAGGTGAAAAGATAGAGCTTGCCTATGACATCGATGCCGTGGGAGCGATACTCGTACAGTCAACGCTTGGCAATATCACCGTTGCCGCTTATACGGTTTATGCCAACAAGGTCCTGCTGCGGCTGCAGAATCTTGTTGCAAACGACTGGCTTGAAAAGGTGGAGATAGAAGGTAAGCCGATACGGAATACGAAGATATTCAACATCACCGAGATCGATGCACCCTCAATCGCCTTGTATGGTGAGAAGAGCAAGGAGATTGAGAATAAGTACTTCACCAATGATGTTCAGGCGCAAACTGTCTGTGCCTGGCAGCGGGATCTGGGTGCTCACCCAAGACAAGTATTCACGCTTACTGTACCTGCACTTCTTCACTGTCAGACCGGTGCTTGGGTCAAGCTCACGCTGACCGATACCGGCATCGGCGGGGCGGAAGATGTCTATTGTCGATTAGACAAGTACGTACATAAGTTCGTCAAGAAGAGAAAGGCCATCACTGAGATCAGCCTACTTGCGCTTATTTATAATTGGGTTGATTCGTCAGCTGCTACGCCCAGCCTCATTACTCCTAATATTCCTGAAAACGCCATCGTACCTTCGATTCTATTGCATCCTACTTATGTCGAAGTACAGAGTGGCTATAACCAGGGTGGCGGTACCACTACGCCTTCACAGGTGGTGGTAAGCAGAACCGAGGGGCATTTCAAAGCCATCGCCATATGGTGGGATCGACAGCTCAATCTTACCAATTTCAGCCATTATGAGGCACAGGTATCAGCTGATAAAGTCAACGCATATGCTCTCCCAGCTCCCGGATCTGGTGATTGGAAGGGCGCTTTAGATGGATTAACCATAAAACTCGGTGAATTCCTCGTACATGACAACATCCCTCATATCGGTCCCGTCGAGGATCCTCAAGGCCGTAGGCTTTATTATCACATGCGCCGTATTACAACAGAGGGCGGTGTTCCAGGTACAGGAGCCTGGAGTGCTTGGGTAAGTGCTACAACCCTTACCGTGGATACCGGGGATTTTGCGCGGGAAAGTATCTTGGCAGAGCACCTTGAGGTCGGTGCAATCAAGGCTCGAGAACTCAGCTTCGGTGCCGATGTGAACTCAATTCCAGTATACGAGAATGCAGATCCTGCTTCTCCGGCTGCAGAGATCTTCGACCTGTCCCAGCCTGACTGTGTGGGATCTCGGGGAACCATACCGGAAGCTGGGAAGGAGGTGGTATACGCACCGCCTACCGCAATAGACGAGGTACTGCGGGAATTCCGGGGGTTTCACTCGCCGAGAATGTACGGCCAGAGCGAGGCTATTTTTCAGGCTTCTACTAATCTGGTGAAGAGCCCTGAGGATCTTACTACGAGTGATTGGATCTCAAATAACTGTACTCGAATCCTAACAGACCAATATATTGATGGCAAACGGCTGACGAAGTTAATTTATGCTGGCGCAGATCCATATACCTATCAAACTATTAATGTGGGGCAGGCTGCTGTCGGTTGGTCTGTGCTTCTTAGGAAGGGGGTTTTTGTTGGTGATCTCGATAATGTTTATCTGGTAGAGACTGGTGGAGTTGGAGTTAAAACACAATTAACCGTAAACTTTGCCACTCAAGTTGTTACTGCTGGTGTAGGTTCTTATCACAAAGTAGAATGGCTAGATGATGACACAGTGTATATTAACGGCTGTGTTACTATGACGGATCACGCCGCGAATGATCTACAGATTCGTGTTGATCCGGTAAATATAGCGGGGTCCTATGTATATGCTACAGCAGCACAAGTAGAAAACCTGGCCTATCCCACTCCCTACATAGATCAATACCGATATCCAACAGGAGTAAGACCTGCTGTTTCTCCCGAATATGCAGTGACGATGCCGGAGAAGTTTGTTTTTAAGGTTAAGATCAGGCCGTGGTTTACATACGATACAGGAGCTTCACATAGAATAGCGGAATGGTTCGTACATGGCAATAACCGTTTTATAATTTATTATATAGCAGGAGCTGATAAATTTGGCTGCTTTTGGAAAAATGACGCGGCGGGTATAACACGCTTTCTCTACACAGAAATATTTGATGATAGCGCTCCCAACGATATTAATTCTGAGATAATTCTTTTCGGCGCAATTGATCTCTCAATCCAAATTGGAAACAACGCTTTCTTTGCTATTGTAGCTGGCTTAAAACAGGCAGAAGACAACGATTGGGGTGGAGCACTTGATGCTTATTCTGCTACACTGCATACCCTTTCTATAGGCCACGAATTTGCGATAAATCACGCTGACTCCCTCATCGAATACGCCAAGTTCTGGACCTGGGACGGCGTTTCTCTCGGTACTCTCGCTGATGAAACCGACATAGATCGCGTTACTGCCGATCTGACCTCGCTGTTCGATCTCACCCTTGAAGACTACTCCCTGGCGCGATACAAGCCCATCTCAAAGCAGGGTGCGATCGGGATCTTCCAGAAGACCAAGAACCTGGTGGATTTCCCCGAAGATCTGACCGATGCGAGCTGGCTGGACGAAAATGCGAATATCACGCCTTCCCTCTCGGACTACTCCATCAACGGCAAGCGGTTCACGAAGCTCCTGATCACCGATGCCAATCCCGCTTTTACCTACAAGGATGTAGAAGTCACTACGGCCACCCCCTCTTTTCAGGCGATCTTCATGCACGGCCTGTCGGATGTCACAGTCATCGATTTAACCGAACGCGGTGTGGCGACTCGCGGGACCATCACGATAACCTGGAGCACAAAAACCATAGTAGCGGCAAACGGCGCTACCAATCTCGAATATGTGTGGATCACAGACAAAGTAGTTTGGGTGGCGGCAACGGCTGTTGCTGTTGTCATAGCCAACGATGTTGAGATACACATCTATCCGGATACCACCGAAGCAAACGGCGATTATATCTATGTCACCGCCGTAATGGTAGAAGACATTGCCTACCCAACTCCCTACACCCCGACAGAACGGGCGAAAGACGGTGTGCTGAACTATCCCTTCGAGATGCCTGAGAAGTTCTCCGTTTGTTTCTGGGTGAGGCCGTGGTTTGTTTTTGATACTGTCATCTGGCACCGGCTGCTTGCGTGGTATGTAAGTGGGACCCAATTTTTTCGCATCATGTATGAAACTGGAAGCGATACAATCTATGCTCAATTCATAGACGGGGGCGCGGGTCAATGCCTACTGTCTCAGCAGTTCGATGATGGAACGGCTCATGATGACATTAACCAATGGATATTCGTTGCTGTCGCGATTGATCTTTCAGCACAGAGTCAGACAGCCTCACGTTTGAAGGTCTACGCTGATACAATCGGTGAAGACACCGTTTGGGCTGCAGCTCCCGATGCAAAGTCCACAACTTTCCCAACTCTATCAGTTGGTCAAGAAGCGGGAGGTAATGAAGCCGACTCCTTCATCTCCGACCTGATGATCCTGCCCAACGTGCTGATGACCGAAGAGCAGATGGACCGGCACTACAACACGAGAAGGCCCTGGTATTCTCTCAGCGAGGTGGCAAGCTTCGACCGCCAGGTGCGGATCGACCGCAACGGCATCCGGTTGCACAACGCTGAGATGAACATTACTGACTGGCGCAATCGGCAGATCCTAATCTCCAACCGCGATGGGCTGATGGCGAAGGATGCAGCAGGGTCGATTATCCATGATATTGCTGATGCGCCGATTTTGACTAATCACTACTATTTAGGGCATCTTTATTGGTTCACAGGTCTGGTTGATTACGAAATCTATGATGTAATAGGCGCACCCGAGGAAGTTTGGACTTCTGTTACGTGCATCACTACAGCCAATAGTAACATACGGGGTGGTTTATTCTTTGTTCACGCTCGGGATTTCGGCTGCGCCGCAAATTATGGACGAGTACGTCTTGTTTTACGTCCTAAGGGATCGGGGTGGTCTAATGTGTTCGGAACCAGTTGCCCTGAGATATATACTCAAGTTGGTTTAAATACGCCCAATGATATTACTCATCTTTATGCCAGTGCCTTATTACCTTGTCCGATTGGAGATGATAATAGCATCGATTTCTATTGGCAGCCTGGTGCTGTGGATGCTTTAAACCGAGTTATTGTTAATCAAATAGGAATATATATATGATATATTTGTATCATACTAAAAAGCTCAATGGCGGATTATACGTAAGTGGGTCCGTACTTAAATCTGAATTTGGAACACCGTTACAGCCCTTTGAGTTTTCTAGGCCATTTCCCGACGAAATCTGTGATGATCAGGGTAAACTTCAATATCAAATCCGAGATAATTCTGATTACGATCCCAAAACTGATCACATCGACGACCGCTACATCATCGAGCACAATCCAATCCAGCTGACGGTTGAGGAGCTGGAGGCAGAAAGACAGACGGCGGTCAAGCGGCAACTCATAGACGAGCTTCCCGACATCATCCTGCAAAGCAAAGACAACCCCGAAGCCCTTGTGCAAGCACTGT
>Ga0307379_10013244_pt1 | contig 10701 bp, 8 predicted proteins | sample UN2MG_FD_202237 | JGI IMG/M metagenome (GOLD analysis project Ga0307379, IMG submission 202237) | Soil microbial communities from Risofladan, Vaasa, Finland - UN-2 | ecosystem: Environmental > Terrestrial > Soil > Coastal area > Acid sulfate soil | place: Finland: Risofladan, Vaasa | collected... | reverse complement strand
CTCCTCGCGCCGGTTAGCCACCCAAGGGTGCTTGGCAGTTCCTGACTGCCGCCCGGTTTAATGCGTCATGGGGCAGGACGCTCTGCCGCACGAAAAATCAATGCGGTGCAGGTCGTCAGGCGCGCCGGTGTTTCAAATGGTTGCCTGATTCCAGTTTGCCAGCCGTAGCGGCCTGCACCGCATCAAAGATCAGTGCCCCGATACGACCCTACAGGGCAAGGGGAATCAGTGCATGAAATTCGGGGTCGATCTTGGGTGTCATTCGGCTTCCTCCCCTTTCACGGGCTTGTCGAGGATGATTCGCGCCACCCTGAACCGGCCCGACGAGACGGCCTCGGCAATGGCGCGATCTTCGATCAGGTGCATCTCTTGGCCGATCAGCGCCGCGGCGCTGAAGTCGCCTTCGAGCGCCTTTTTCTCAGACCTCAGCGCCAGTTTGATGTAGCGATCCACCACGGTCACATTCTCGCTCATAGAGGATCTCCTTTCATGCCGGCTCCGTGCAGTAGAGCGACGCCAGCCGCGCCCGTTGTTCGTTCACTTCGAGGTCGTTCGTGCAACTCGGGCACGTCTTGTGCCCCGGCGAGGGGCTGTTGAACATTCCCCCGCAGACGTTGCACGCGCGCACTGCCCGCATACTCGCCAGCCTGTCCTCACGGCTCAGATACTTGTCCATCCCGTGCAGCCCCTTGAAAAACGCCAAGGCTCTGTAGCGAAGTGGACGAGAACCGCGGGGAGCGGTTTCAACGCTACAGAGCCTTTGGCACTCGACTTGATTGTGATGCAGCCGAACGTCCATTTCGACACCCCATGCGAGGGATAACGTGATCTGAAGCTGGTGCCGGCGGGAGGGGTCGAACCTCCGAAGCACATGCCGCGTGACGTTACGTACGCCGCCACGCCCCGTTTGCCGCTTTGGGTACTACCGGCCAAAGATCAGCCCGGCCCCGCCCCTTGCGTTTCTGAAGGGTTGCAATCACATCCGTGTGATTGCAGCGGGGCCGGGACATTGTTCTCGCTACTCGCGCGCCTCCGCCGGGCAACCTTTGCCGCGCGCCTGCGGATCTCGTCATCCGACAGCGCCGGTCGGCGCTTCCGCTTGAGCCAGCCGTCGATCTCGTCAAGATCGAACATCAGCGCGCCACCCCCAGAGGCTCCCATCTTGAGGTACGGAATGGACTCCTCGTAGCGCAAACTACGCAGCCATCGTATCGCCTTTCCCTCCCGCATCTTGCCGGTCGTCTCCGAGAGCACCGGCAAGTAATCCGTGCGCCCAAGATACACAGCAAGTTGTTGAATGTTCACGAGTCTACGCGATACTGCGAATTTTTGACTTGACAGGGGCTGGTTCATGTGATATACTTACTACAGGTTGACGCAGGTTGACATGACAACACCACCTCGGTGTTGCGGCGGGCGATGCCCGGGCCTACTCGGCAAAAGTGAGCCCCGGGCATCCCCGCTCTTGTGCGAAGGCCACAGTGTGCGTACTACAGCCCCCGCAGGAGACTCGGCAATGGACAAGCGATCTTCTCGTTCCTTACCATCAGTATACACGGCTTCGCTTAAATTGCAAGGAAAAAACGCGAAAAAAAAGCACCCGCAGGGGGACGTGGCCTTCTCCGATCGGCTCAAAGCACTACAGCGCAAGTACTTCGGAGAGAGAGGAGGCATGAAATTCGCACGCGCAATAGGCGAGGGGAGGAGCGCATTTCAGCGTTGGCAGTCGGGAGGAACGGCCCCAAAGTGGAAGGTGATCGAGAAGATATTGAAGGTGGCCCCATACAACATCGCATGGCTCATGGGGGACCCTCGCGCAACAATGGAGGACACGCCAGACAAATCCGTGGTTGATTCCATAGTGGGGAGCATCAGGCACCTTGGCATGGAGACAACTATGAGACAGATGAAGGAAGCTACCCTCGGATCGCTAGCCCGCAAGCTTCAGGTCTCAGAAGAACGCCGCAAGCAGGACGCCGCCGCCTGCGACAAGACGATCAGCGACCTCAGGGAGCGCATCAAGGAACTGGAGGAAAAGACAACTCGCGGCAAGTGATGATTGTGCGTATTTGTGCGCAGCGACAGAGTAAACACACGCATACCCGCGTGTAATACTCAATGACCGCGGAGGGAGGATTCGCTTACAGAACAAGGCGTTTCTCTGAAATAACGGCCTGCGCATTGGGCCTTGAAAAAGGGCATGAAGGGACTCAAAATCCCGTTCCCGCAAGGGAGTAAGGGTTCAAATCCCTTCTCCGGCACCACTTTTCTGAAGTCTGGTTTTTCGCTTGTGCGCAATTTGTAGCGCACACGGAGCATCCCCGCAATGGCATGGATCTATAAACGCGGGAAGACGTGGTGGATTGCCTATCGACCGAAGGGCCAGAAGTATCCCCGCCGCGAATCCCTCCACACCAGGTCAAAACCGTTGGCTACCCGCGTGAAAATTCGGCTCGAGGCCGACCGTCTTGCCAACCGATTCGGCGACATCCCCGACACACTGCTATCATCGGCCTACGCCGAGTTCATTGAAGGTCGCCGCCATCGGGCGCCCGAGACCATTGTCTGGTACGAACGGCGACTCCGGTTCTTCTCGTCGTGGTGTAGGAAGCGCTCCGGGGATCTCGTGCTCCTCCAGGAGATCACGCCACAGATGATTGAGGACTACAAACTCTACCGGGGCGACCAAGGGGTGCGCCCGGTCACAGTGGCCGGCGACATGCGGGCACTGCGCGCCTTTCTTGGCTGGTGCGCCCGCAAGAAACACTATCTGCGGAGCTCGCCGTATGCGGACGACGAAGACCTGCACAAAGTTGCCGGGGTGCAGGACTCGCACAAGATTGCCTTGACCAAGGAAGACCGGGGGCTCTATGGCCACGCCCTGTTCGGCACGCCGCTGTTCTTCGTCTTCATGCTCGGGTGCTATGCGGGGTTGCGCCGGGCGGAGATCTGTGCGCACGAGCGGCGGGATGTGCGCGAAGGCATTCTCAGCGTGTACGAGAAGCCGGGGTTCAAGCCCAAGGATCACGAATGCCGCCGCTTGCCAGCGGAGATGGAGTTGGCTCTTGTCCTGCCGTTGATGCCGGATAGCGGGCCGGCCGTCGTCGGGCGGTTCGGGGGGTTCAGAAAGCCGAAAGACCTTGGCCGATCATGGCGGAAACTGGTCCACGCGCTGAGACTTCCGCCGTTGCGCGGGAGGCGATACGGCGTCACCCTTCATGAGTTGCGCTACACCTACGCCTCCATGCAGATTCAGGAACGCAATGTTGACATCTTCACCTTGCAGAACCGGATGGGCCATGAGAGCATGGCCACCACGCAGAAGTACTTGAGGCTGTTCAAGCCGTAGAGCAAAGGAGTCCACACATGCACAAGGGGTTCAGACTCGCGTTGGCAGTCACTGTGATCCTGGTGCTCTGGAAGGGCGTCCTGCCCGCGATCGCGACGTGGCTGGGGCCGCAGAGCCAGGCATGGGCGGCAAACTTGGCACTGACGCTGGCTTTGCCGATTGCTGTTGCCTCCGGGATCATCCTGCATTGGGCGCTGAAGAAACGGCCAACCGCATAGTCGTTTCACAAGGGGGTTGCCATGAAGAAGTTCGCGATGAAACCTGAGTCTGTTCAAGCCGTGATGAAACTCGTCGCGATTCTCATTATGGTCGCCGGGATGCTGCTGGGGATCGCATTCTACGAGTGGATTCGCGGGCGATAGGGTTTCACGTGGAACCGCGCCATCCCGTGCAGAACGCACCCAGACGCTCCCAGAACACCGCTGTGCGATTCCTTGGGGGCGCTGGCTATCGGAAGACCTTGGGCGGGGGGATGGCCGCAAAGGGGCTGGCCGGTGACGCGGTGACACGCCACCGGCCAGTGAGGCATGGTATCGGGCGGAGGTTAGGCCGGAGGGGAGGGCGGAGGTGCCGCCACGTTCGCATCGAGTGCCGTCACCGTAGCCTTGAGTTCGGCCTTGACGCCGCCAGCCGCCGCGTAGCTCTTGGTAGACTCGGCCACCAGCGCCTTCTGCTCGTCGGGGATCGGCGCATTCGCCACGCCCATCACCACGGCTGTGGTCTGGGCGTTGGCCGTTATCGTCTGTCCGCGTTTCGCCAGACCAAACGCAATACCGCCAAGGGTCAGTCCAATGCCTGCAAGCGTTCCCCACGGTGCAGGAACAGCGCCCTTGACGATTTCGGCGCTCGTTGTGAAAAGGTAGTTCCGCATCTCGTACTGCTCGACCAGATCGGCGTTGGCAATCCCGAACTTCTCTTTGCTCGCTGCCTTATCGGAATTGAGGACGGCGACTTTCTTGTTCAGCGTAGCGGTAGTCGCCGTCGCCTCGGCTTCAATCTCCGCCTGTCTTGCGGCAAACGTCGCGTTGACATTTACCTCCTCCTGTTTCAGTTGAGAGGTCGTCACCTGTTTGGTGGGGTCAACCGTTGAGGCGGTCTTGATCGCGCACCCTGTCAGCAAAAGAGCCGCCACCGTCACACACAAAACAAATAACTTCTTCATAAATTTCCTTTCTACTTCTTCTGGAAGTGCATATCCAACTTGCCACGAATGTACTGGGTATCTTCTGCCACGGCCCTTATCTTGGTGTCCAGCTCGCGCGACCAGACCAGCCGCTCCCCACACGTCCTGTCCTGCGCGGCCATGCGCTGCCTGAGTGTGGCAAGTTCAACGTCGATAGCCGAGAGCCGCGTTTTCGTTGAGCGCCATGAGGCAATCGTAGCGGCCAACAGGGCCGTGAAGAGCACTCCGACGATTGAGATGAGAATCTGCGTCCACACTGGCGACATCCGATGTCCTTTCTATGCCCTACGGGGCCGTCTTGAGTTTCGGCAGGCCCAAGGCCCACCGTGCCCGGTTAGTAATGTCCCGGTTGAGTTCCCCGATCTTTTCAGGCGTCTCGGCTTTGAGCGCCCGCTTCTTGATTTCCGAGATGCGCTGCGCCTGTTGGTCCATCCGCCTGAGCATCGCTTCCTCTTTCGGCGTGGCGACCTTGGAGCCGTGCTTCTTGCGGAGTTCGTCGCGCAGGCGGTACATATCCGTCACGCTCTTAGACTGCGGCCCGAATGGCGAGCGGCCAAAGAGCGCCCCGGCAACGGGGATGTCGGCCATGCCGCGGTCGGGGCGCGGCTTGCGCATCTGGGCGAGTGTTTCCGTCCAGCGCAGGGCGTTCAGCCCCAATCCGCCCGTGTAGCCCGACAGTATATGCTCCACGTAGATCGGACTCACGTTGAATGCCTTCCCGATCTCCTTGGCAGTCTCCGTGGTGTACTGCTTGTAGACAGTCCCGGGGAGCTTCTGTTCTTCCTGCCACGACGGCACCAGTTCGTGCCCCTGGAACTCGCCGTAGTTTGATCCCACTTCGGCGAGAGGCTTGACGGCGGCCGGCGCCATCGAAAGCAGGAAACTCCAGAGACTATTCGGGTTGACGGGCAGGTAACTCTGGACCGTCTGCATCGTCGCGTCGCTTACGGGTTTGCCCTCTTTGCGGTAGAGCGCATCGAGCAGGGCCACGGGCAGCGCCCCGAACGTGTAGTGCAGTTCAAAGGCGCCCGGGATGCGGATGATGGTCTTGCCGTGGTCGGGCGAGATGTTGAAGCAGCCGTACTTCGCCCAATCGGGCGTCTCTTTCCACCAGTCTTCATCCTTGTACGCCCACCAGAGCGCAATCGATGGCAATGTGATCCAAGCGAAGGCCCGCGCCGTCGCGAGGAACGGGTTCTTCTTGAACGCGCGGTAGAACTTGCTCATTGACTGAATCTGAGGGTTAAAGAACGGGATGAGTTGGTTCAGCGCTCCGCCCACGATGCCCGCCCTCGTGAAGTCAACGGTCACGTCCTTGGCCGCGAGTTTCGCTTCGATGAGCGCGGCGAAACTGCCCTTGCCCCACTTCTTTTCGGCCTTGGCGTAGGCGTCCCTGAACGTAGAGATACGCGGCCCGCTCTCAAACGCACTGAAGAACCCGCGCATCGCGTCGAGCGGATGCCGCACGTACATCAGGCCCTTCTGCTTCACGCCTTCGGCCATCGCTTCTTCAATCGTGTGGACGGTTGCGATGCGGTCCATGCCGAGGAAGGTGATCATGTTCCCGCCGGCCGCATCGTAGAGACGGGCGATCTCCGTGCCTCTCGCTTCCTCCCACAGCCCGCGCATGGCGGCAATCGGCGTGATGTGCTTGGCCTCGCTGTAGACGTTCCACGTCTGCACGTCGCGCAGCGGGTTCTTCACCAAGGCGAACGGAGCCGACAGGCCGGTTGCGCCGAGCTTCACCGAGCGGGTGACGGGTGCAGTCCACGACAACCATGACGGCAGGATCTCCCGGTCCATGTCTGTCAACACGCGGAAGATCTGGGGGTTTATCTCCCAAAACTCGCGCTTGCCCTCCCGCCAGACGACCACGATGTTCTGCTTGCCAAAGTAGCCGGCCGCTTGGCTGAATACCGTGAGCACCTGATCGAGATTCGCACCACTGAGGTCCGCGCCGGCCGCCTCGAGGTCCCGCTGAATGTCTTCGATGGTGAAGGACTTTCCTTCGACGGGCGGTTGCACCTTCTCGGCGAACCATGCAGACCCCTTTGCCCTCTCCGCAATGTCAACCAGCGCGCGACCTACTTGTAGTTTATTGCCGAGGTTGATCATGAACTCGGCTTGTTGCAGTAAGGACTCCAACGGATGGATGATCTGTCGGCCGCTGCCCTTGATCTTGATGATGGCCTTGGGCTGGTTGACTTGCCCGGCTTTACCACGGGCACCTGCTCCCCCGATGTCCACATTCTCGTCGAAGTGCCGCTTGAGGGGCAGATAGATGGGATTCAGCATGCGGATTGCGTCCGCGGCTTCCTGCGACAGGCCCCCCGACTCCACCACGTAGTCAATCAGATAGCCAGACCACTGCGTCAGCCCCTGAACCGCCGTATCGAACTCCGGCGAGTCCAACTGCCGCACCGCCTCGTCGGCGTCTTCGCGCGAGATGCCGGGGTTGATGTTGCGGTCGAGCAACACCTGCGCCCGGCGACCGTAGGCGTAGATAATGAATTCATCTACCCTGTGCCATACCGGCTGGAGCACCTGCTTCAGCGACGGCCCGATGGCTGTTCCCGCCGTGTTGACAGCCGCCTCGTAGATGAAGTGGCGGGCTGTGCCTGGGGCCGTCATCCTCTGAGCCGCAAGCACCTCGTAGGGTTTCATGTCCGGCCGGATGTCCTCTGGCCGCAGTCCCCCCTCAATGATCAGACGATTCTGCGCTTTCTGAAGATCCGCCGCATAGTCCGTCCACATACGCCGCGAGAAGATCGACGACAACTTCTCCCACCCGCGCTTGAGGCTCGCAAGCGGCCCCCGCTGAATCTTGTTGATCTGGGAGGCTACGCGCGCGATGGATCCCTGCCGGTTCCATCGCTCGTACATGTCCTCAAGCTCGACCATGCCTTCTTCGTAGTCGGGGTTGCGGGGCAGCACGGCCTTCTCCATCCATTCATGGGTCAGCGGCGCCTCGGCGTCCATGTCCATCCCGTACAGGCGCTTCTTGACGTACTCGGCAAGCCCCTCTCGGATATACCCGGCCCTGGGTTTGCGCTGGCCGTAGAGCGCCTTGCCCATCTTGAGAAGCTCCTGTCTCACCCCGGCCGGCACATCGATCCGCCAATCCAACAGGCGAAGGTGCAGGGCATGGCCGATCTCGTGCGCGTTGGTATCGAGATCATTGGCCTCTTGGAGCCGGACGGATTCGGTTCTCGGATTGAACCAGCCTGCCGCCCGGCGCTGCCCGAACCAGCCGTGCCCTACGCGGATCGGTACGCCGAAGATCTCCGATGAACGCTTGACGATGTCGGGGGATGCAACTTCAACGCGGGTTGCGGGCTTGCCCCGTTGCGGCCCCACCTGCACACGAACGCCGGCGGGGAAGTGTGGGGTAGCGGAAGGCGCTTCTCCTTGGTCTTGGTCTTCTTCGTCGCCGAAGTCCTCGTCTGCGTCCGTGTCAACATCGTCATCCGTCACGACGGGCTGGCGATCGTTGCCCATCTGGAGTTCTGCCGTGAGGCGCGCGAGTTCGCCTTCGAGCCGCGAGAGTTCGGCGTCATGCTCAAAGGGAGCGTCAGCCAGCTTTTTGAGGTCGGCCAGGCGCGCTTCCATCTTGTCGCGCCGCTCGGACCATATCTGCGTGAATTCGCCGTCAGCCAGACGATTGAACTGGTTGAGAATCCTGACAACATTGCCCGCGGCGCTGTCACCGAGTTCTACGTCAAACCCGTACGCGGCGCCAATCCTAGCGCGGAAATGTACGCCCAGATCGCCTATCCTGGCATGACCAATGCCATAGTCCAGGCTGGTTAAATACATGCGTAGGGGCAGGCCGTAGATTGTGCCGACCTTGACCGGGCCTGCATCCGCCTTCAGCGTGCGCATCGCATGTTGGAGGGCCGGCGCCGCATCGTCGCGCGTCACGTACTGCGTTCCGGCAATCTCAATGTTGATCGTCTTATAGTCCAGTGCCTTGGAGAAGGCAACGACGACTTCTCCGCGATTGGAGTACGTTTTGCCCAAGACGACGGCGGAAAGATCCTTGCGGCCGGCCGACTCCGCTTCGGCCCATGCCTTATTGAACCCGTCAAGGTTGGTGTATGATGTCCCATCAAACACGATCGCGCGGACCGGAGCATCCGCCTGAAACTCCGCGCGCCCCTTTGCCGCCGCTTGGGTGTCCGCCTCAATCCTCTGTATCGAGTCGTTTTCGACCTTGATTTGGTTGGGTAGTGCAGTGAGTTCCTTGCGCCATTCCCACCTGTTCTTTTCATGGTGGGCCTTGACCGCGGAGAGTTGCTGCACCTGAGAAGAGAGCCGAGCGTGCTCGAACATCTTTGGGTTCTCAGAGGCCGCCGCCTTCATCTCGGCGTACTCCAGCACCACCTGCCCTACGTCCATCGCCTCGCGCGTTGCCGAATCGCCCTTCATCACCTGCCAGATGAACGCGGCCTTCATCTCGATCAACTGCCACATGTAAGCGTCGAACGTGCCTTTGGTGACGTAGCGGTAGATCTGCACTTCCTCGTTCGAGTTGCCCGGACGCAGAATGCGCCCCTCCCGCTGCTCGAGGTCGGACGGACGGTAGGGAGCGTCAAGGTGGTGCATGGCGATGAGGCGCTTCTGAATGTTGGCGCCCGTCCCGAGCTTCGCGGTCGAGGCAATGATGATCCGCGTCTTGCCCGAGTTGATACGCCGGAACTGGTTTACCCGCTGCTCCGGCGTCTGTGGCGTTTGGGCGAACTCGATCTCCTCTTCGGGGACTCCGCGCTCCATCAACTTGCGCTTGATCTCGGCGTAAAGGGGGAACGTTGGCCCCCGTTGGCCACGGCGCCTTCCCTTCTTCTGCGGCGTCCCAAGGTCGCACCAGACAAGCTGTGTAGACCGGTTGGCCTCCGTACTCTTCCAAATGTCGTAGATGTTCTCGATGGCCTGATTCAACTTGCTGGCAGGGTCGTCGGGCATGGCCGGATCGAACAGGCGCACATCCAAGGCGATCTTGCGGCCATCCGTCGTGATCTTGAGCATGTTGTCGTCGTGCGGATCGACGTTGCCGCCGCGCACGTGGTCTGCCCGGTCGATCAACTCGTCCACCAACCGCGCGATGAGGGGACTGCGCGTGATTGCCCGGACTTCGGCCTTGTCGCCCCGGAGTTTCGGCCTCGGCAGGTTCAGGTCCTTGTCCGTCTGCACGTCGGCAAACGAACGGAACATCTGCATCAGTTCGGGCAGGTTCGAGAACTTCTTGAAGCGGCTGTTCATTCGCATGCGGCCGCCCTCGGGCGAGATTTCCGCATCCGTGACGATCTCGCCGAAGTCCTGTGCCCAGAAGTCGAACGCCCGGATGCCGCGCTCGCGCAGGGCCTTGGGCTGCAAGTACCGCTGGATGGTGAACATTTCCGACACGCTGTTGGCGATTGGCGTCCCGGTGGCAAAGACCACGCCGCGGTCGCCCGTCAACTCGTTCAGGTAGTCCGTTTTCATCAGCATGTCGAACGACTTCTGCACCATGTTCGGCGAGACGCCCGGAATACGTGTCATCTTCGTACGGAACCACAGATTCTTGTAGCCGTGCGCCTCGTCCACGAACATGCCGTCGATGCCGAGTTCGTCGAAGTAGGGGCCGGCGTCTTTCTTCCACTGCGCCGACAACTCCTTCAGCCGGTTCTCCAGCCGGTCCTTTGCCTTCTCAAGTTGCTTGATATATTTGCTGTTGCTCTTGGGGTCTTCCTCGCGCGCACGGTCCATTTCCTCTTCGAGTTCGGTGATCTGTTCGTCGAAGAACGCCTGCATCCTATCAGGCGACACCGGCAGTTTCTCGAAGGAACTTGCCGGGATGATAACCGCGTCCCAATCGCCGGTGGCAATCCGGTGCATGAAGACCTTGCGGTTCTGCTCCTGAAAGTCCTCCTTGCGGGCGGCAAGCAACGTGGCGTTCGGGAACAACTTCCTGAACTCCGTCACCGACTGGTCTACGAGGTGGTTAGGTACTATCCATACCTGCTTCTTGGCCATGCCCAGCTGCTTCTTCAGCATCGTGATGGCGGCCATCGTCATGGTCTTGCCGGAACCCACGACGTGGGCGAGGAGCGTGTTCCCGTGGAGGACCGCACGCCACGCGCCGTTCTTCTGGTGCGGCATGAGTTTGATGCCGCCGTTGGCAACGTCCTCA
>Ga0307379_10013243_pt1 | contig 10701 bp, 8 predicted proteins | sample UN2MG_FD_202237 | JGI IMG/M metagenome (GOLD analysis project Ga0307379, IMG submission 202237) | Soil microbial communities from Risofladan, Vaasa, Finland - UN-2 | ecosystem: Environmental > Terrestrial > Soil > Coastal area > Acid sulfate soil | place: Finland: Risofladan, Vaasa | collected... | reverse complement strand
CTTCCTCACCATTATGAATTTTATCCAGGGAAATGATGACATTCTTAAAGGGCAGACTAATACCCATGGCCAGGATGTTAGTAGCACAAATAACTTTTACCTCTCCCTTTTTAAGGTAAGTTTCTACTAAATTTCTTTCTTCACAGGAAAGGTACTGATTATGATAGGCAATCCCTTTTGGTAACAATTCTAATAATTCATCTCGGGATAAAGTCTCTTCCATTTCACTAAGTTCGCCTATAGCTGAAGAGGCAGCAGAAGACTCTAATCGGGAAGCCAGCCATTTAGCCCATTGTCGAGTTTCAGCACCGGTAGAGAAGAAAATCAAAGTAGATTCATATTGGTTAACAAAATATCTAACTGTCTCTAATAGATAATCCCCAAAACAATTATCACGAACTGCATCTTTTTTAAAAAATATTTCTCTCTGATAAGTATCCTTATTTTTAGAGGCAATATATTTAAAGATACCTTCTCTTACAATTCCTTTACGCAGCTCTACGGGACGTTGATAGGAAAGAAGGGATTGAGCAGGAAACCATTTTAGGAGTGCTTCTTGATTTTCTATAAGGGCAGATAGGGCGATGATCCGGAGATGTCCATTTTTTTTCTGCAGGTGGTCTATCAGGTTTTCCATTAAAGGACCCCATTTTGGATGATTGATCATCTGCATCTCATCTATTATTACCAGGGAAACATCTATTAAAAAATCGGGGTGTTTCAGAAGAAAATAGTTGAATTTTTCATAGACCATCACCGCTATTTTATAATTTCCCTGGATTATGCGGTGGTCATCTTCCCTATGGTTACGGGTAGAGACTACCATCTCTAATCCGCAACTGCTATAAAGGCTTTTAAAGTGCCTATATTTTTCTTCAGCTAAACACCTTAAGGGGACTAAATAGATAACCTTTTTCTGATGGATTACCTGGGTAATAGCAGCCATCTCTCCGATAAAGGTCTTTCCTGATGAAGTAGGGGCAATAACTAAAAGATTATCATTGTCATTGCGAGCTTCTTTTTTGTCATTGCGAGGAGCATCGCGACGAAGCAATCTCGTACTTCCTTCATCACAATCCAATACCCCATAATTTCTTACCGCCTCCTCCTGTATTGGCAGCAAATAAGGAGAATAGTGTTTTTCCCAGATGTTTAGAATATAAGAGGGGATACCATAATTCTTTAAACTTTTAATCTTCATTAGCTTGGTCATTAGTACTTTCCTTTCTTTTTATCTTTCTACAACTAAAAACTGCTAATAAATAGTAAATAGCCTCTAACATATATCTAAGATGATAATGAAGAAGTAGATAAACATATATTTAAGTACAATGTTTTAGCCTATTTTTTTATTAATTTCTATGTTTATTCTTTTATATTTAATTACCTCCTTTTTAAATATTTTCGTATTTTATATTTGGCCAATTACTTTAATATTATTTATTTCACAATTATTATTATACTTTTTTAATTTATTATTTCAACAAAATTTTTTCAATCCAACCCATCACTGTCATTGAGAGAAGCGAAGCGACGTGGCTATCTTATATTCCACAGTTTTTATGCCCAATTTACCTATTACCCATTATACATTACTTAATAATCCCCGGGATTATCTGCTGTTTACTATGGGTATTAATTTTGCCTTGCGTATTAATAATCTTCTTTCTCTTTTACCTCTTACCGCTCTAATAAAAAGCTGGACCGTATCAGGGTATGGCAGATGATTAAAAACTGGTGTAAAAAGGTAGGCCTAGAGAGTGAAAGAGTAAGTACACATACCTTAAGAAAAACCTGGGGTTATCAGGAACGTAAAAAAGGCATTACTATCGAGCAGATCTCCGAAAAGCTAGGCCATCGGAGCAGTATCGTAACTAAAAGGTATATTGGAATAAATCAGGATGAGATTAATAGAATTGAGGATGAAGTTTGCTTGTAAAAATATACTTGAGTAGGTTTTGTAATATAAAAGAAGGATTTTTAAATAATTTATCGTAGTATTGAAATAGAATTATAGTTTAGTAAATAATTTAAAATAGCAGTAATTCATTAAAAAAGAAGGATTTTTAAAATAAATAACGAATTAATACATTAGTTGTTCCTAATAAATATCTCTCAAAGAAGGCTAAATTATGAAATCGGGAAAGAATATTTCAAAAATTCCATATTTAATCGCTATTTTTATCTGTTTGATTATTATTGCCAGACTTGTTTGGCCTAATATAAACTATGATGACATATCGTTTTATTTAACATTGCTTATTGTCATTTTACTTGTTTTTCCAAATATTGGAGAAATATTATCTAGAATTAGAAGATTCAAGAAAGGTGATTTAGAAATTGAAATAGAAAGTAGTTTAAATAATTTGACAGAAAAAACCGAAGAAGCAGAAGAGGAGATTGAAAAATTAGAAATACCAGAATATGATTTTGAGTTAAAACCTGAGGAAACAAAGAAGAGAATTTTAGAGTATACAAAAGATCCGAGAGGTGGTTTAATTGCAATTGCAGTTGAAATTGAATCTATGATTTCTGAATTAGCTAAATACTATAAATTATCTATAAATGCAAAACACGTGTCACCTATTAGAGCAATTGATATTCTTGTAAAAAAGGGGTTTGTTCCAAGCAAACTTAATTCTCTAATTCGCGATTTTTGGGTAATTAGAAATCAAGTCGTTCATCATTTAGAATTTCAATTTACAAATCAACGACTTTACCGTTTGCTTGATTTAGGCATACGAATACTGGATTTGTTATCATATAGAAAACCAAAAGATTAAAATAGTTTCATTACAATAGGTTTTATCTTTAAGAGTGAGTAATGTAAACAGTCATTTGGTAGTATGCTAAAGGGCTTTATTACAAATTATTTATAAAAAAAGAAGGATTTTTAAAATCTTTGTTGTAATATATTTGAGGATATTGTTTATAGATCTTCTAATAGTCTTCTTTTCTATTTTAATAATTGAAAAGCGTACATTAAAAATGCAGTATATGAAAAAATATATTGAGTTTAATTTTTTTTTCTTACTTATAGTTATCCTTGTTTTAGTTATTTATTTTTCAATTGTAGCTAAGACCAAAATCCACTTTTCTTTATCTGTACTCTTACTTTCCCAACTCCTAAATGCAGGAAATAAAATAAATGTTAATATTGCCTTTTAAGATAAATTTATTAAAGATTTCAGGTGAGTAAACTTTTTTACTTAAATATTTATATTAATAGCTCGGACAAGCTAAAAGCTCTTATCCAATCGATTAGCATAAATGGAAAGAAGAGAGGATAATAATTGATATTTAATGATTAATAAAAAATAAAAATGATATCTAAAAGTTTCTAAAATCAAGTAAATAGGATATTTAAAAATATTGTAGTATACTAAATAAGAAAGCTTTTAAAAAGTATATATGACAGTTAAGAGAAAAAAAGATAATTCTACTAATGAAAAGTATAGTAAATAAATTTTGAAAATAGCCTGAAAGTTTTTTGAAAATATTATTCCTAATGTTTAGGAAGGAAAATAATACTACATGCGGAATACTCAAAAAATAAGGATCTGCTTTAAATTATAGAACCTTCAAATTTAATTTATATGTAAAAATATCTATTTGAAAATAGTTGATGAGAAATAAATATGTAAATTACTTTATATTATTGTGATAATCTCAATATCTTAGTTGAATAAACTAAATATGGGTGAAGAATTTAAAAAGAGGGGATAAGATGGATAAACAAAAGAAAATAATTAAAAACGACGACGAAAACATTGAAACTCTTAGTAAAAAAATGAAAGAAAAAATCGGACCTGAAGAAAGAGTAAAACAAGAAAAGATAATTCCTTATTTGAGAGATGTTCTTGGTTATAAATTAATGGATTTTGAAGTGCCAGTGAAATTCGGAAGAATGACAAAATTTGCAGACCTTGTTATCTCTATTATAGAGGACCATCGAAAAGTTTTATATATTGTTGTGGAATGTAAGGCCCCAGGAAATATAAAAAGTGATGATTGGCTTCAAGCTGAAAGTTATGCACAACGTTTAGGGGCGCCTTATTTTATTGTTACAGACGGGACAAAAACAATGTGGTTGTGGTTTAAAACGGGTAAAAGGCAAGGAGAATCTGAGCAAATAAAATCTGATTCAATTCCACATGCTGAAATTCAAAAAGAAGGAAAATCTTTAATTAAATTCGAGGATTTGAATAGCTTATCAAGAGTAATTAAACAGTGTCACGATATTATTAGAAATGAAGAAGGTAGAGATCCTGCAGAATCGTTTGATGAAATGAGCAAATTACTTTTCGCAAAGATGAAGGATGAAAGAGACATTAAAAATAAGGAAAAAAGAGAACGTGAATTTATAATAAAGACATGTACAAGGGGTAAGAGTATAGATGATACGATTGGTTCTGTAGCTGACAGAGTCAGAAATTTATTCGAAGAGGCTAAAAAAGATTTTCCAAAAATTTATGCAGAAGTTGAATCGAAAACAGCTCGTAAATTAGTGACTATTAATTTAAAAGATAATACAATCTATCAAATTGTAGGTATTATTGAACCTTATACATTCCTTGAAACAGGGGCAGATAAACACGGCGTAGATATTAAAGGTGCGATGTTCGAAATTTTCTTAATGGGTACTTTTAGAGGCCCTTTAGGTCAATTTTTCACACCGAGGGAAATCATTGATTTTATGATTGCTATTGTTGACCCAAAGGACAATGAAATAGTTTTAGATCCTGGTTGTGGTTCGGGTGGTTTCTTAATAGGAGCTATGCGAAAAGTATGGAGTGATTTGCATGAAAAGTATATTCAAGGAAAAATTGACGACCTTGAGGAGCAAAAAATGAAATATACAAAGGATAGGTTATTTGGAATGGATATAAATGAGCGCCTTGTATGGGTTGCAAAAATGAATATGGTATTTCATGGAGATGGACATGGTGGTATAGTTCATTCAAATGCTCTTACAGTAACAACAAGGAATAAGGAACTTGTAACCCAAAAATATGATGTCATTTTGACAAATCCTCCTTTTGGAAGCAAGATCAGCGACCTTAAAATATTATCTGATAATCGTTTTAAAGAAATATCAAGCACAAAACTTACAGAAATATTATTTTTAGCATTTTGCATTAATTTGCTTAAACCTTATGGGAGATTAGGTATAGTATTACCAGATGGTATATTGACAAATTCATCACTTGAATTTGTCAGGGATTACATTAAAAAAGAGACTATTGTTAAAGCGATTGTATCCCTTCCACAAGAAACATTTATGCCCTACGGTTCTGGAGTAAAAGCATCATTACTTTTTTTTGAAAAGAAGAATCCTGCTGATCCATACCACGAGCAGGCGCCTGTGTTTATGGCTATTAGTGAAAATATTGGATATGACGCAACAGGGAGAGCAACAGGGAGAAATGATTTCCCGAAAATCTTAGAAGAATATCACAAGTTTGAGGAAAAATACTATAAGAGGTGATAAAATGGAGGTCTTATCCAAGAATCCTTTATGTTTCGAAATTAAAAAAAAGGAAATGTTTGAATATGATAGAATGGATGTTTTCTTTTTTCATCCCCGTTTTATTGAACTAGATACTTTATTAAAGAGATCGAAATATCCATTGAAAAAATTGTCGGATATGGCAATAATGATAAAAGATGGTCCGCATCATACACCAGAATTTGTCAACGAGGGTGTTATATTCTTACAGAAGGGTGACGTCACGGAAGGAGAAATCAATTTAGAAAGACCAAAAAGAATAACTTTAGATTTTCATGAGCAAAATCCACACACACAAACCCACCCTAAAGATATATTAATTAGAAAGATAGGTGTTGGTCCAAGAGAAGCAGCAATAGTCCCGGAGGGATCGCCTCCACTCCATATATTTGTTACCTTAGCTTTAATCAGATTAAAAGAAGAATATAATCCCTATTATGTTGAAATATTTTTGAATAGTTCTCTAGGAAGAGCGCAGACCAAAAGAAGGAATAAGGGAATAGGAAGCCCATGTTTGCATTTAGAAGATATAAGAGAGATTAGAGTTCCTATTCCTCCGAAACCAATTCAAGGAAAGATTGTTAGAAAAATATTAGAAGCAAGAGCAAAAAGAAAACAAAATTTGAAAGAAGTTGAAAGATTAAAGATAGAACTTGATGATTTCTTCTTAAAGGAACTTAGTCTAGAATATCCTGAGGAAAAAGAAGAAAATATTTTTATTACCGAGTTAGATGAGAGACTAGATCCATATTATTATCATCCCAGATTTAAGCAGATAATTGAGTATTTAAAGAAAGGGAGATATAAATTAAGGAAATTAAAGGATGTAGTAAAGTTTAGTAATGAGCAAATTGAGCCCAAGAAAAAACCTAATAGGTTGTTCAAATATATCCAAATACAAAATATAGATAAAGTAAATCACAAAATTTCTTCTTATGCCCCTATTCTTGGAAAAGACGCACCAGGAAGGGCGAAAATACTTATTAAAGAGGGAGATATTTTACTACCTGTCTTAGGAGGTTCTCTAAAATCGATTGCTATTGTACCTAAAGAATTTAATAATGAAGTTGCTACTAATGGTTTCGTTGTTTTAAGAATATCTGATAAAAATATGAGATATTATGTATTTTATTATCTAATCACAAAATTTGCACAAATGCAGATTGAAAGGAAATTAACAGGAGCCATTATGTCCAGCATCTCTAAGTCTGAATTAGAAAATCTCTTAATTCCTCTCCCGACTTCTATATCTCAAGAAAGAGTTGCTTTGAAAGTTAGGGATATTAATACCACGATTGAGAAGCTCCGAGAAGATGCAGATGATGTTATTTACAAAGCCAAAAAAGAAGTTGAGAAAATGATTATCGGGGTATAAAATGAGTGAATTATCTAGTTCTACAATTAATAAATCTTGTAAGATGGTTCGAACTTATTTCCCATCCACTCTTGTATTAGCTGCTTTTAGAGATGCAACTGGGGATCAAGACCTTACAAACCTCCCAAATGCCAGAAGATTTGAAGTGAATATTCTGAAAACTAGAAAAGCGGGTTTAAAAATTCCTTTAAAATCAGTAACTGAAATGTCCGCTTATTTTTACAAAGAGCAAGAAGAGTTTTTACTTTTTTTAACGTGTTTAACTACTCAAAGTATCCAGCACAAAGTAGTTACCAAAGTAGCATTAGATGATTTTGTTTCAAAAGTAAATGCTCTTTTATTTGATGACTCATGGATTAGAATAGAAAATTACAAAGTAATACAAAAATGGGTTCCAAATCAAGCTAAAAAAGATATTTTTCTGAATATAAACGTTCCTGAGTACGTCCAAGATTATTTTACCGAAGCTTTGGATTGTCAGGCATTTGATTTACATAGAAGCTCTTTACTTTTTTGTACTTTTGCCCTAGAAGCATCATTAAGAAGCAGATACGCTGAATTAAGTGATGAAAATAGAGCATATAAAATTCATTTCAATAAATTAATAAACTGGGGAATACTAAATAATTTTATAGAACAAAATGATTTTAACAGGGTTAGCATTGAATTTATAAGAAAATATAGAAATGATTTAGTACATTGTAATATAAATAAACCTGAAGCTGAAAGAATAATTTCTAGAACTTATGCAAAAAAAATGTCTAGCATTGTAATTCAATTAGTTGAATTATTTATAAATGATATATTTTTATAACACTTAAGATAACGAACCCATGATAATTTTAATAAAAACATTGAGTGTGTATAATAATCTAATCATAATTAAAAAAAATAATAATTATAGAAGGATAAAGTGGTTTAATAACTATATTAGAAAAAATTCTTCTTGTGTGGTAATTTAAACACATTATTTTTCAAAATGAGTATATTAGAAATTTGATTTAATAATTAAGTATACTTCAGACTATAAAAAATGGGCAGATTAGTGGTTTGCTTTAAGCAATGATGAAATATTAGTGTTTTAGTAAATTGTATGAAGGTATAAAATGAATACCAATCTACTTAAAAAACATATCGATGATTTTCTGGGAAAGTTCAAAAATAATCCAACGAAGTTTGTTGTTGATCTTCAGGAAAGAAAAGAATTGATCTCTTATTATCAAAGCTTTACAAAAGAAAAGATATTAAATATGAACAAAGACGACATTTATGAATATATATCAAAATTATGGGCTATGTTAATCTGGGGCAATAAACATTATGTAATAGATAAAATTATTGATGAAAACGGCATAGATAATTTTCTTAAACATTTGGCTGATCTTATTTGGGGCCACAATGAGATTGAAAAACGCTGGGATATTTTTCGCACTGAAATAAAAGGCATGGGTCCAGCAATGATCAGTGAGATTTTATGCAAAATACATCCGAATGAATATATGTTATGGAGTCGTAGAGTATTTGTAGGTTTAAATTATCTTGAAGTTGATAATTTGCCAAGATATGATTATCAATTAACTGGTAAAGTATATAAATACCTATGTGATATTGCAAAAAGCATTGCCAATGAATTAAAAAAAGTTGACTTTGAAGATACCACATTATTATCAGTTGATTATTTTGTATGGGATGAACTACAAGTTGAAGATAACCTAAGTAAAATATCAGTAAAACGTACTAGAGAAGGAATTAAAAAAGAAAAAGAAATAGAACTTCCTGAACAAATGATATTTATTCATGATGATATCAGAGATAAAATTAAGGATATCGGACTTTGGCTAGGATTTAATGCGAATATTGAACAAAAAGTATCAGATGGCTCAAAGGTTGACACAATTTGGGAAGCAACTATTGGAAATATGGGTCGGGTGATATATGTGTTTGAAGTACAAACCAAAGGCAGAATAGGTAGTCTTATATTAAACTTATTAAAATCATTAAATAATCCGGCAGTTCAAGGTGTAGTTGCAGTCTCTGATAAAATACAACTTGAAAGAATTAAAAAACATGTATCGGATGTTAAAGATTTAAGAGATAAATTAAAATACTGGGATTATGAAGAAATATCCAGAGTACATGAGAGCTTAGAGTACGTGAATTCAATTATAAATAATCTTGGCTTAGTACCTGAAGGTTTTTAATAACCATTCGAAAAATTTAAAAAGAAGAAAACTGAAGGGTGAAATCAATTTTATAAGCACCTCTACTGGAAAAATCTTATGAACATTGCTCACTATGAATTTGTTTAAGCATTGAGGTAAAAAATTTACTCAAGAACAGTCATAATCTCTTTATTGAAAAAAATAGTTGATCAATAATTATATTCTTTAATTTATTAAATTTGAAGATAATTGGATTATTTTTATAGAAAATATAATCAAACTCTAATAGGAAAATATATAATGGTAAATAAGCAAAATAAATTAAAAATAAATAACATTTTTAAAGGTATAAATATAAAAAGTATTATCTTTGGTGCAATTATTGGAACAATTATGAGTTTTGTCTCTATGCAAACCTATGAGTACTTTTTTGAAACAACCCAAGATCGTTTGGTTCGTGAAAATCAAAAATTAATCACCGATAATCAATTATTAAGAGACCAAATAAATTATTTACTCTTAGACATAAGATATCCAGACATTCCTTATGCTGCAAACCGTTTTCCTAATAATATTACATTTAATAATGATCCAGATTTAATATTTTTCCGAACTGCAGCTATAGATGGAGATAATTTTGATGAAGAAGGTATCTATACATTTTTAAATGGGAAGGTAGACATAGGGGAAATAGAGGAAAAAGGTATGTATTTTAATTTTTTATTAGAAACAAATAAAGTGCATAGTATTACTTATAATATACCAGGATATATCAAAGATACTGATGATATATTTGTTGATAAACAGCTTTATACTGCGTCTCAGAGCAAACAAGAACATATAGAAACCAATTATTGCCACTTTACAACGATATGTACATACAATCCTATCTACAATGATTATACCTGCGTTGCAACTGACAATGAAACCGAACAACATATTACGTTTACCTACAGAGAATACGATGAAAATCATGGCTATAATACTGTGCGATTTCTGAATCCTATGTATTCGTTTACAAAAAAATAAGAACTACGGTTATTAATTATTTTTTCGATATGTAAGAATTTTAATTATTTTATCTATAAATTGTTAATATTAGCTTCCTCTGTCTTATTTAGATTCATTAGTAATTTTTCGTAAATACCTTTCTGAAATCATTCGCTTTGATAATGGATCTCCTAATTGAATAATTCTTTTTAAAATATTATTAGATAGTTTAAGCAGATTCATGATCTGAGTTATCCTGGCTCTTGAAATGCCATTTATACGGGCAAGTTCTGCCTGATTTTTTACTTGGCCGTTATCAATCATCTGCTTATACTCTTTAACCAAATAAATAGGGTTTCGGTATATGTGTGTAATTTGATTGGTCTTCGTTGCTTTGTGAGGAAAATAAAATGTAGAAGTAAAAGTTCTATCTATGGAACAGTCTGGGAGCCAAGACATTCCAAGCCCTTTGGCATTTTGCTGAAGGGTTGTAAATGGCAAGTAGAAATGCACCTTGCGCGGAAAACAATTTTGCACCTCCTAGAGAGAAAAAAATGGCTTAATCCTCCTCTTCTTTTTGAATTCTAAATGATTCCCCACTTAAATTAAATACTTTGGAATGATGAAGCAGCCGGTCTAGCATGGCTACGGTCATCACTTCATCA
>Ga0307379_10013241_pt1 | contig 10702 bp, 7 predicted proteins | sample UN2MG_FD_202237 | JGI IMG/M metagenome (GOLD analysis project Ga0307379, IMG submission 202237) | Soil microbial communities from Risofladan, Vaasa, Finland - UN-2 | ecosystem: Environmental > Terrestrial > Soil > Coastal area > Acid sulfate soil | place: Finland: Risofladan, Vaasa | collected... | reverse complement strand
TGATTCGGCGTCCAGCGCGATGTCGCCCTGCGCCAGGCCGGTGTCCACGACGTCGATCAGAAGCTCGCCGTTGACCCGGAAGGGCAGGTTGCTGCTAAGGCATTCCAGTCGGGTCAGATTCCTGGGGCGCGTTCCCTCCGGCAACTTCTCTCCTAGGTTGGCTCTCAGTGCCCGAGGGGAGTTTGGACGGCGAATCTAACCTGGATAGCGACGCATGGAACGCAAGGGTTGCCCTACCAGGCGGAAGGCGCGGCGCTCGGCCTCCCACCGGATGCGCTCCACATCCAGGGTCAGGTACTCTCCCCGTGCGTACAGGAGCCGACCGTTGGCCCAGACGTACGCCATGTCTGAAGGATGACTGGCGTAGACGACACCCGCTGCAAGGTCGTGCCGGGGGATCCAGTGCGCGGCTGTCGTGTCCAGGAGAATCAGATCGGCTGGATGCCCGGGGGCCAGCACCCCACTGCCCTCGAACCCCATGGCCGCTGCGGGAGCCTGCGTCGCCAGCCGAAGGAGGAGAGCGCGTGGCAGCGCCTCGGGGTCTCTCTGCGCCCCCTTCTGCACCAGTCCTGCGATACGCATCACCTCCAGCATGTTCAGGTCGCTGTTGGACGCCGGCCCGTCTGTCCCCAGGGCCACGTTGACCTTGTTGCCGAGCATGAGCGCAAGAGGGGGCATCTCCATGGCCAGCTTGTGGTAGGTCTTGGGGGTATGCGCCACCCAGGTGCCCTTCTCTGACAGGAGTTCCACGTCGTCTGGGGTCAACACGTTGCAGTGGGCCACCAGGGTTGGCTCCGGCAGATCCAGGAGTCCCAGCGACGCTGCGTGGGCCACGGGGGTCATGCCGTGGGTGGCCGTGGATTGCTCTACCTGCTCGTGGGACTCGCTGAGGTGGAAGTGGGCACCCACACCTACGCGGTGAGCCTCTTCAGCGAAGCGCTGCAGAACCTCCGGGGAGGCCATGTACAGAGAGTGCGGGCCCATGGTCGTCCGGATCCGCCCCTCCGCCGCGCCCTGCCACCGCTCTACAAAGGCTACGGTGTCTTCGAAGCTCTTATGCCCCAGTTCATGCTCCGCTCCCATGCCGAAGTGGCACCAGGCGAGGAGCGCCTTCATGCCGCTTTCCTCGACCGCACGCGCCGTCTGGTCCATCCAGAAGTAGTGATCTGCAAAGCCAATGGTGCCCCCTGCTATCATCTCACAGCAGGCCAGGGCCGCACCCCAGTAGACGTCTTCCTCCTCCAGAGCCGCTTCTGCCACCCAGATCTTGTCATTGAGCCATCGCTCAAAGGGGAGATCCTCTGCCCAGCCACGTTCCAGGGTCATAGCAGAGTGTGTATGTGAGTTGAAGAAGGCAGGAAGGGCCACCATATCGGAGCCATCGACGATAAGATCCGGGGCGAAGTCCGGCGGCGCCTGGCCGACTGACACAATGCTGCCTTCCTCCAGCGCAATCTCGACCCCGTCGAACAGGCGGTCTTCTCCATCAAGGGTGATGGCGAATACATCACGAATCAGCGTTCGCATTCTCCCTCCGGTGATCTCTTGGGGCTTGATGTGCCTGGTTTCTCCCCTTCTACATCGAGGCCCCCCATGGCAGGCTGCCTCTGCTCGCCGACTTGGTGTGTGCGTCCCCACGCGAGCCCGCCGCAGGTTTCAATGCCAGGGATTGGCTCCACAGGTGAGGTGGTTGATGCGCCAGTACGGGCGAACAGGGCACGTACTGCCCAAGCCAGACCCAGCTAGTCCGGTCGCGACCGGCGCCATCTGTGGCCCCAGCAAACGCCGAAGCCCAGAGGCAAGGCCAACCACGGTACGCATAGATCGGCCTGGAAGTGGGCGGTGGCGCTCTTGTGGGAGTCCACAACGATGCTCGCGGCTCTCCCCTCTCCGGTGGCCGCGCCGCTCCAGCTGACGAAGTGCCATCCTGAAGACTCCTTCACTGTGAGGTGTACTTCGGTGGCTGGCTCGTACTGGTCCCCATGGCAGTTCGGTGTTGGGTCGAGGGTGATGGACCCTCCGCCGTCTGGAACCACACCAGTTGCCAGACTGTAGCACCTGGAAGGAACGTACGTCACGTAGTTGGCGCCGAAGCCCACATTGCTGACGCCGTACGCGATGCGCATGTATCCTGCCTCTCCCCAGCCCGGTCCCCATGAGTTCCGGACATACCACACCCCGGCGTCCCCCTGGTCATCGTCCCAGCCCACGAGAACCACGCCGTGATTCACCAGAGTGCATCCGGGTCCCCCAAACACGCCGCTCGTATAGCTCTGGAAGGCGGAATTCACACAGACGGAAGTCGCGACGGGGCCGTGCTCGTATATGGCCCGTTTTATGTCAACATCAGGGGCGATCCCCCATTCCTCCCCCACGAAGCGCCATGATTGAATCTGGTACTCATGGGGGTGGGGAGGCGCGCAAGATTCATCTCGCGCCGAGTACGGGAAACTGGCCTCTCTCACGCCACCTGCTCCCTCTTCTCCGGGCGGAACCTCCCAGGCGTGATAGTCGTGCGCCCACCACCCACCTCTGCATCCCCACTGCTCAGTGTTGCAGGAAACCAGGTATTGCTCCGAGATATCCTCCTCAAGACCTTCCCGGATAAGCACGTTCAATTCCAAAGGGCCGACGGTGGCGAAGGCCCAGCAACTCCCGCACTGGCCCTGATCCTTCACAGGAGTGCAGCCGCCCAGATCGCACCAGTTGAAGGCGGGAGGCAGATCTTGTGCCGCTTGTAGGTCCAGAGATGCCGGTCTATCGGGGAGGGTGCTCGCAGCGTGAGATGGCTGTGGGCCGGTGAAAGGGCCCTGCGCTCTCACTTGAAGGCGAAAGGTACCGTCGGGCGCCAGCTCTGCTTCCCACGGGCGGCGATACTCCAGCATCAGAGTAGAGTCGCCCTCGCGCACGCTTTCGAAGCGCAGAATCTGGGTTCCGGGCGCGCCCAGCAGATCCGACTCGGGTTCAAACTCCACAACGCCTGCCTGGCGCAGGATCAGTTCATGTCCCGGTTCAGCCATCTGCCAGCCGTAGCCGGTGGACGGATTGGCCTGGAGCCTGACGACCAATAACTTGCCTTCGCCAAGCTCGATCTCCTGGCCATCGTCGGCGGCGGTGACCACGATCTCTTCCGCGGGAGGCTCCTGCGTGGGTGGCGCAGCGAGGGTGGTTGACGCCATCGCCAGCGCTATTCCCATGGCCAGCAAGACGCCGCGACAGGTGGTCAGTGCTCCCAGCCTGGTTCGAAGCCTCATCAGTATCTCTCCGGCGTCACTATGCGTGCTGTGCGGGCGTCGATGGGCGAGCGGGCAGGCCGGTCTGAATTGTGCTCAGGACGGATTCGGAGACTATGCACCACGAGAGCGCGTCGAGATGGGCTTCGTTGCCGTCGCTAGCCGGTTCCCTCCTGAGCGAGCAGTTCGTCGGCCTTGGCCAGCCAGTGGGGGATCTCGATCTGTTGCGGGCACTTCTCAAGGCATTCCTCGCACTCGACGCACTGGTTCGCTCGCTCCTTCTCCTCCATCCAGCCATAGTTCAGCTTTGCCCTCTCGACATCGCCGTACACCATCGCGTCGTTGTAGCACTCAAAGATGCTGGGGATGCTGACGCCATTGGGACAGGGCAGACAGTATCTGCAGTCGGTGCAGGGGATGCGGGACAGCTGCCGGTATGCCTCTCGCACACGGGCGATGACGCTCAGTTCCTCTCTCGTGAGAGTTCCAGGGCCAGATTCGCCGGCGCTGGCGATATTCTGCTCCACCTGCTCCATACTGCTCATACCACTCAGGACCACCGAAACCTCTGGGTGGTTCCACACCCACTGGAGTGCCCAATCGGCCGGAGTTCGCTTCTTCGGGGCAGTGTCCCATATCTCCTGGACACCCGGGGGGAGGTTCTGGGCGAGTAACCCGCCCCGGATGGGTTCCATCACCACCACAGCCAGACCCTTGCTGGCAGCATATTCCAGACCCTTGGTGCCGGCCTGATGCTCTATATCCATCAGGTTGTACTGAATCTGGCAAAACAGCCACAGACCGGAGTCGTCCACGATCTGCTGAAAGGCCTCGTAGTTGTCGTGGAAAGAGAAGCCCAGGTGGCGGATACGCCCGCCGGCAATCGTCTTCTCTGCCCAGCGGATCACGCCCAGGTCACGCATTTTGGGCCAGCTCGTCGCGTTCAGGCCGTGTAGCAGATAGAAGTCAATGTGGTTGGTCTGCAGCCGCTCCAGTTGCTCGTTTAGGTAGCGATCGAAATCCTCGGGCCCCTTGACCAGCCAGCAGGGCAGCTTGGTAGCCAATTTCACCCGCTCGCGGTAGCCGTCCTGCAGCACTCGTCCGACGAACGGTTCGCTGGTTCCCTCATGATATGTGTAGGCGGTGTCCACGTAGTTGACGCCGTGGTCGATGGCGTACCGGATCATGCGCGTGGCTTCCGGCTCATCGATTTTGCCTGGGTCGCCGCCGATCGTCGGCAACCGCATGGCGCCAAAACCCAGCGCCGATGGCTGCCAATCCAACCGGCCAAAAGCACGATACTTCATGCTGGAACTCCTTTGATTCTTGTTGTTGGCCAATACTTAGGAACAAGCTCGAGGCGGGGAACTGCCATCCCTCTACGTTTGGCCTGCCCTGTCTTCTGTTCGAATCGCCCCCGACCCGTTTAAGTGGAACCCAGACCGGTCTGGGCCTGGACCACACCGATCCTCAGACTGTTCGTCCAATCCAGGGCATTGTATCACAGCTGGGGAGAAACGGTAAGGGAATGGGTGCGGGTGACGGGTAGCAAGCGGTCGGATCCTGTACTGATGCTGGTCACAATCGCTCTGCTGTTGCGGCCGCTGAGCGGTTCCGGGCAGCCCAAACCCCGCCTCCGACGATCAAGGCCCCACCCACCACGTGGGCCGGGCCAAGGGGCTCATTCAAGAGCAGGTATCCGAACAGGGCACCGTACAGCGGCAGGGTGTTCATAAAAACCATTGCCCCGCTGGAGCCCAGCCGCCGCACACCCGCATTCCAGGCCACGAAGCCGATGACCGTGGGAGCGATGGCGATGTACAGAACGAAGGGCACGAGATGCAGCCCGAGGTTCATGGGCAGTGCCCGCGTCTCCCAGATGGCGGCCGGCAGCAGGATGGGCAAGCTCAGAAATGCGGAGAAGGCGGTCGTCGAGAGGGGCGAACGGTGGCGCATGACCTGACGGCCCAGGACCGAGTATACGGACCACAGGGCCACCGCTACCAGCGAGATCAGGTCGCCCACGTTAGTCCCCATGGTCCGCCAGAACGTGACGGAGCCCCCGGAGATCAGAATCACCACCCCCACCAGACCGGCAATGGCACCGCCGAGCTGACGCCGGGACATCGACTCCTGGACCATGAGCGCAGCCATGACACCGGTGATCAGGGGACCGAGCCCGGTGATCAGCGTGGCATTCACGGCCGTGGTGAAGCGCAAGCCCAGGTAGAGCGTGGGGCTGAACAGGGCCACGCCGGTCATGGCCATCCCCACCAGCAGCCAGCGGTCAGGTCCCAAGCGGCGGTCTGCCGGGGGCCGCCTGTGCAACAGGATGGCAAAGAATAGCGAGGCCAGCAAGAACCGAGAGGCGGCCAGGGTGAGCGGGCCGATGTCGTCTCTTAACCACCGGCCCAGGATCATGTTCGTGGCCCAGGTGATGGTGGCCAGATTGACCAGGCCGATCCCCGCCAGCGCTGTCAACCGTCGCGGTTGTGGATCTCCCAACCTCGCTGTCTCCCTTGGAATGCCAGGCCGTCCCCTCGGCTCGGGACAGATGCAGCGCCAACGGTTGCAGACGCCATCTGGTCCCTATGTCACCGAGGATGTGGTGCAACGACAACAGTCCACCCCCTTGTGGGGCCAGGCCACTCGATGGTTTCCAACATACCTTACCACGGCAGAGCCAACCTGTCCAGCCTGGCTGCTGGGAAAGCCCACGACGCCGGCCGTGGAGGGGCAGTCTATCAAGGGAGTCGTTGAGCCGGAGCCCAGGCATGGCGAAGCCCGAGGGGCGCTGTGCTATCGGAGGGTGACCTGGCTTCGGCAAGCGCCCTGATTTGCATAGCACAGCCCAATGCGATAGACCGTTCAGTCATCCTCTACCAGAACGATGTCCAGGCTGTACAGCAGCGACATCGCCTCCGGCAGAGAGAACCTGGCCTGCCTGAGAAGGATCTGCCCCGGATCGATGTGGTAGTTGCGAGCCCGGCTAAGATCGGCCTCGGACAGATTCGTGTTGCCAAACGTGCCCTGGGAGAGGTCAGAGCCACCGAAGTCGGCCTTGCACAGATCGGCCTCTCGAAAGTCGACGTCGGTGGCCACACAGTCTCTGACCTGCAAACCTTCTAGCTTCAGTCCGATGAACGTGGAGTGACTGATGGAGCACATGAAGAAGCCGATGGGGTCGGCCAACCCAATCTTGGGCCAGTGCGCCTCCGTCCAGTTGACACCGATGACCTTGGATGCCTCGAATCCGGTCAAGGTAAACGTACTGTTTGGCACCTGGATCATACTCAAGTCACACTCCAGAAAGGCACAATCCACGAAGCGGCAACTGCGGAACGCCGTCTCGACGAACGAACAACCGATGAATACGCAGTCGTAGAACTCGCTGGAGACAAGCTCGGCATGCTCTAGCTGTTCGTCTTTGAAAACCTGGTCTACATAGTGGGCTTGTGAGGAGACCGAGGAGTTCGAATCCGGCATCTCCGCATGCATTGCGTCTCTCGGCATTCCGCAGGCCTCACACAGGCTGGGTATTGCTCTTTGGCTTCTTGCAGCAGGCCAGGCGCCTGCTTGGACCCGTCTCCGGCGGATCCTGTCCCGTGCCTGACTGAGCTCTTCGACGTCGTGAGGGGGTGTTGGCCCAATCCGACAGGCCAGTCCATCTTTGCCTGTCGTTGAGCTGGCCTGGTCACCGGTTGGCCCGATATTCGCACCCTATTGCGCAACTTGCGCGAGCGTCTGTGCCATCAGGCCGATCGTATGCGTGTCACCGAGCGGCACACGTCCGGGAGACTCACTTCACACGCGGCAAGCGGTGACCGAGCCCCACGGATGATAAGATCATTGTGGCTCTCCCGGAGCCTGTTCGGTGCCCAGGCTACCAGCGTACAGTTCTTGATAGATCCGGTAGTACAACGACACTCGCTCCAGGTACTCACGTGTCTGCCCGAATCCGATCCAGCGCAGCAGATCGTCGTTGTCGGAGACCAGTGGATCATCCTGCCAGGTATCCACGCTGCCTGCGCCGCCGTTGTAGGCCGCGATAGCTAACTCGGTGTCCCCTTCGAAGTAGTCCAGTAGAAAGCGCAAGAGCCAGGCAGCCATGCGGATGTTGTTCTCCGGAGCGAAGGCATCCCCCGGGGAGATGTCCTCACCCAGCTGCTCTGCTACCCAGACCTGCGTCGAGGGCATTATCTGCATCAGACCCCGTTCTCCGGCGTAGCCATAAGCGTCCGCATCGTACCGGCTCTCCGCTCGCATCAGAGCCCAGATGAGCAGCGGATCCATTTCAAACTCCGCCGCGGCTGACTCCACGGTCGGCAGATAGGGCCTCGGATAGCTCAGCTGCCAAAAGGCCAAGACAGCCCTCGGATGACGATCTAGGTATTCCTCAGCGATAACTTGCGCTTCCATGACGTAGCCCCTTGAAAGTAGCGACTGCGCCATGGCCAGATCCACGTGAGGGGCGTGCCGAAACTGGGCAGCCAACAGGAGTTCCATGTATGCCAGGTCTTTCCGCCCGACGAGCTCCAGCGTTTCCGCCTTGCCCAGGATTTCGCCACCTGCGGCGTCCAACGGTGGAGCCACGGCGAGGCTAAGCTCCTCCCCAGATGCCCGCAGCGCCAACCAGTTCAAGCCAAGGTCCGCGATCAGTTGCTCGCCCTGTGCCTGAGCATCTTCATCCCCGACTCTCCGGGAAAGGATCATGAGGCGGTAGGCCGCGTCATCCGCGAGATATGTATCCGCTTCGGCCACGCGCGTATAGAGGGGCAGCGTCTCCGTAAGCCGTCCCTGGGCCTCGAGCATCGTGGTCGCCGACCACCAGGCCACCGGGTAGGGCGAAGCGAGATAAAGCTCGAGGGCCAGATCGGGGTCTTCCTCCTCCAGCAACTCGGCTTGGGCGAGCCAGCTGTCCGGCGTATCGACCGTCGCGTACAGCTCGAGGGCGTCCTCGGTGCGGCCAAGACTGGCCAATACACTGGCCAGCCCCAATTGAGCGCCTTCCTCGTCGGGCGTCGCGTTTAGCCAGGCTGAATAGGCTGCCTCAGCCTCGTCATAGCGCCCGAGGCAGCTCAGCGCCTTTGCGCGCAGTGGCTGTGCAGCAAAATCATCGATTGTCCGCAAAGTCTCCAGAGCGTCACTGCAATAGAAGGCGGTGTTCAGGTCGTCAGCCACGACCAGCGCGTCTGGTCCGACGCGGCGCATTCCGACGAAGGCATCCGGCTGCTCCCCTAGAAGATGAAGATACTCGCCGTAGGCACCTTCGTCATCGCCCTTCTCTTCCAGATACCGCGCCAACTCCCTGCGCAAGGCCACTGTGTCGTTCAGTGCGAGCGCAGCTCTGTACTCATCTTCCGCAGCTGGTGCCTCGACGCTCGCATAGTACCGAGCCATCGCCAGGTGGGCCTCATGGGCAGCGGGACTCTGCGGGCGAAAAGCGACAACAGCCTGCAGCGTCTGCAGTGCTTCAATATCTGGCATCGCGGCCTGGGCAGCCCACAGGCGGGCATACTCCTCGACCTCGGGGAGAACCTCCGCCAGCCGCTCGTAGAGCAGGGCCGCCCGCTCAGGAGACGCGCTCTGGGCCTCTCGATAGAGAGCGTCAGGTGCAAGCAGATAGTGCCTGTAGTTCCACATCGAGATGAGGGCAGCCACCAACAATAGGAGCGCGGCGACCAAGCCCAGCAGCTTCAACGCTCGTTGTGGTTGTTCTGATTTGGATTGCTGCGTTGCCATCACTGCCTCCTATTGTCCACCGAGGGAGAAGGCGTACAATCTCCGGTCGGTAGAGCCTACGAAAAGGGTGCCGTCCGCCACCGCCGGGCCTGCCGCGATGGCATCTCCGGTATGATAGCTCCAGACCGACCTACCTGTGACACGATCCACGCCGTACACAGAACCATCGTCGGAGCCCACGAAGACCAGATTCCCCCAGACCACGGGCGAGGACCGAACTATGCGCTCGGTTTGAAATCGCCACATGAGCTGGCCGTCTCCAGCTCGCAAGGCGTACAAAACGCCGTCGTTTGCACCGAAATACACTACGCCATCGCTGATCACGAAAGATGATTCGATGGCGTATTCTGCCTCGAACGTCCATTTCAGCCGCCCGGTGGCAGCGTCCAATGCATACAACTGTCGATCCACAGAGCCCACAAACACGGTTCCACCTGCGACGGCGGGAGTGGACACAATGTCCCCGTTCGTTCGGTACCGCCATCTCAGGTCCCCGCTGGTGATGTCCAGAGCGTACAGGCAATTGTCCATCGAGCCTACGAGGGCCAAGTCGTCCACAAGGACTGCGCCCGCCTGAATGCCGCCGCCGGCCTCGTATCGCCACACCAAGTCGCCATCCTGGGCGGATAGGGCGTAGAAGAAGCCATCGTGGGAGCCAACGTAGACGGTGTCGCCACCAATCACGGGAGAAGCAGTCACCCATCCGCCGGTCTCGTACCGCCAGCGCACTGCACCTTGTGTTGCCTCCAGAGCGTATACGGTCCCATCCCATGAGCCGAAGTAGACCAAGTCGCCCAGCACAGCGGGCGAGGAGGTGACGTTGTCTGCCGTTTCGTAGGTCCAGAGTGCTTCTCCGGTGCTCGCATTCACGGCGTGCAGGTTGTTGTCGTCGGCCCCAACGTATACCGCTTCGCCGCTCGCGGTCGGCGTCCCTCTGACGTAGTCGCCCGCAACGTAGTCCCACAAGTAGCTGATGGAGACTTCCTCAGTGGAGGAGCTCACAGGCTGACAGCCGAACAGCAAGATTGCGAGCAGGAAGCCAACGATCCATGTCTTCATCGTATCACAACTCCTCTTTCCCGTAATGCCGCACGCTGATCACTTGCCGGAGAGCGCACCATTGGTTCATCCGGACAGATGTGGACAGGAGAGGCCATCTCAAGCCCCGGCTTCTTCCTCTGCGATGCGAAGGATCACTTCGAGGCTCCTCTGGACATCTTCTTCAGTTGTGGCCCAAGAGGATACAGAGATCCTCATGGCCACGTGCCCTTGCCACTCTGTGCCGCCCAGCCAGCATATGCCCTCTTCCTGAACTCGCTGAATAACGCGTCGTGTGAGGTCCGGACTCCCGAAGGAGACCAGGACCTGGTTGAGCACGACATCGTTGAGGATCTCGTATCCAGCGGCCTGCAAACCTCCCGCGAATTGAGAGGCGTACCTGCAAGTACGCTCGACGAGCTCGGCGAGACCCAATCGTCCAAGAGAGCGCAGGGCCGCCCAGATCTCAACCCCTCGGGCCCGGCGGGACATCTCGGGCACATAGTGGGATGGCTCACGGCCTTCGCCCTCGATGAGGTATGCTGCGGTGGCCGTCATTGCCGCTCGCAGGTGCTCGGGCTCTCGAACGAGGGCGATGCCGCTATCCTGAGGGACATTGAGCCATTTGTGTCCGTCCGTAGCCCACGAATCGGCGTCTTGGACACCTTCTGCCAGATAAGCACGCCTGG
>Ga0307379_10013239_pt1 | contig 10703 bp, 13 predicted proteins | sample UN2MG_FD_202237 | JGI IMG/M metagenome (GOLD analysis project Ga0307379, IMG submission 202237) | Soil microbial communities from Risofladan, Vaasa, Finland - UN-2 | ecosystem: Environmental > Terrestrial > Soil > Coastal area > Acid sulfate soil | place: Finland: Risofladan, Vaasa | collected... | reverse complement strand
TTATCTTGAGACCATGGGCTAAAAGGTCTTCCCTCTGGTGTTGTTGGTTGATCTTGAGACCATGGGCTAAAAGGTCTTCCCTCTGGTGTTAAAGTTTGTAGTCGCGACTTGATCGTATCTGTCCTATCTATTATATCTTTTTTAGGTGGAGGTGGAGGCAGTGGATCGTCAAATTGTTTGTTATAACTCATATTTTGAAATATTGACATCGCAGCCTTTTGAGATGCTGGATTTAAATTAGCCAACGCTCCGGGCAATCCCATTGCTTCAAAGGCTGCCTTCTCTTTTGCTACTTGTTTGCTTTGAACCATCTTATCTAGCTTGTCTTGCATTAATACCTGTAAACCCTGACCTAATCCGGTTGCAAGAGCGCTTCCTAGACCTGGCGCAGATGATGAACCTGCACTATTAAATGCAGTTGCTGGCATTTGCGTACTTTTTAAATTAGCCATCACACCCTTTCTTAAATAAATTTACTAGCTAGACCAAGTAACTGAGGTAACATTTGCATCATATTCTGATTAAATCCAGGTTGTGCTGGGGTTTGACGTGTATCAAAGCGTGGCTGTAAGCCCATTTGTAGTTGTTGTTGCCCAAATTGTGGTTTTAATGCTGCAAGTAGTGCTTCAAGGTCTGAGCCAGCTCTGCCTAAAGAAGACTCAAAGGCGCTTGATCTTTGGCCGCCGCCCATAGAAGTAAAACGTTCTGCAATAGACGGAATTGTATCTTCACTAAATCGCTTTCTAGCAAGATCTTCAACGCCAGAAAAGTCCATATTTTGTTGCCCTTGTTGTAAAAGTTGATTTAAAACATCGTCTTGCTCTTCAGTATACCTAGGTTGTCTAACATCCTGCCCTGGTTTGCCTTCAAAAAAGCCTTTATTTTTATTATAAATTTTACCACCAAGTGCTCCAGCAACCCCGCCAGAAGTTAAACTTCCTGCTAAAATTTTTAAAATATCATTAAAATTCATTGCCATAACTATTCTCCTTAATACTTAACCCACTCTAAAATCACATACGTTATAGTATACGCCGTTCTATCAATACCGATTATGATTGTAACATTGGTATTATCCACCGACAATTCTATGCCATTAATCAGTGTTGTTGATGCATACGGTAACGGCAAATAAGAGGTTCCTGCCTGATTATTAGCTACTCCATAGATTCGTGTAAATATTGTGTTAGCGTCTACTGTTATTCCATGAGCGATATTAGTTGTTCCGGCATTTGGAAGCGCTCCAAAGTTAATTACTTTTCTATAAGTTTGCCTAAAGTCTGAAGGCGTTGCACTTAAAGAAGTTGTTCCAGGTAATGGAAAGAACTTCTGTCCCGTTACAAACTCAGCAGTATCATAATAACCAGTGTCTTTAAGGTTAAGATTGATCGACATTATATTTAGGTTCTGATACAGACGAACTAATAATTCTTTAAAAGCTGGACTTGTTACTTCGGTTGAGTAAAGCTCTGTTGTATCCCAAATATTAGTCGTCGGTATAAACGAACCAATCTCTTCATTAGCCATTACAATCTCCCTTTGGGCGAAACATTAAGTATAAAGCCTTCAAGTTCGAATCCGCTAGATATGGCATCGTCATCAACCATTTGAGTATCATCAAGATATATTCTTAATTGAACACTTTCACCTGATCCACCTAGATATACCCTATGCCATAAAAGTTCTTGCGTCGCTTCTAACGGAATAGTCACATACGCAAAAGTCTCTAATATCATCGCTCCTAAAAGAGCTCCTGTATTTAACGCTTGATCAGCCATAGACACATTAGAAGACGATGTGTAATAGTCTATTGCCATCTCGCCTATTTCCGTTCGTTGTACGGCAAAATCAACACTGTCTATAGATATGTTCATAGATTTATCTATATATGGATTATATCGTTTAGTTAAGATATCTATTCTAGATACTCGAGCGGCTATACCGCCACCAGTGTAAATATCAACAAGACTATAATCAGCGTCAGTAACTTGTATTTGCGTATTAGAATTAGCTGTTACCTGATAAATTTTATCATTAAGATCTGCGTTTCCTTGGCAATTAGTTATTTTTATATAATCTCCAGTAGCAAGATTATGATCAATGATATCTAATAAAACTAAATCTACTCCAGCAGTTGTCGCGTTAGTTATCTGCAGAACTCTTTCATTTGTTGTGACATCAGGCTCTATTTTAAAAACAAAACCTTGTTGGTTGCCAGCTATAATCTTTTTAAATTGAGCAATAAGCGTTCCGCTATCCCATGCAAATTGAGCCTCTGCCCAGGTTAATCCAACTGATGCCCATGTTGTTCCCGTTTGTTGCTCAAAATATCCAAAAACTGTAATTGCATCGTCATTTATAGCCCAAACACCATCTTTATAGTTGTAAACAAGTACTTTATTTGGATAAGTAGTAGCATGTTTACCAGAATCTGATGATGGAAACGTCCAATAAACCATCTCCGTATGAAAATCCCTCACTCCACCAACTCTTATTGGTCCGCTATTATCATTTCTAATTTTAAAAATCTGATCTGGGATTTCCTTATCTACTCGTTCAACGTTGGCACCACTACAAGCATGGATACCAGTTGTTCCAACAGTTAAAACAGCCTTATCAAATGGTACAGATGAAAACGTAGACTCTGACCCAAGTTCGGTATTAATCTTTTGCCATAAAAACGGTTGTACTTTGTTTCCTGTATAAGCAAGCTCCCAAGTACTTCTTTCAAAATAAACAATAAGTCTATCTCGTATATATTCAGCTCCTACAATCTCTTCTCTTGTTGTCGCATCAATCCATCCCCCACCAGTATATCCTAGTTGATTTCGTTCATAATATGCACTAGCGGCTATAGGACTTGCATTATGAGAGAACCTACATCTATTAGGATGTGCGGTGTTAACTCCAAGTCCACCGCCAGCGTCATTTTCAATAGTATTTAAAAGTAGTAAATGGTCCTTAAAAGGTATGATTAGTTTTGCCGATCTTACAAAGTTAGCGCCAACAATAAATATTGGCTGAAACGTAGTCCAACCACCCATTCCAGCACCAGTATATCTCCACATTGGATCATCTGTGGCTGCCGCTGGAACTGTAGCGTTAAAGTTAGTAATAAACATTAGATTTACATCTGAAGTTGCACCACGCCAGTTAGTTGTATGAAAGAAGTCAGCATTGCCTCCATGAAATTGTTGGCCAGCCGTTGGACCAACTCGATCCCAAAACCCACCAGCATATTGATAAGCAAATTCCGTATCAAAGGCTATTGATGGTCTATTGTTTAAGACATCTGTTTCAAAATTAGAAAGTCCCATAACTGGTTCAGCAGGATAGAAATATATTTGCGTTGTTGCAGGCGCACCATTAAAAACATACGCACCAGTAGTTGTATTATACGTAAATGTTGTAGCCGCCCCCGTATGTAACATATTAGCCGGAGCACCAAGTTGATAAACCGTGAATATTTCTGTGCCTATAGAGAATTGCTGCCCAATTTTGAACACGCTACCCGGCACTATACCATTAGCAGCACCAGCTCCATCGGTTATTCCAACGCCGGCACCACCGGTCAGACCTATTCTTAATCTTGAGTATAATGGTCGCAATACTTCACTAGCCGCTCCAGAACCAGTAAAAATAGAACCGAATCTTTTCTTTATGCTTCCATTAATCATGTAGGCGTTATTTAGGCGCTGGAACGCGCTCTCCGGTAAAAGCCAAGGCTTAAGATCAGTTCTTAAACCATCTTTTATCGGAGCGATTAAAAACTTATCTTTTGCCATTGTTATATTCCTATAGCTAGGTAACTAAAAGTTAATCCCGTTCCAACATACGCTGCTTCTACTCTTCGAGCTGTAAATCCGGCTGCAGTTATTGCTACGCATCCAAATACATAATCTTTATGATCGCCAGTGCCAAGACTTGCCGCAGAACCAGTAACAGAGTAACAAGTGGCTCCAAATCCACCACTGCTAAATACAATAGCGCTATCACGAACTCCGGCTGTAAATGTTCCCTGTCCATAACAAAGTCTTATTCCAGATGGAAGTAAAGTTGTTCCTGAAAATGTTCCAGCGGCACCCGCAATTGCCTTACTTGTAAGATCTCTAACGTCACCATTGTTTTCATTGCGCAAAAACAATGCTGATATACCACCAGATACTTTTGTATATAAAGCCATCTCGTTCACCGCAGTTGCTGGATCGGCGCCTTGTTCTGGAAAGCTCACGTGCTTATGCTTACCTTCGTCAGCAGCAGCAAAGATCCCATGGTTAATAGCTATCCAGGTCTGTATTTGAGCGAAGTTCTCTAAAAGATCAGCCCGAGATTGTGATAATAGATCCCCTGGTTGCGGGATCGCGTTACTGTAAGGCATTACTAACTCCTAAATTTTAAAAATAACCTTTTGATATATCCGTATAGATTGTAGCGACACGTTCTTCTTTGTTTTGTTGGTCTATTGTTCTTCTATTAACAAGCGTTTCTTGCTTCTTAAATTCAGGCATGATCATTTGAACGCTATCCATATCCATACGGTCTTCAAATATTTTTTTAGCCGCTCCATAAGCGATATATTGAAACCATTGCGATAATTCAGGCATCTGATTTAACGCCAACATCTCAGTTGGTCTGGTCTCAACCTCAAGATCAACTCGATAAAGATGATCCGGTACAGGCCTAAAAGTAAATGTATTATTGAAATAAAGTATTGATGTTGGCCTACCTGGCGAGTAATAAACAGCGTTTACATATACAGGTTCACCATTTCCAGGCGCTGAATTAAAAGTTATATCATATTCACCGGTTCGATAATCTATCCAGCTAGCGGCGCCTACGTCACCAGCAAAAACGCCCATTCCGTCATCAGGATCATTAGGCACGTCATGCATGGTCAAACCAAGCGTATTATCATTAATAGCGGAAAATGAGATACTGTTCCTCAATACTCTAGTTGGATAAGTTACTCGGCCAGCTAATGTTCTAGCGGGTGTAAGAATACCTGTATAATTAACAATTAAACCATCGCCATCATCTATTTTCTTCTGTGTTTCTATTCTTGGATTTAAAGAAAAAAACTCTTCACGATTTTGTGAGAATTCTTGCTTATATCCGGAAACATAAACGTTTGAATAGACATTGGTATACATATTATTAAAATTAACCGCTATATCATCCCCAGAATAAACATCTATGTATGGTTGAGTATAAAAAGTTAATGTTGTCTTTAAGGTAAGTAATCTTAACTGAGCTGGAAAATCATAAAGAACAAATGTGTTTATATAATTATCTATCTCAGCGTCTGTTATCTGGGCTGCCGACGGGCTTTTGGTAAGCCTTCTTATTTTAGTTCTAATTTGATCTAAAGTAGACAGCGTATTATCTGGCATCTTTCCATCCTTTTAATTAAGTAACATCCTGTACAGCCGCGCTTAGTTGGCTAGATACCTCTCCTATTGGAATTACCAAAGCGCATGGATTCTCATACCAAGCTGGAGCTCCTGGTATAGCAAATGTATCAAAGTTTGTTGTATCAATATCTATAGTAAACGTATCTGTTCCCGTAACGGTTATAATGGCTGTTCTTTTATCTAATTGAAACATTCCAACACATGCTGGCAATGAAAATCTAACTATTGTTCCTGAAACATAATCATGATCAAAAGTTGTTGTAACTACAGCTGGAAAAGCCTTAGTTATAGAAGAAATCAACCTCATTGAAGGTTGAAACTGAGGATCTTGATACGCGTAACAGTTAGCCATTATAAAACCCTTTTATTAAACGTGTTCTACGGTAACAATCTGTGATGGCTCTGTTGATAGTTCATCTACATCTACAAACTCTAAACTTTGAAATCCAAATCTTCTTACTTTTTGTCCTATCTTCATTGATACTTTGCCATCTTCATCTTTAAGATATTGATGTATGGGATAGCATCCATTTTTATTCAAATGTTTAGCTACTCCTAATGGTATTGAGTATATTTTACCATCAATTAAATCAAATCTTTCTACTGGATCTTCTTTATACGCTTTATAAACAAAACTTAACTCAGCGCCAGGACATTCATAAAACTTAAAAATGCCCTTTACCATCTCTCTATCTTTATCACGTTGATATTTTAAGCTTGGTTTTTTCTTTGCCGCTTCTTTGGGATCCTTAACTACTTTTTCTTCAGCCATCTACGCCTTTCTTTGTTAATACGGAGAGATAATTAAACCTCTCCGTATTCTATTAAATAGTTACAATATTAACCAATAATATTAGCAAATGATTTGCCGGCCATCCATTTAATAGCGTCTCCAGTTGTTCCACCTGGACTTGCCAAAGCAATTCCAGCTGTATCACTAGTTCCAAGGATTAATCCAATAAATCCTCTGTTTTCTACAGCGCCAACTTGGTATAAAGTTTCAGTTCCTACTGGAATTACAGCCGCTTCCGTAAATGGAACATCAGCTGGAAGTGGGAACGCAAACGCTGTATAAGCGGTTGTATCTACCCCAATGCTAAATGTCGCATCGCCAAGTCTTGTTATTGTTACAACTTGATTATCTAGTTCAGTCATACCACTTGCTGTTCCAATTTTCATTCTGAGTTTTTCACCAGTTTGGAATGTATGGTTAACAAGCGTTGTTACAACACCAGGATTTGCGGCTGTAATATTAGCAATCAAGCGTTTTCTTGGGTGAAACATTTCATATACCGTCTCATTAGGAGCGATAAATCTCCATGTTCCAGCGCCACCAGCTAAACCAGGGGCAGTAGCCAATGTATTTCTCAATCTAAATTCAGTATTTACAGTTACAGCGTCAACTGTAAAATCTAATCCACATAGATTTGTGTGGTCGTTGAATACTCGAACAATAGCGCCTTCGGCAAGTGTTCCGGTATCGTTTGTAGATGTAATAGGTCTTGTGGCGTTTGTTGAAGCTGTTGTCGCTATAGCGGCTCCAGGAGTTTTGTCAGAGGAATCTATAAGAGAAATACCTCTATAGACCGCTCCGTTAAAGCCTATTACAGACGTAGATTCATACATCACCTGAGTAGCCGCTCCGTGGTATTTTAGAAGGGCGTCATCTTGACCCATCCCTCTCTGCCAATACCATTCTAAGCCGGCCCATTGTGTTGCTCCAGCAATATTTGTAAGATTATAGACTTTAACCCAATCCACATCGGATCTTAAAGGTATAATCTTGTCTGTTTGGTCAGAGACAAAATATCCCTGCTGAAGAACTGTGTTATATGCCATATTATTTCCTTTCTTATGCTAAGGTCGAGCGTAGATTAATAACCCATAAGTCGTTGGTAATTCTAGGAACTTCCGCGAACTTATAGCCAACTGAGCAATTCAACGCTAAAGGCCCATCATATATTGGTGGTCGATAAATAAAGCTCGCGCTATATCCATCTTGCTCAATACAAGCATAAGCTTCCATACCAACGCAGAAAATGTTGTATACATCCCATCCAAGATTAGATGCTGCCGCTGTTATTGATCCAACAGATGACAATAAGAAACGAAGATTTCCTACTGCTCCCCATTCAGATCTTAGAGCGCTCATAGGTGATGGATAAGCGTTTTTATGTATAAAGCCAACGCAAGCGTCTAGATTACCTGTAAGTTGTGTTGACGCTAATGCAAAATAAGCGTCACGAATAGGTGCTGTAGCCACAGCGTCAGTAGCCTCAATATTATCTGTAATAGTATACGCGTCAGCGTTTAATAAAGTTCTTACAACTTCATTAACGTCAGGTCGTGTTATTTCTGTTGGAGCGTCACCGTTAACACCGTTTACGCAATTGATAAACCCAGCTGTAGCTGCAAGCATGTCTCGTGTGAGTTGATCCTCTGTCTGTCTAAGTGAAATACCAAGTCTTTTTGCCGCTTCGTTTAATACAGGGTCCTGATTTTGAAGCGTGACTTGTTCATTGATTTGAATATAAGTTCCATAGAAACTTATCTTGGCATCTATATCAACTGCGGATAGGGTCTGAGCTGGAGGTGTTACACCTGTATTACCAAGTGGAACCATAGCAGTATCAAGAGCGTTGTAACGTCTCATGCGCAATGTAGTACCGCCATTTCTTGGCATGGTCTTTTTCATCGCGGGTATCTTGTGGATAAGATTTGGAACTGGAACCGAGAGCAACTTTAGACTAAATGATTGTTGCACCGGTGCGGATAAAATAGTTGTGGTTGTTGTAGCCATATTAGAATCCTTAAGTTATAGATTTTTAACATACAACTTAAGCTGGACGAAGGCTTGAAATACGTCACTGGATTGGCGAAATCCTATACGCCTAAAAGAATAAGGCTAGCGACTTCCTTAATTACGCTAAATCCATAATACCACAAACCATATAAGAATTAATATCTTTAGATAAAGGGCGATTTTATTAGGGCTAAATATCTAGAAGCAAGGCAAGCACTTAAAGGGATTACAATCGCATTTAAGTATTTTATCTACAAGCTTAGTAAGATATATTTCCGCGAATCCAAGCGGATCCTTGGTCATAAGTTCCCAGAAAGCGTCCGCAGCGCCTATTTGCTTATGTAATTCTATAGTTCCCTGAAATTTGCCCATTTCTCTAAATATTCTATTAATTAGATCTTGTATTGGATTATCTTCAAAATAATGACAATACATGATGAAAAAAGGAGTAAGAAGAGCTAATGTCTTAGTCGCTCCTTTAGCGGTCAATAAGTAATCAATAGAATCATTAACTACATCAAACGCGTAAATTAACTTGCTTTTGATCTGAAGAACAACAGGATCCTTTTCATCTTCAGCAAAGCTTGTAACTCGCTTAAGATGTTTAAGATCCATACTATTCAAAGTAAAACAAGAAAATAGAGTTATTAGAACAAATAGCTTTTTCATAGATCCCCCTATCGTTAATCCCTAATAAAATCGCCCTATTTTTAGTATAAATGAAAGCGTTTTTGCTTGCAACAATATCTAAAAATAGGGCGTTACTAAAAGAAAAAAGATCTATTTAAGCTCCTTTAGAAGACTCTTGCATTTCCTTCCATAATTGCTGTTTAAGTTCAGGAGTGAGCCCATTAGCGAACGCGTTAGCCCTTGTTAATGGAGACTCACCTTGCTGTGGCGCCACAGAAGCAAGAGGTTTAGGTTTTAAAGCGTTTTTTTGAGCTACCTGGCGTTCTTGCTCAAAATTGTCTTCTACATATATGCCAAGTTTTTTAATCATTTTATAAGCCGTTACAGCCTTGCTATAAGTGTCTTGTGTTGACGCTATAGCTTCTGATATTTCAGGTTCTGCTTCTCTTAACCTATTAATATTATCTTCGTTGATTACTTTATCAAAGTCTGGGTATTGAGCTTTAAGTTTAACTTCGGTCGCTGTCAGCTGGACTTGATTTTGATACTTTCTAATTTCTTCTTGTTGTTTTTTAAGCTGTTTTTGTATCTTTTTATAATGCTTTCCTTCAAAAAGATCATCATCACCAATATTAATATCAAGATCATCTTCTTCCACCGCTTTATTTTTAGGCGATTCGTATTCTTTTAACCTTCTCAAAGCTTCGGTGTGTTCTCGCTCAAGTTGCTCATTTTTTAATCTTAGATTCTTAAAATTAATTTCTTTAGATGATTCTTTTTGTGTTTCAACTTCTTGTTCTTTAACCGGTTCTGGTTCAGTAACTTGTTCAGGCTGGGTTTCTTCTACTTGTTCAACAGCGACTTCTTCCTCTGGAAGAGGTGGCATAGCTATTTCTTTTTCTTGCATTATTTATCCTTAAGTTCAGGAGTCTTTTCTTTTTCTCCATTTAACTCTTTTGCCAATTTATAAAGTGTTCCATCAGCGAATTTTAACACAAAGGAAAGTAATTCCCATTGATCAGGTGGAATTATCGCGGCGTTATTTTTCATTTCTTTGGTTGATACTCGATCTGGAACAACCCAAATTAACTTTAATTGGTTATCTTTCTGGGTATATTTATACACAACTTGGTCGTAATTCGGGGTTGGACATGACAATCTACCATAAAAGTAATTACGTATGACATTTGGCATTAGCTTTTCTTTTTTAGTATCAACTACAATATAAAAATCATCTGGAAATTTCTTCTTGTGAATCTGTAAACATTCTTCTACGTTCTTTTCATACTCAGATAACTGCGAGTTAGCCTGTTCTCTGGCCGAATGCGTTACCTTGATGTCCTTGGCCATTAAGTCGGACGCTACTTTCCCAACCGTTTCTCTTCTCTTTTCAGTCATAATTAAACTAACCTGTATTCTAAAATAGAATTATTACCACGCTCATCTTTAAATCTTTTATATACAACAAGATCCATTTCTAATTGATTTTCTTTTATTTGATAAGTGGGATTGCGCCAATAATTATTTACTATCTTAAAGTTGTGATGTTTTGAACATCCAGTAACTAAAAATAACCCACAAAAAAAAACAAGGATCAATATGCCAGGTAATATATTTGGATCAATTTTTTCTTCTAAGGTCTCGTCTGTATTTAAATCATCTTTAATAAACTTAATGTTTTGTCTTAACTCTTTAAGTTTTTCCCATAAATATTTAAATAGATCTTTTATAGTGATAATAAAATTATAAAAAAACATTATTTACTCTTTTTTTTATTTTTTTTACTCTGTCCGGATTCTGATAAGGCTATAGCTATAGCCTGTTTTCTAGATTTTACTTTCTTGGGACTTTTACCAATG
>Ga0307379_10013238_pt1 | contig 10703 bp, 6 predicted proteins | sample UN2MG_FD_202237 | JGI IMG/M metagenome (GOLD analysis project Ga0307379, IMG submission 202237) | Soil microbial communities from Risofladan, Vaasa, Finland - UN-2 | ecosystem: Environmental > Terrestrial > Soil > Coastal area > Acid sulfate soil | place: Finland: Risofladan, Vaasa | collected... | reverse complement strand
AAGAGGCGTCTTGTGAGAATGCCACGTACCCGCAGTATTTGCTGCGGCTGACGGAGCTGGAAGTGGCTGTACGAGCCGCCAATGCCCTCACAAACCGCATCAAACAGGCGACATTCCCCGCTCATAAAGACTTTGAGACGTATGACTTCAGTGTCATGCATTCGCTCAACAAACAGAAGATACTGGAATTGTCCCGATGCGAATGGATCGACAAGAGGGAGAATTGTTGTCTGGTCGGCTCGCCGGGCACCGGCAAGACCCACATCGCGATTGCTTTGGGACTAGCGGCGTGTCGAGAGGGACGCAAGGTCCGGTTCTTTACGGCGGCAAGCCTGGTCAATCGCCTGGAGGAACTGCGCAAACAGTATCAGTTAGAACGCTTCCTGACCCAGCTGGACAGAACGGATCTGCTGATATGCGATGAGCTCGGGTATCTGACCTTCAGCCGGATGGGAGCCGAACTTCTGTTTCCAGGTCTTTCAGGGCGAACGAATGACCGCTGCCTTGCTGGATCGCCCGACCCATCATTGCCACATCTTCGAGATGAACGGCGAAAGCTACAGGTTCAAGCAGTCCGTACAAAAGGGTAAAATCAAGGAAAAGTAAAATTGTATTTGTGGGCCTCCCGAGGGAGGCTTATTATGTGGCCTGGGTGTGGCTGATTTGCGTGCCGACCCGTGGCTGTTTTACATGCTGATTACCAGGCAATGGGGATAATAGTATTTGACTTTGAGTTCTTCATAGGTGGGCGATGCGAATGTGCCCAGACCGCACAGATTTGACACGTAGGTTCTTCCTTGTTACTGTGATACGTGATATTCCCTCGCATAAACTGAGCAAATGATCAGGATGATGCTGAACCATGTGATTAATGACTTCATCTTACGGTGGCCTTTTGATTTAATTTTGAATTACCAACTCAGGATGCCAACACCGCCAATTGTTACAGCCGTGCCAATCAGAGACTGCACCGTAATTTTTTCTTTGTCCATGACAATCGCCACGGGAATCAGTAATACGGGCACTGTTGCCGTGATGGTTTGCGAAATCCCCGAGGGAATCAATTGGATCGATCGCATTAGGAAGGCGACCCCGAGAAATGGACCGAACAGGGCGCCAATGATGATCAAGGTCATGGGTCTTAAGCGTTGACAGGCCTTTAAAATATCCTTCGTTCGTCCCAGGTAAACAATTAACAGCAAAAAGCCGAGTATGCCGGCGTACGTGCGGATTTGTGTGGCAGCAAAGGGTTCATATATGTGCGTTTGCGTCTCTGAATGAGAGATCATTCCATATTTCCCGATCACCACTCCCAGTCCTTGCCCGGCAGCCCCCAGGAGTGCATACGCGATACCTTTGAACCCAACGTGGTTCGGGTGTGGCGACCCTTCTATAGGTCGTTCCACAATGACCCACATTACACCCGAGATGGTTACTGCCATGCCAATTATGTGTCTCACTGACATGGTTTCACTAAGCCACAACCATCCCGTGACGGCCACGAAGACGGGGGCCAGCGACATAATCAGCATGGACAGGCGCACGCCGATCTCATTAAACGACCGAAACAAAAAGAGATCGCCGAGGAAGAATCCGGTAAAGCCGGACAGAGATAACCAGCACCAGGTATGAATGGAGGCATCCGTGGGAAGACATTTGCCGCGCACAAAATAACCGTAAATCATGAAGAACAGGGCAGCCAGTACTAATCGAATGATATTCACGGCCAGAGAACCCACCTGACGGGAGGACCGAGAAAACGTGGTTGCACTGCAGGTCCAACATAATGCCGTTGCCCCGGCAAATAGAAGGCCGCTATGTGTGTCTGAAATCGTAATTATCCTTTCCCTGGAACTTGTTGAAGGACCTAATTAAATCTGGCATCGTCTAGTGACTCCTTTTAAGCCCCTTATAGAGGCCTTATGAGATCCCATCCTCTGGGGGTCGTTCACTTGCGATGTTGGAAATCATGCAGCAGCGGATCGTTTGTTCGTTTCATGCGGTTTTCCAGGATCCTGCGCATGTGTTCGATCTCGTCTCGATAGCGGGGGTCGGAGATCAGGTTGTTCAAGGCACCGGGGTCCTCTTTGAAATCAAAGAATTCCTCTGGGACCCGATGTTCGAATAGCGTCACACGCGTAGCGATCTGTGGATTTGATTTTCCCGCCTCTTGCATGGCCTTGAATGTCAGCCCGCTGGTCGAGTCCATGCGCATGGGATCGGTCTTGCCTGCCCAGGCATTGAAGATATAACCGAACTGTTTGTTCTGTACGCAACGCATGGGAAAAGCCCGGCGTGCAAAGGTCTTGTGAAACTCGGTGAATACGTATTTGCGCCCGGGCTGTTTTCTTTCGGCCAGCAACGGCAAGAGACTGAATCCATCCATGCCGTCAACGGCCTTTATGCCGGCGGCATCCAGAACTGTGGCCATATAATCAATCCCCGAAATGAAGTGCTCCGAGTCGACCGACCCGGGTTTGACCCTGCCGGGCCAGCAGACGATCCAGGGCGTTTTGGTGCTGGCCAGATAGCAGTTCGCCTTGGCAAAGGGCAGTGCCATGCCATTATCGCTGAGAAACATCACCATTGTGCCTTCTTCGAGGCCGCTTTCCTTCAATGCCTTGAGTACGGCCCCGACTGATTGATCGCAGCGGTACACGGAGGTGTAATACTCGGCGACCTCCTTTCTGACGTCCGGCAGATCGGGCAGGAAATCAGGAACGGGCACTTGATCGCCTTGGAACGAACGGGTGAATGTTGGTAGATCGTGCCCCCAGGCGGCCTTTTCCTGGGCGCTTCCGGCAAAGGGACGATGGGGGTCATGGGAGTTGGCCATTAGAAAGAACGGTTTATTTCGATCCTTTGCCATGTCGAGAAATGTTTTCGCGTACTCGTAGTACCGCTGTGGCGATCTGCCGATGCCGGCCCCGGAGGCGAGCTGCCCTTCGGTAATATAGTAATCCCAACAGTACTTATGCTTGGGTTGCAGGTGAATCTCCTTTCCCAAGATGCCGTTGAGGTAGCCGGCGTCGTGCAGGCTTTCCTGCAGGGTGGGAACCGCCTCGTCGATGGGCTCGAATCCTCTGGCCCCGTTGCGGTGTGGATAGCGCCCGGTCATGATCGACTGACGGCAGGGCTGGCACACCGCGATATTCACATGCGCGTTGGTGAATCGCATTCCGCTGGCTGCGAGCCTGTCGATATTCGGCGTGATCCCGGGGATCGCGCAGCCGTAACACCCGACTGAATCGTAATTCAGGTCGTCGGCGGTTATCAGCATGAAATTGGGCGGTTTGCCGAGATGGCCTGCTTGCACGGGGCGGGATATCGATAACAAGGGAAACGAAAGGCTGACTGCCGCAGTATGACAGTATTTGAGAAAAGCGCGTCTTTTCATGGCTACTCCGAAACAACCACATACGACTGATCTTCCTCGGTTGGGAACGCAATAACGCCCTCTTCAAGCCCCTCGACCTCCATGCGCTGGCCCCGGTTCAGGACCGCGACAGGCACACGTGTGTATAACCGGCAAGTCCTACCCGGCGCTCGATAGTCGCCCTCCAGATTTTCGTCTCCGGTCCAGAGGCTGTCCACATTGAACTGAAGGTGTTCCTCTTCGATGCCGCCAAAGACCATGCAACCCAACCGGCCATTGCCCAAGGGAAACGCCTCCTTTTCCCAGTTGCCTGCCGGCTCTGCCAGCCAGAGGACGTCATCGGCCGCAACGGTGGGCAGGCGCAACAGCAGTAGTATCATTGCGACTGTGACAGTTCTCTGGATGATCTGCTGGGGAAACCACGGTTGATTCATACCTGTACTCCATTCTTTGTGCTTAGGCACTCCAACAAAGCCAATGTCACGGTCGCTATTGGATATGTTAGCCTGTATTGCATTCTAATCCCGTCTGTAAGTGACACCAACGATCGGTCCATGCCGACTTCCACGGATCATCTCGAAGAGAGGTCCAAGACAATGCGGTTTTCCTCTGGAATGATTCGCAAACCGGAGCCAGGTTCCTTTGCGAATATCCCCTGCACGGCTGAGATTGAATAAGGGGCATTCTTGAAAGAACACGCCAGTTTCTTACTGTCTATTTTTACAAAAGGCAGCTTCGCCTGCCTGTCGCTGGACAATTCGAAAAACCAGTTGTCTTTCAGCCGTCCTTCAGTTGAAATGCTCAACGACGTTTCATTAAACGTCATGACGATCTCTCCCTCAGGGGAATGAATCGACCATCGTACCGTCAGTTCGCCGTCGGTACGATCATCCACCGTCGGGGTGCCTCCACGTAGCACCGATCCCTCGACGGACTTCAACCGAAGGCCCGCAACGGTCTGTGAAGAACTCCACGAAAAGCCATCAACGAATGGCAAGGTATAATATAAACACTGGCTTGAGGTGCCTCTTTTGGTGAGATAATCGGACGCAATATTCTCGTCGAAGAGATGTATGTCCCTGAATCGCATTGTCCCCTGATCCCAGAGGAGATTGGCTCTGTAGAACCGCGAGTCAAACCATACCGTCTTCTGATCCTTCTCAGAGTAATCCTTCAGCACGGTAACCGAAGTCGGCGGAGTAACCTTGTACTTATCCTTGAACCATTTACCCGTCTCCCCCAGAGTCTGTACTGCTAATTTGCCCTCTTTGTGTAATCGAGCGATCATTGGCATTTGTATGTTGAACCCCTGGCTTATCCGCCTCCAGGTGAATGAGTTTTCCTGTCCGGCCTGAGTATAAGCGTACCCCATCGCCGCACCATCAACAAATGCATCGAAATACCATTGGCACCAGTCTGGATCGCCCCCGCCTCGTTCATAGACCGGCTCAAGCGAAATGACACGTTGGTGATTGGTTCCCAGTCCACTGTCATATTGATGAATAGGATCGCTGCCCAGCATTCTGAATATGGGAACAGGAATCTGGTTTTCAGCAGTCTGGGCGGGCATATAGGCATTCTTCTTGCTGGGGTAATACCCCCCGCTCCAATAGCCGCCCCACATGGTATATCCATCGGTCCCTATCTGGTCCTTACAGTTGCAGGACGCGAGTATGCCGTAGCGGTCATACATATACTGCAATGTGTGAGCGTCGATGAACCATGACCCTACCGACTTCGGATAGTAGCCGAAAACCTTCTTGAAGTCGGCCATGTATGTATCGACCAGTTTCACTCGCTCTTTTGGCGAGTAGCCGGTCGCGAAACCAACGTCGGCATGCCAATCCCACGGATACCGCCCGCGCCACTTATAACCGCTCTTTTCCACAAGAGGTTGCGGGATTTCCCACCAGGCACCTATCTCGAACTGGTCCGGCGGCAACCGCTTGAGCAACTCCTGGTACCTGCGGTCCATGAGTGCGTCGTACTGCACAAGAAAAGACCCCTTCAGGCCGTACGTCTGCATGATCTTGATCTGTTCCACAACGGTTTCGAACAGAACATCCTCCGTTATCCAGTCGATGCGTGGCTCGCACTGCCGAATGAAGTTCACGATGTTCACAATTCTGGGCGAGTTGCTTCTGGTACCAATCTCTTCGGTTTGGCTGGGCTTGGCTTTACCATCTGAAATGAGCAATGAATGGATGATGAATCCTGTGATGATAAGAGCCTTGTGTCGATTGGTCATAGTCTGCAATTCCCATCAATAGCCGAGTTTCCCCCAGACGCCGCGCTGCACCCAACGCAGGTCCTCATTGTTCGGATGCTCCTCGTGATAGCCGCCACCCGACCAGCTTTCTACCTCCTTCCAGCCAATCTCAATGGTACGTGGGTCGGTCCATTTCCGGTAATCGGCGTGGCCATCCGCAAAAGAGAAGGTGGTTCCCTTGCCGTGTCGAAGGGGGACCGGGTCCCACCATCGTTCCTGATCATAGTACACGGTCCAGCTGCCAAAACTCAGACGTCCTTCATCGATGAATACAATGCGCCTGCCGGGCTGACGAATCTCGGACCGGTCTTTTATGTAAACCCCTTTCGGAAGGATTCCGCCCCAGTTGTGGCCGTTCATGGCGTCCACAATGGCGTAGGTGGCCCATTCGCCCGGTACACCCGATGGACACTTGAAAATTTTAGGTGGGGAACAATACTCATATAAGGCACCCTTTTCGAAGATCTTCCGGGCTTCAGTCGAAGACACATGGCGGGGAGGTATCCACGCCCAGGGATTTTCGCCCCCTGCATCCCAACTGGCAGATCCATTCACGATTTTGCCGTCGTTGTCGTCTGCATACATCATCCAGGCGAGCTGGAGCTGCTTCAAGTTGCTCAGACAACAGGCGCGTTTGCCCTGCTCTCGGGCGCGTTGCAAGGCCGGCATTAGAATCGCCATGAGGACGGCAATCACGGCAATAACAACAAGCAGCTCGATCAGAGTGAAACCCCTTGGCTTGCGCATAATAGGTCCCCTTTCAAGTCCTGGCCAAACCAATTTGGATTCATCCAGTATCACCCATTTCTGCGATCCAGGCATTGGTCACGATGACCGCCGGTCCCTGAATCAGCGGGTTCTTGCACATGGCCTTGCTCCTATGTCGTCGTCAAAAGGGGTCTATACGGAATCAGTCAGTATAGACCCCCACTTTACGTGGCGAGGCTCTGCCTGTCACTCGCCATCGCGAGCCAGACAAAACCTCACGTGGCCATCCCACATCGGTACCGGGGACTATCCAGCTCACGCAGCGTCCCCGGTATCGGCTAACACTTTCGACGTCTCAAAACGGCTTGTCAACAGGCAACGTCTGGCCGGCAACCCACGCCATCTCTTCCGCCGACAACGCTCTGTCGTAAAGACGGACATCGTCAATAGCCCCAAGGAAGTATCTGGCCGCGGCCGTGGCACGATACCCAATCGCCATGTCAACACCGGCCGTGATAGAGAACGCAGCGGCGGTCGTGCTGGGCGATGTGTCGTCTTTGCCGTCCAGCCACAGTTGCACCTCCGGGTAGGAGACCGTCGCTCCCCGAGTCATCGTCAGCGCCACATGGTGCCAGTTGTCGTCGTTTAACGCCGTCCTGCCCACCACATTGCCGGCGCCGTGCTCAACGCGAAGCTTGCTCGCTGCCAGACGGAAGTCCACGCGAAGCATGCTGGTGTTGGTGCCCCAGCTTGCGATCGTCCGGTCGCCACTCTCAGTGGTCTTGACCCAGGCTGCTATGGTGAATGGTTGTTGTACGCCGCTTGCGTCGGCCAAAATGCCCTTGTAGCCGGTGATGGTGACGTAGTCGTCGATACCATCAAGACTGATGGCCTGGCCGACCTTACCGGGAACAAAGAGCGGGCCGCCCTGGATCGTGCCGTTGCGGCCTTTACCGGAACTGTCGTTGGCATTGCCCTCAAACAGATACTGAGCCTGCAAATTGACTGTGCCGGGATCGACCGGCGTGATCAACTGGCGGTCGTAAGCATACAGCCGGATCCCGTCAAGCAAGATCATCCCCTGGCCGCCAAGCGTTCCAATACGCTCAAGGCCAATGGCCAGTGTAGTGACATTGCTGAGATTCACGCCGAGCGAGGCCAGATCAACATACCACATCTGCCAGCCTGCTCGTCTTAAGTTCTCGGCACTGCCGTCGTAGGTCACCTTCCTACCGTTGATCTTCACGTACAACTGTTGCAACGCATTGGCTGGATCGCCAAAGAATCGCAGCGTCAAGCCTTTAATGCTATGCTTGGACCAATCCAGGCCTGCCTGCAGATTGGCAGCACTTGCCGTGACCTCTGAAAGGCTGGCCGTGGTGTTGTTATAGAAAAGGGGCACGGACTGCTTGCCGTCATAGACAGTCGAGCTCTCCATCGAGGGCTGGAAGGCCTCGGTATAGCCTATGGTCGAACCGTTTGTGGTGGTCCCGAAACCATCGATCCATGTCTCATAGACCAAATGGCTACCCTCTTTTCCGGCCTCGATGTCGTTGTAGGACTCGAAATCGTCCACCACAAGATATTCCTGCGTTGAGAAATTCCAGAGATCCCCTTGCCAGGTTGGGGGCGTCTCGACATCGTTGACCTCGTCGATGCGCCAGTAGTACGTGCCGGCCAAATCAAGGGAGGACGTATAGCTGGGCGAGGTCACGGTCACAGCAGGAGCCGTACCGTCTATCACGGCCTGCTCGTCGGTACTCAAATAGACATTGTGCTTGGCCGCCTCTCTTCCCGCTCGCCAGTTCAGCGCTGCATCCACGCCCACATCCGTGGCGCCGGAAACCGGGCTTGGCTCTCTGGCCAGGACGGGGATACTGAAGAATCGCACCTCGCTGAGACCATATTGAGCCAATATGCCTCCCCAGTTGCTGTTTACGGTGAGCCTGACGTACTTTGCCGTAACGCCTCCAAAATCCACGATGGTGTTGTGCGCGTAGCCGGCTTTACCAGGCGCCCGGGCAAACTCATGAGTTGTCCCCAAGGCCGTGTAATCCGTGCCGTCCAGCGAGTATTCCACGGAGACATCCTTGCACCCAAAACCTATCGCCGGCTCCAACAAGCCGTTATGGTTCCATGCCCACATCTGATGCAGTTTGAGGACACTGTCGAACTCATATTGGATCCAGGCCGGCCCCGTTGCGCCCACGGCGGTGGTCCACATGGCTGTAAGCTCATCGGAGTGCAGGTCATCCGCCAACCCCGAACCGTTCACGGTATTCTCAGGCCCTTGACCCGCTGCACTACTGGAAGCTGTAGCGGTTATTGCCGGGCCCGCAACCGGATAAGCAACAGGCTCGGTCGTGAAGCTCCACACAGCGCCCTTATAGATGGCAGAGTCCGGTGGGGCGTTCACTTCATCGATGCGCCAGTAATAGGTCTGGCCGAAATCGAGACGGCCGGGAGGATCATAGGTGGTGGCGGGTTGGTCTTGGCTGGCCAGCACGCCCCGCGGATTGGTTCTGCTGGCGTCGTTAACGTCGCCGAAGATCGTGCCTAAGTACACATCATGTGTGGCGGCAAACTCTCCCGGGGTCCAGCTAAGAATCACATCGCGAAGAACATCCGTCATCTCAGCAGCGGGATCGGGATCGCCGGCAAATTCCGGAGCGGCCTGACGGAACTGGAAACCGGTCGGTCCGATGTGATTGAAACCATTACCCCATACCTGCACCGTGAAAGAAGGACCCGTTACTCCTTCAAAGAGAATATAGTTGCCGGGAGTAACGCCGTCGACCATCTCGGTAAAAACGTCAAATTCTCCAGCCTTAAGAGTAAAATCCTGCTCAGGGCCGCCGTTAAAAACAATTTTGGCTGTACCATCACCGAATTGAGCTTCTTGAGTGCCCATGTAAATGATCACATCGTAAAGAGCGAATGGAATATCTGACACCATCATGTCGAATAACTCTCCGGCGTCTTCGGTGCCATTGGCATGACCATCCATCATATCCGCATTGCCGTCACCAAGCAGAGTTTCACGGAGACTGGTCCGATAGCGAGGATTGCCATTACGTACGGTGATAAGGGTAAATGTTGCCGTGGATCCCTGGTTGCTGGTTATCGTTACCGGGTCCTGAGGGGCTGATGGATCCCAGGGCACTACAATATTTTCCCAGCCGATTGTATTCCAGTCATCGACACCGGCAGCCTCACCCTCTTCCAACGTTATAGTTTTTTGCCATTCTTCTTGGTTCCATTCCGTTCCCGCACCTTGGTTGGTTCTACCGTAAGCATAAAAATTGACGCTGAATATATCGCTGCCAGCATGAGCAACGGCGCCGCCCAGAAGCAGCACCACCAGCAATTCACTAATTAAAACATTTCTTCTGCACATCACAATTCTCCTCAAAAAAGGTTGGTAGAACACTCTATAAGTTCCGTCTTGACATGTTACTCCCTCGGTTTGGCAGGAATACCTGATCGAACCATTGAGTACCTCCTTCCTTCATGCAATTCCGCTTATTCTGTTTCATTCATCCGACATTTGCGATTTGACCTTGCCCGGCTATGCCGCCGCTTAACATATTGTACCAGCTCCCCCCCATTGCGCCTACCACATTGTCGAAATTTGTTCCGGTCCTCGTTCATCTGTCACGTACTACTTGGGAAATCCGGGATGAATATAAGTTATCGGTATTCCTCCGGATATATGCAGTAATTCTACTCTTTTATTCACACTGCTCACTGGCCTTTAGATTCGGCCATTCCCGGATATTCTCCAAATGTCCACTTCGAAAGTATGTCGCTCTGCACCTCGGAATGTAATCATCTGCCTACGAGGCGTGCTGCACGGCAAAGGCTTCGGGACTTGCCAACCGAATGATCGGGGCCCTTCTCCAATAACGGATACTCATCCAGCAAAGACGACGCTTCAATCAAATTGCGAAAAAGGTCCGTTCTTCTCCAACGAATGGCAAGCGAGAACCTCGACGTTCTCGGTGCCCACCCCCGTTTGCCATACGCAGGGCCGATGAGACTCGCCTTCGCCTGGAAAATGCCGCATTCAGCGATGCGCCGGCTGCGACAGGATCGAGTTGGAGGCCCTTTACGGGCTTGCACTGAATCGACGGCGAATCGCCGCGATAGTGGGCATACCCGCAAAAAGGCGAGAGATCCATCCTCGCAGCCGCTGTCATTCGTCGTCGGGGATAGTGGCCAGAGCGGTCCGATCTTGCGCAACGAAATAGCCAAGCGGCCTTTCCTGGAGGTCGGTGATCAGCCATACGACTCCCGATTGTGTCTGGTGCCGTAATCGCCAGCCGGAAGCGATGGAGCCGCGCGGTTGTC
>Ga0307379_10013236_pt1 | contig 10703 bp, 11 predicted proteins | sample UN2MG_FD_202237 | JGI IMG/M metagenome (GOLD analysis project Ga0307379, IMG submission 202237) | Soil microbial communities from Risofladan, Vaasa, Finland - UN-2 | ecosystem: Environmental > Terrestrial > Soil > Coastal area > Acid sulfate soil | place: Finland: Risofladan, Vaasa | collected... | reverse complement strand
CCAGCCGCTCGGCCGGGTCGGCGTGCACGGGGATCGCGATCAAGCGATCGACGCCGGCCGCGGCGTAGCGGGCGAGCCCCTCCCCCACCTGATCCTCATCGCCGAGCAGGCAGACCCGGTCCAGGAGGTCGTCGGGGACGGCGTTGAAGGCCTCCTCCTTGCGCCCCTCGAGGAACAACTCCTGGACCCTGTCGGCGACCTCGCCGAAGCCCATCCGCCGGGCGAGCTCGCCGTAGAAGTTGAACCGCTTGGAGCCCATGCCGCCGAGATAGAGGGTCATCCGCATCCGGGCGCCGGTTCGGGCTGTCTCCAGATCGCCGCCGATCGCAACCTGGACGGTTGGCGAGACTTCGAGGTCGCCGGGGCCGCGGCCCGACCTCGCAAAGCCCGCCTGCAGGTGCTCCCCCCAGATCGACTCCCAGCTCGCCGGATCGAGATAGGCCGGGATCCAGCCGTCGGCGATCTCAGCACAGAGCTCGACCGACTTCCTGCCGATCGCACCGAGGAAGACCGGGATCTCTTTGCGGACCGGGTGGAAGTTGAGCTTCAGCGCCTTGCCCTGGCCGCTCGCGCCCGAGCCCCCGGCGGGGAGCGGCAAAGTGTAGTTCGGCCCCGAGTGGTTCAGCGGCCCCTCGCGGCGCAGCACCTCGCGGACGACCTCGACGTACTCGCGCACCCTTCCCCACGGCTTTCGGTAGGGCACCCCGTACCAGCCCTCCGAGACCTGCGGCCCGGTCGGGCCGAAGCCGAAGATGAAGCGGCCGCCCGAGAGCGCATCCAACGTCGCGCCGGCCATCGCCGCCGCGGTCGGGGGTCGCGCCGGTGCCGGCATGATCGCCGCGCCAAGCCCGATCTCCGAGGTCTGTGGCGTCAGCCAGCCGAGCATCGAGACCGCATCGGAGCCGTAGGACTCGTTCACCCAGACCGAGTCGTAGCCGGCCGACTCCGCCGCGTGCACCTCATCGATCGCCTGCTGGCCGCGCGGCCCCGAGCGCAGGTGCACGAGCAGGTATCCGAGCTTGATCTCGATCATCGCCACACCACCCTAGAACCGAGCGAGCCGGAAGGTTGCGTTGGGGGAGGCAGGCGGGCTAGTCGGGGGAGATGATCCGGGGGTCCACCGACACCTGCTCCCGGGGGTGCGCCCGGTCGCTCAATCAGGACGGCGGCAGGGGCCGGGCCCAATCGGCGGCAGCTGTTGCCGCAGGCCCGAAGGTACGGCGCCACCCGGACGCAACCACCGCGGCGGCGGGGCAGACGCCGCCCGAGGGCTCCCTGCCTGAGGGCTCCGCTTAACGACGAAGCCCCCGCTGGGCGGGGGCTCCGAAAAGAAGTGGGTACGAGACGGACCTTCTTGCCTGCCTCACGCGTAGCCTTCGCATGATTTTAAGCTTTCCGGACCGCTTTGAGAGTCTCCATCCACTTAGCTTCCGTGGACTTCCTCTCTCGCTCGTACCGCGTCTGCGACGATAGATGATCGCGGCGGACCCTGCGCACCGGATTCACGCATTTTGCGGCCGAAAGCTGCCGCCCTGCCTACCCCGAGGCACCAAAAAGGCCGGGCCGCTCGCGCGCACCCGGCCTGATCAACGCTGAGAAGCGCTCAGTGGTTCAGCCACCCGGGCTGACGTTCGCTGCCTGGATGCCCTTGGGGCTGTCCTCGACGTCGAAGGTAACGCGGTCGCCCTCCGCGATCCGCGCTCCCGGCGCTATCGCTGAGACATGGACGAACGCGTCCTTCTCGCCGCCCTCATCGACCTCGATGAAGCCGTAGCCCTTGTCCTCGTTGAACCACTTGACGGTTCCGGTTGCCATGAGATTCCTCCAATGGCGAGTCGTGTTTCGGCCGTTTGGAGAGCGATGCTCAAGCGCACCGGTTTTCCTACTAAACCTCGTATTGGGAGCACAGGCTATTACCTCGGCGGACGGCTTCGCGCGAGGGGAAGCGGGCCGATTGCTCTGCTCGCCTGCGTATCATCAGTCGCGACCGGATGGCTGACGCTCCCCCGACCACTGAAGCTCCCGCCGCGCTCGATGCGGCCGCGCTCGGCGACTATCTGGACGGCCCCTACGCCGAGGTCCGCCAGGGCGTGCGCGAGCTGCTGGCCCGGCCCGAGTTCGCAGCGGTCGAGCCCCAAATCAGCAGCAAGGATTACCGCGAGAAGGTCCTCGAGTGGGCAGTGCAGCTGGCCTCCGAGGGCCGGACGACGCTCGGACTGCCGACCGAATACGGCGGCGGCGGTGAGATCGGCGCCTCCGTCGCATCCTTCGAGACGCTCGCTTTCGGGGACCTCTCCCTGCTGGTCAAGACGGGCGTCCAGCTCGGGCTCTTCGGCGGCGCGATCCTCCATCTCGGCACCAAGCGTCATCACGAGGCCTATCTGGCCGACATCGCCTCGATGAAGCTGCCCGGCTGCTTCGCGATGAGCGAATCGGGCCACGGCTCCGATGTGCAGTCGGTCGGCACGACGGCGACCTACGACGCCGAGGCCGGCGAGTTCGTGATCGACACCCCCACCGCGGCCGATCGCAAGGACTGGATTGGCAACGCCGCCGCCCACGGCCGCGCCGCCGCCGTCTTCGCCCAGCTGATCATCGGCGGCCACAACCACGGGGTCCACGCCTTCGTCGTCCCGATCCGGAGCCCCAGGGGCAAGCCCCTCGACGGGGTGAGGATCGAGGATTGCGGCCACAAGCTCGGGCTCAACGGCGTCGACAACGGCCGCATCTACTTCGACGGCGTCCGCATCCCACGCGAGAACCTGCTCGACCGCTACGCCTCGGTCACCGAGCGGGGCCGCTATACCTCTCCGATCGAGAACCCGACGGCGCGCTTCTTCACGATGGTCGGCACCCTCGTCCAAGGCCGGGTCTCGGTCGCCGGCGCCGGCGTCTCGGTCAGCAAGGCGGCGCTGACGACCGCCGTCCGTCATGGCAACGGTCGCCGTCAGTTCGGTCCGCCCGACGGCGGCCGGGAGGTGTTGCTGCTCGACTACCGGGCCCATCAGCGCCGGCTGCTGCCGCTGCTCGCCCGCACCTATGCACTGCACTTCATCCAGGCCGAGCTGGTCAGCGAGCTCGATGCGGTCTTCAGCGGTGAGGAGAGCGAGGAGCAGGCCCGCCGTGAGCTCGAGACCAACGCGGCAGGGGTCAAGGCCTACGCGACCTGGCACGCGATCGAGTCGCTGCAGACCTCGCGGGAGGCCTGCGGCGGACTCGGCTACCTGACCTCCTCCGGCTTCGCCGCCCGCAAGGCCGACGCCGAGATCTTTGCCACCTTCGAGGGCGACAACACCGTCCTCCTGCAACTCGTCGCCAAGAGCCTGCTGACCGGATACCGGGAGGAGTTCGGAGACCTCGACCCGCTCGGGATCGCCGGCTTCGTCGCCTCCCAGGTGATCGGGCGTTTCGTCGAACGCTCCGCAGCCCGCGAGCTCTGGGGCCGAATCTGGGACGACATCACGCCGAGCTCCGAGGAGGACGGCGACCTCAACAAGCGCGAGTACCAGCTGGCGCTGTTCGCCTGGCGTGAGGATCACGTGCTCTCCAGCGCGGCGCGGCGGCTGAAGGGCGGCATCGACGAGGGCTACGACCCCTTCGAGGTCTTCAACGCCTGCCAGGATCACGTCCTGGTCGCCGCCCGCGCCCACATCGAGCGCAAGATCCTCGAGGCCTTCAACCGCGGCGTCGAGGCCTGCGAGCAGGAGGGAAACCGGGCGCTGCTGGACCGCGTCTGCGACCTCTACGCGCTGAGCGTGATCGAGGAGCACCGCGGCTGGTACCAGGAGCACGGCCGGATCTCGTCGACCCGCTCCAAGGCCGTGATCCGCAACGTCAACCGCCTCTGTGAGGAGCTGCGCCCAAAGGCCGGCGATCTCGTCGACGCGCTCCGGGTTCCCGACTGCGTCCTGCCGGAGTTCGGCCCCGACGGCATCGTCGGCTGAGCCAGGCTCAGAGCGGCGCGGACGTCGGCGGCCACCCGACGGCGCGAGCGTCAAGAAAACCCTGATAGTCAGGGACTTCTTGACAGTCGCCGATCCCGGCGGTCGGCGGCGACCCTACGGCGCCGATATGAGCGTCACCGAGAGTGTCTCCCTCGGCGCTGCCGCCAGCGCCGCCTTCAGCTCGCGGTCATCGGCGTAGGTGCCGGTCAGCCGACGCCCCTCGGCAGCCAGGGGCACCTTCGAGGGCTCAAAGGGCCAGGGCTCGACCTCGACCCGCGTTGGGCCCGCCTCCCCTGGGGCCTGCCGCATCTCGAGCTCGCCGCTCTCGCCCGCTCCAGGCACATCTTCGAGGCGCAGCGGCAGCCGCGGCATGCAGACCGCGAGCGACATCGCGTCCCAGATCTCGATCAGCTTACGTCCGCGCTCGATCGTCGCCGGCTCGAGGGACTTGACCAGCCGACGCTCGTAGCCGGCCCGCTCGGTCAGGTGCTCGCGCAGTCTCGACTGCCCGTCCCGCCAGGCCTCGGCCGCGGCGCGGCCCTCGTCGTCCTCGTCCTCGAGCCGGCGGAAGTCGAGCAGATACTCACCGTGGAGGGAGACCAGCAGCCCCGCGTATGGGCTGCGGTTGCCGACGGTTTCAGGCCCGCGGGTCCAGCTGTCAAGCCAGAGATCGAGCGGCATCCGCATGAACGACAGCGGCAGGCCCGTCTCGGAATCGAGCTTGGGATCGGCGTCGAAGCGATCCATGCCGTTGTCATGGCGCTCGGCGGCGAGGCAAACCTCCTCTTGTGGCAGCGGCTTTGCAAACGCCTCGTCGACCCAGGCGCGGGCCATCTGGCCGCTGATCGCCGCGTGTTGAGATTGGGGGATGCAGAGCACCCCCTGACCGTCGCCGTCGTCCCGAATAACCACGCGGTCAACCCTGACACAAACCGGGCGTCTAGGAGGGCAGGTCGGCGCCGACCCGGCGATCGAGCTCGGCGACCACCTCGCGCAACTCGTCGAGCGCGTCGCCGCCGCCGGTGCCGATCTCCGCCCGCCGCGCCTCGAAAGCGCCGAGCAGCGTCCGGTAGTACCAGAGGGTGCCCTCGCGGCGACCGGCGAACCGGAACCAGAGCTCTTCCCCATGGCGGCGGTAGTCGGAGAGGATCGAGCGGGCGTTGTGGAGCTTGTCGGCGATCGAGACCCGCAGCTCATCCGGGGCCTTGGTCGCGATCTGGGCGATGTATTCCTCCTTGCGCTGCCGCCAGGGCGGCTTCGGCGGGCTGACCGAATCGCTGTTGGCGCGAACGATCCGAGCGACATCGGCACCGAACTGCTCCCTGATCTCGACCTCGGCCTCGGGGCCTCCGCCGTCCTCGATCACGTCGTGGAGCAGGGCCGCGATCGCCTCATCCTCGGAGCTCTCCATCTCGAGCACCAGGGAGGCCACCGCGAGCAGGTGCGCGGCGTAGGGGATCTGGGTGCCCTTGCGGCGGTCGCCGCGGTGATGCTCGATCGCGTAGGCGAGCGCCTGCTCGAAGTGCGGGCCGAGCGGGTGGGCGGAGGAGTCAGCGCTCACCGCTCGCACGCTACCCGGATCGGTGAGCAGACACTCGCGGCCGCCTCTGACGGATGGGGGCGGCTACTCGCCGCCCGCGGCCTCGAGCTGCTCGACCAGCTTGTCGAGGTCGAGCTTCTCGAGCTCGCCGGAGACGGCGTCGAGCTCGGCCTTGCAGTACTCGACCAGGCCCTTGCCCTCGCCGACGAGGCCGAGCGTCTCGCGCAGCTCCGCCTTGCCGGAGTCGAGCCGGGCGATGATCTCCTCGAGCCGGGCGACGGCCGCCTCATAGCTCTTCGCCGCGGGCTCGCCGGCGGCCGCGCCCTCGGGCTCCGGACCGTCCGGGGTCTCGGCTGTGTCAGTCATCGTCGATCACCTCTGCCTCGACATCATCGTCGGCGAAGCGGACGCCGATCCGCCGCGCTGCGCGGGCGGCGGCGGCGCTCGAGACGACCTCACCGCCGGGGCCCGAGACGAGCGCGTAGCCCCGCTCCAGCACCTGCTCGGGGTCGTGGGCGGCGATCGTCGCCTCGAGCGAGGCGAGGCGCTTGCGCAGATCGCCGCTTCGCGCGTCGTGGATCTCGGCCTCGCGCCGGCGACGCAGGACCAGCGCGTAGCGGGCCAGGGTCTCGTCGCGACCGACCAGGGTGCGGCGCGAGGCGGCCCTGATCTCGCGGATCCGCTGATGCAGGTCGGCGCGCTCGGAGCGCATGTGGCCGGCGAGGCCGCGGGCGATCGCGCCGAGCCCCCGCGCCCGCTCGCCGACCGAGCGACGGCCGAGCCGTCGGAAGCGGCTCGCGCTGGCAACCAGGGAGGCGCGCGCCGCGGCGACGTCGATCCCGACGGCGGCCTCGGCGGCGTGCGTCGGCGTCGAGCAGGCAACCGCGGCGACGTCGTCGATCAGCGTCCGATCGACCTCATGGCCGACGGCGCTGATCACCGGCACACCAAGCAGCGCAACCGTCCGGCAGAGCGCCTCATCGCAAAAGCACCAGAGATCGGTGAGGCTGCCGCCGCCCCGCGAGACGATGATCGTCTCGACCTCGGGCACCGCGGCCAGCTCGCGAATTGCCGCGGCAATCCGCGGCGCGGCGGCGCGGCCCTGCACCGGCGGGTGGGCGAGCACCAGGCGACCGCGCCAGGAGCGGCGCTCGAGCCCGGCGAGGATGTCGGCATAGGCGGCGGAGTTGGAGCCGACCACGACCCCGATCGTCCGCGGCAGCAGCGGCCGGGGCAGCAGCTTCTGCGGCTCGAACAATCCCTCCGAGGCGAGCTGGCGGCGCAGGCGCTCGAGCTGGGCGAGCAGGTCCCCCTCCCCGGCGGGCCGCAGGTAGCTGACCCGGAAGCTGAACGACGGTGAGGAGCGCTCCGAGCCCGGGAAGTAGTCAGGCCCGCCCGCGGCGACGATCTCCACCCCGTCCTTGAGCGCCCCCTCGGGCAGGTCGAGCTTCTTCAGGTCCGAGAGCCAGATCGAGCAGGGCACGGCGCCGTCGCCGTCGCGCAGGTCGAAGTAGATCGCCTTCGCCGAGGCCGAGTAGTTGACGACCTCGCCGATCAATCGCACCCGCGGTCGCCGGCGGAGGAAGTCCCGGAAGCCGGCCGCCCAGCGTCCCACCGCGAAGGGCCCCGGCAGGTCGGGCTCGCCCGGCGCCAGGGGCGGCGGCTCGACCGACTCCTCCGCCTGGATACCCAGCTGCTCCGATCGCTCCATGCCCTGAGCATCGCAAATGCCCCGGGCGATCAGCGGCAACTAGCTTCGCGGCGGGCTGGGACCCGATGTCAGATCCGGGCCGCCGCTGCCGACGCCTCAGCCATGAAGCGCACTGATGCCACAGCGGAGCCGCGACCGCGGGGCGTGGGAAGCTGAAGTCCATCCAGATCTGATCGGCCCGCGCCGATCCCGCTCCATGCGCGAACACCGGAACCGCACCGCCCCCCGACGTACTAGGTTGGGCCCCCTCGCCGAGCGGCGGGAATCGAACCGATGGCTGACTTCGAACGAAAGCACGAGACCGCGCTCAACGCGCTTCCCAACGAGGGGATTCTCGCCTACATCGAAAGCGCCCGCGCTGCCCGCGACCTCGAGGGGGCGAGGAAGGCCGCCGCCGTGCTCGCCTTTCGTTATTGGAAGCGGGTGCTGGGCCGTGTCAGAGTGTCAACGCCCCCGCGGGATGTGGATGACGTGGCGATGAACGTGATGGAAAGCGCGGTTCGCTCGGCCTTCGACGGCCGCTTCATGGGCGAGTTCGCGAACTGGATCAACACGATCACCGCCCGCCGGATCGCCGACTACCACGCCAAGGCCGAAAGGACCCCGAAGAGCGGGCCGCTTCCGGACGAGCACCAGGGCGACGACGTCGTCTGGGTGGAGATAGCCCGCAAGGACGAGGAGCTGGTCCTGCTCGAGTACCGCGAGATCGCCGAGAGGATCCGCTGCAGCCGCCCACAGGAGATTCACCGGCACGTGATTCAGCTCTACGGTCCCGTCGAGCTCAACTACAACGGTCTCGACGCCGCCCAGACCAGGGCCGAGATCGAGCGCCTGCACCCCGGCGAGACCCTCACCGAGGCCAACATCCACCAGATCTTCCGCCGCTTCAAGAAGGACTTCGCCGCGGCCCTGCTCGCATCCGACGAGCCCGATGGGGCCGAAGAGGCCGCCGGGGGTGGGCTATGACCGACCTCGAGAAGCTGATCAGCGAGTTCGCCGCCGAGTTTGAGTCCGGAGCCGACCCCGATCCCGGCAAGTTCCTCGCCCGGGCCAAGGGTGATCAGCGGGCCGATCTCGCGAGCCGGCTCGACGCCTACCTGGCCGACTCGCCGCCGAGCGAGTGGGACCCCGGCACCTACGAGCGCTCGCCCGCGAAGCTGGCAGTTGATCGCGTCTTTGAGTCGCTCGAGGGCGTCTCCGGAACCTGGCCCGAACTGCTCCCTCACCTGCGCCATCGCGCCGAGCTCAAGCGCCGCGTACTCGTCGAGCGGCTCGCTGTGGCGCTCGGATTCCCGGACGAGACCGAGCGGGTCAAGCGCTACTACCACGGGATGGAGCACGGCAGCGTGCGCGCCACCACGGTCTCCGGCCGCGTGCTTGAGGCGCTAGCCGAGATCGTCGGAACGAGCGCCGAGACGCTGCGTAGCGCCGGCGCTCGCGCCGACGAGGGGGTCGGAGCCGACTCGGCCGCCACCTTCGCCCGCACGGCGATCCAGGACGAGCGCTACATGCGGCCCGACGAGCCGGCCGACGCCGATGCCCCGCGCTCGGCCTCCGCCTTCGCCGGCGGATCCGGGGGCGGCGAGCGCCGCCGCGATGAGCTCGACGAGCTCTTCCTAGGCCCGGCCGATCCGCTCGACTAGCCCGCCGGAGCTTTCTCAGGTTGCTGTCAGACAGCGACGCCGGGTGCCGACCCCTCACCCGTGTCTCAGGGGAATCACAGCTCGAGCAATTACCGGCCGCGCCTCTACATCAGCCATGCCGCCGAGAACGACTGGCTGACGGCGCTGGAGTTCGGTCGCGTCGATGACGGCCAGCCGCCCGAGAACTGGCGCGGAGTCGGCGAGCAGCTCGGCTACCTGCACGCGGGGCCGGCCCGCGACACTCCCGCGGTCGGCTTCAAGGTCGTCCGCTTCGCCGAGTTCGACGCCGAGGATCCCGAGTACGCGGAGATCTGGCAGCCGCCGTTCTTCGACGCTCCCCAGCTCGGACTCGAGAAGGCGCCGGCCGGGGAGATCCTGCTTGCCGCTCGCAGCCTCTACGGTGACGGCGCCTCCCTCAATCGCGCCTTCTTCGATCGCGCGATCCGGCTCAGCGGTCCCGAGGCGCTCGACGCATGGACCGCCTGCCTGCACGCCGGCGACCCGATGGCCCACTTCGCCCTCGGCTACACCCTCCTGGACGCGGGCCGCTGCCACGACGCCTACCGGCACCTGCGCTACTACGCGCAGATTGCCCCCTCCCACCCCTGGAATCACTGCTGGTACGGGCGCGCGGCCGAGGCCGTCGGCGAGACCGCCGAGGCCCGCGCCGCCTACCAGCGGGCGCTCGAGCTGACCGCGGAAGGCGCCGAGGAGACCGATGCCGCCGAACTGCTGGCGCGGCTCGGCGACTGACCGCTGGTCCGTGGACAACAACCTGCCCGGGCGCTAACTTGGCGGCCGTGGAGAAGGTCGAGCGAGAGCGGGTCGAGGAGCAAGCCGAGCGGGTTTTGGCCGAGCTGCCCGAGTGGATCTGGGACGGGCGCGAGCTGCCGGTTCCGGTCGAGGACATCGCCGACAGCCACTTCGACCTGCTGATCCGCGACGTCGAGCCCGAGGAGATGGCGACGGCCCCCGGCTGCCCGCCGCTCTCCGACGACCAGTCGCTCTCCGGCCTCTTCCTGCCCGAGCAGCAGGCAATCTGGGTCAACGCGGAGGAGTCCCGCGAGTGGCCGCCGCGCCGCCGCTTCACGATCGGCCACGAACTCGGCCACTGCGTCCTCCACGGCGACGGGCAGCGCTCGCTCTTCTGCCGCCACGGCTCGATCGAGCCGCCGGAGGCTGAGGCCAAAGGGGTCGCTACCGGTGGGCGCCCACCGCTCGATCCGATCGAGGACGAGGCGAACCACTTCGCCGCCGCCCTCTTGATGCCGGCCGAGCTCGTTCGCTACCACTACCGGGCGACGGGCGGCGACTTCGATCGCCTCTGCGCGATCTTCAAGTCCTCGCGGGCGGCGATGGGCCGCCGTCTGCACCAGGCGGTCTGAGACTCGGCCGGGCTACCAGCGGACCTCGACCGGGTAGTCGCTAAACGCGGGGTCGGCGGTCAGAATCGGCAGCTCCTCAACTGCCGCCTGAGCAATCAGGAGGCGGTCGAAGGGGTCGCGATGATGCTCGGCAAGCGAGCCGACCGCCCAGGCATGGCTGGGCTCAATCGCCAGCCAACGAAACCCCGCAGCCTCGATCGCCTCAGTGAGGTCCTCGGGTGCCCGCAATTTGCCAAGGGCGCGCTTGATCGCGATTTCCCAGACGCTCGCGGCACTGACGAGCGGGATCGACTCGGGGTCAGCGATCAACGCTCGTGCGGGCTCCGACAGATCGGGAGCATCGGCGAGCCACCAGAGGACAGCGTGCGTGTCAACCAGAACCGGGCCCACTTGGGGTCATCTCGCCGTGTAGGGCTCGAAATCCTCCAGGGGCGAGTCGAAGTCGGCCGCGAGCTCGATCTCCCCACGCAGTGACCCGGG
>Ga0307379_10013235_pt1 | contig 10703 bp, 9 predicted proteins | sample UN2MG_FD_202237 | JGI IMG/M metagenome (GOLD analysis project Ga0307379, IMG submission 202237) | Soil microbial communities from Risofladan, Vaasa, Finland - UN-2 | ecosystem: Environmental > Terrestrial > Soil > Coastal area > Acid sulfate soil | place: Finland: Risofladan, Vaasa | collected... | reverse complement strand
CGGAGCTGCACAGACATGGAAGCCAACTGCTGCGGGCACCTTGACTATCTCGGCTGGTGTCTTTGGTTTGATTGTCGGCATAGTGCTCATTGGGCGAAGCCCATTGTTTATGGTGGGGCTGCTCGCGATAATGATTGCGATAGTAGCTGTGGCAGGTGGGCTCGGTGCACTCAAAAGAAGAGCTTGGGGTTTAGCGCTTGCCGGCTCCATTTGCTCGGTTTTCTGCTGGCTGGGTATTCCGGCTATTATACTTATCGCCTTGAGTAAGCAAGAATTTTCATAGGATAAGCAAATGAAAGAATGCCCCTCTTGTGGTAACACAATACCAAAGGAAGTAATCTATTGTCCTTATTGCGGGGCAAGGTTTGCTGACTTGAGCCCTACGCAGACTAAATGAAACGAACAGCGTCAAAAACTAGGCTTCAAAATGCAAAAATGCCCGTTGTGTGATAAGAAAATCCGAGCAGACGCTAGGTTTTGTTCGGAGTGCGGGTGGGATTTAACCGACCATGAACTAACTCCACCCCAAATTGCAAGAATTCAAGAGGAGATTCAAGATGCCAGGTTTAGATATATGAATTGGCATGTTGCAATGGTTCCATTCGTAACGGTTGCGTTTGTCTGCCTTCTGGTTGGTATGCTTGCCAATGAAAAGGTTATCCCGGCGACATGGGACTTTATGCTATATGTAGCTTTTGCCTTTTTGTTTATTGAGATTGCGTTCGCTTTTTTCCGAGACCGGTACAAGAAGAAGCAAGATAGGCTGAAAATGATGCTGAGGGATAGACAACCGTCTCAATAGCGCGGCAGAATTGTCAGGACTAGGTCATACTGCTGTTTCTGTTGAGGATACAGTTGCTGCCAACAATGAGGCAACTACTAGTGTAAGCAAGACAAGCAATTCTTCTGCAAGTGCTACAATCACGATTACAATGTATACATGGCTAGTAGTGACCTGTGTAATCTGACTGGACTTAGCCTATATGAGTATTTCATATAGAATAAGAGAGGAGGTGAGTTATGGAACAAAAAACGAGATGGCGAAATGCAGCAATAGTTTTGATTGTGTTGTTAGTGGTTGGAGGGGCGTATTGCGGAATCAACATAGCAGATATGAGAAGTGAACTAAACAAACTGGAGGCAGATTATTCACAGCTACAAACGGGCTATAACTCACTGGAGTCAATATATTTGACACTTCAAGATAATTATGAATCACTGGAGGCAAACTATGAGGCACTCCAAGATGACTTCGTCGAATTGCAAACCAGCTATTATGAACTAGAGGCTGAGAATGCAAACCTGAGGAGACTGCTGGAACAATATGAAGAGGTGCCTCATGATTATTACTATGCTGGAGAATTTGCTTATCATGCCAATACATATACAGAATTATGCCATTTTTTAGATTATGAGTTTGTATCACCAAGAGATTACGAGCTCGATGTGTTCGACTGTAGCGAATCTTCGTCATATCTCGAATGGGCTCTAGAGAATGCTGGTTTTGACGCTAGGATTGCAGTTGGTCCTACACCTTGGGACCCAAGCAGTGGGCGTCATGCTTGGCTTATCGTTTACACAAAAGAGTACCGTGTAGCCATTGAGTCAACCGCACTAACTGGTTGGGACAAGTTCTTAAGCATCTTCTTGTTTAGAACACCTGGTATCGTGTACACCGATGACTCGCTTGTTCCTGGCTGGCAGAATTACTATGATGGCTATGACCGCCTCTATAAGAATATCTACGAAGCTATTCGTCACGACGGCACTACCGGGCAGTGGAATTGGTGGGAAGTGATTTAACATGTATAAGTGTCCTTACTGCGGAAAAGAATTGAGGTCAGCGATGAATAGGGAGGAATATCGAAGGTGACAGAAGCAAGATAGGCTGAAAATAATGCTGAGGGATAGACAACCGTCTCAATAGCGCGGCAGAATTGTCAGGGCTAGGTCATACTGGCATTTCTGTTGAGGATACGGTTGCTGCCAACAATGAGGCAACTACTAGTGTAAGCAAGACAAGCAATCCTTCGGCAAGTGCTACCATTACGGTTACGACGTATGCTGTGGCTGATGAGTAGCTAGCAAGCCTGCTTAGAGAGGTAACATTTTGGCTAAATGTTGCCTTAGGATATCATCTTAGTCTATATTAATCTGACTTTTCACATTCCACATCGATATACATCAAGACAGCAAATACTACCTATTAACTAATAAGCGCAGATTTGAGACCGTAGCTCGTCTTAGTAATGTTGTCACAAGACAATATGAGTCGTATAATAAATTCACCCGGCCTAATAAGGAGGAGACAAGGTGGTTGACCATAGTATAGAGGTTGCTGTTACCGAAGGTACGACAAACACTGAGCGTGGAAATTTACTAGAAGACTTGATGCGCGATTTGTTTGATGCAACTGGCCATACCAGCGGTCCACCCATTAGGGTTACTGGTATGGAGATAGATGTTACTGCTACTCAAAATGCTACTAATGAAAAGATATACGCTGAGTGTAAGGCTCATAGAGAACCTATACCAGCAGATGCTCTTACAAAACTATTAGGCAGTGTTGATTTTAGGAAGGTAGACCAGGGGTGGCTAGTAACCACTTCTAAACTTTCTAAGGACGCAGAGGGCTGGAAGGAGGATTGGGAGGAGAGACCGTCAGAAGAGCGCCGTCGATTGAGCATCTATAATCCTCCTCGACTTTTGGGTCTATTGATAAGCTCAAACCGTGTCTTAGATCCAACTAAGATAACAGCTATCCCAAGAATGGAACAGGGTGAATGGTATCTGCTGTTGACTGACCTTGGTCGTTACTGGGCAAAGTTAGTATCGGAGTCAGGTGTACCAAGCAAAGTCATCGTATATGATGCCCAGACGGGCGAATTAATAACCGATACTGAGCTCATACAAAAGCTAAAATTGACAGATACCAGCCTCCGCGATTTTAATTGGCTCACTATTCCCCCTGATAGTTCAGAAGCGGGGGAGTCAATTGCCTATGTATCCGAAACCGTAGTTGATGTTGCAACTGGTGACGCATGGGCAGACTATCGGCCTGCCAGACCTCAAGACTTTGTAGGGCGGCATGATCTTCAAAATACCATGCGAGATTTCTTTCAGGATGTTAGGAATAGAAGTACTAACACTCGTATATTCTCAATAAGTGGCCCATCAGGATGGGGGAAGAGTTCCTTAATCGCAAAATTACGAAACCGCTGTAACAATAAGGTAAATCGTGAGAAATTCTACATGACTGCATTTGATATGCGGGCTGCTAAATCACCAAATTATGTTTCTGCTGCTCTGTTACGGAGTTTCTCGCTAGCAATTCAGCGAAATTTCATTCTGCCACCTGTTATGCCACTTCAAGCAGGAGCACCTGCAACACCCCTTGAAAGTGAGTCCTTGCAAGATTGTTTGCAACAACTTAAAGCTAAGGACAAAGTGCTTATCTTAGTCTTTGATCAGTTTGAAGAGGTACTTACGAAACCCGAATTAAAACAGTTATTTGATAGGCTTCGCCTGCTCGCCTTGTCAGTAGAAGCCCAACAGGAGAATCTTGTACTTGGTTTTGCTTGGAAGAGTGATGCTTTTCTTCCACAGGATCACCCCGCATACTATCTTTGGCATCAACTCAAAGATAGACGTCTTGATCTAGATGTGCCACGTTTTGGATCCAAGGACGTTTCGCAAGCCTTGACACGCTTTCAAAATGAATTGGGACAACGCATGAACCCTGTTTTACGCTCACAATTGGTACAGCATTGTCAAGGTTTTCCTTGGCTACTGAAAAAGCTATGCATCCATGTCTTTAACTTGGTAGGAAAGGGCCTAACTCAGCAAAAGGTGCTAGAGCGAGGACTAGATGTACGAGGATTGTTTGAGGCAGATTTAAGCGGTATTTCCGGCAAGGAAACATTGTGTCTTAAAGAAATCGCGCAGCAGGCACCCGTTGGATGGGTAAAAATTGTCGAACAATTCGGGAATGACACATACACTTCATTATTAGATAAGCGGTTGATAATTCGTAGTGGCGACAAACTGAATCCATATTGGGACATCTTCAGAGACTATCTTCGTACTAATGAAATCCCACATGTGCCTGTGTCTTTTTTGCCAGGAACTGAAATCCGCACTTTAGTAAGAGCAGCTGTTGTTACTGTTATGAATCGGCCAGGGGGAGTCACATTAGGCAAACTGAGCACATTGCTGTCTATAAGCGACAGGTCAGCAGGTAATGTTGTTCGTGACTTACAGATGTTTAGTCTTGCAGAGAGAAAGGGCGATCATGTCATTTCAACGATAGATATCAAGGAGGAAAGGGATGCGGTCGCTATGATCGGAAGACTGATTGCTTCTGCCTTAAACAACCACATCTTTACAATTGTACTTCGTAAGAATGTAGCAAAGGGTTCAGCGATTACTGAACAGGACTTGCTAAAGTTTTTTAATGAAGCATTCCAGTATGCGTCGCTCCGTGATGCTACGAAGAGAATGTACACAAGACGACTTGCCAAATACTTGACGGCAACCCGCTTTCTCGAACGTATTCGTAGCGTATGGATACTTATTGATCAATTGACAGGGCAATTAATATTAACGCCAAGAGTTAGAGGCGCCGGTGATTTTCTAGGAGATGCTCCTCCTGAGAGAGTTTTGGAGGTGATGCAGAAACTGACGAAGGCTCCTGTGCCCAGAGCAATCTTGAATCAGCTTCATTTGAGGAACGCGACTGCATGTGCAATAATACTGGATCTCGTAAGCACACAGCATGGCATCGTTTACATGCCAAAAGATACTAAGGACATGGAGGTTTCACTAGTGAGAGCAGTGACCAATACTAGATCTTTTAAGATAGTTTCAGAGCTTATCCACAAATCTCCTAACATATCAGCAGCGGAAATCGGTAAAGCTCTGTCTGAACAACTTGATTTGCCTTGGAGTGATGCAACAAACGTTCGGCGTGGTAACGCGCTTCGTAAGTGGGTTCGGTGGTCCCAAGGTCAGACTTCCAAAGTATCCGAGCCTGATAGGCCCTTTACCTAACTCGAGTACCAGCTAGATCTTCACCAGCCTTGGCAGGTGTTCAGCCTCGGCAAGATGACACAACTTATTCGTGGTTAGGTAGCTGACAAATTTCTATTACTACATTCTGATTATACATATTGACGATTTGTTATGCTTGTGACGAAAGCCAAATTCCTTCTAAAAAGCCCGCATTGAAGTCCGTCTAAATATGAGCTTCAGTCTGATATAGAGTAGCTAGCAATTGAACCGGGAGATCTGTTCGATGGCGTTTTCGATGAGCTCAATGCGTTTGGTCTTGCCTTTGTCATCGAGTTCTATGGCTACGACATCTATACGCCATAGAGGGGGGATGTTTTGGTGAGTACTGGTATAGGTCAGGGCTAAGGTGATGAGTTTTTTCTTTTTAGCCTGTGTTATCGATTCCTCAGGAGTGCCGAAGTCCAGATTGCTCTTGGTACGGACCTCGACAAAGACAAGATAGTCCTTCTGCTGAGCAATGATATCAATTTCTCCACGAGGGCAACGGAAACCCACCTCGCGAATACGGTAGCCCCGCTTTTTGAGGAATTTCTGAGCTGCTTTCTCCCCCAGCTTACCAACTTCTTGGCGATTCATCACCCTTACCTTGATCCTCTCCCCTCAAGTTGGTTGCATCATTACCATGTAGCGGGTTTAGAGAATGTCCCTTGAATATCAGTTAAGGTTGGGGGAAACTGTGATGCGACAAGGACTTTCTCATTTATGGAAATAACGCTTTGAGTTGCCACCCTCATCAATTCCCGGTGCATGTGATAGTGTACCGGGTCTTTATGCACCATTGTGGTACGATTTGGATTTACCACTATCACGGTCCTCTTGAGTTTGACTGTGACAAGTTCAATGGCCTTCGTTAGGTCTGAATCGTTAGATATGACAATTGATTCATCCGCCTCTTTAACGCAATTATCATAGACGAGATATGCAGCCAAATTGACATCAGAGCCTTTCTCCTCCGTTCGGAGCACTTGGACTTTTCTAGCATGGCCATTCCTGTCATAAACGAATGGAACCTGCGGCAGGTACCTTGGCCAAGAAACAAAATTACCCTCGATTATTTCCAGATTTGGGATGGTCCTTAATGCACGCCAATAGAAGTCTTGTCGCGTTGGTGCGCCAAGGTCCCAAGGTACAGTTGTCACCTTGGCTGAAAAATACTTAATCTTGTCTATGGTTTTTGTAGGAAACAAGTTAGTACATAAACGAAGCAAGTCAAGCCATTTGTATGGCGTGTACCTGACGGTACAATAGTAGAGGTTGAATCCGTCAATATAGACGCTGGTACCCAAGTGCTATTTTGCTCCATGAAATGCGAAAGTGCTACCGAGGTAGCACTTTCACGCCCATCGGCCGAAGCCTCAGGGGTATTCAATTAATTATCAATCTAACATAAGATAGTATTAAACGTCAATAGTACTTTAGTACTGCATGGTGTCTTTTAAGCCCATTTTACATAAGGTTTTGCACGGCCCTCCCTTCAAGGGAGAGGGAAATTGATTTGTAATGATATGTTTCTCCGTCATGGGAGAGGAAATTCGGTTTGTACAACATCTCCTCTCTGCACAGAGGGAGGATTTTGGCTTGTGATTATCTTCCTGACCGGGGCAAAGTATAGACGGTGAATTGGCGAAGGTCCGAGCTTTCGCAGACAGGATATGTGTCTTCCTGTTCCATAGCCTTTATGCTGAGCAAATCCATAGCCAGGATAAGTTTGGTCAAATTCCTCCATCATACGGTCTCTGGTGACCTTGGCTATGATAGAAGCACAAGCAATGGAGAGACACAGTTTGTCGCCTCTGGTTATCCCTCTTTGAGGGATGGGACATTGAGACAAAGTTACTCTATCAATAAGGAGGAAGCTGGGTTGTTTGAGCAGTTTTTCCACCGCCTGCATCATAGCCAGCTTGGTTGCCTTGAGGATATTCATGGAGTCAATCACTTGAGAAGGAACGATGCCGATGCCCACAGCCACGGCTTCCTTGTTAATCAAGTCGAAGAGGGATTCACGTTTCCTGGAGTTTAATTCCTTGCTATCTCGAACTAGCTCAAACCAGGGCAAACTGGCTGGATGGGGCAGGATAACGGCGCTGGCGACTACTGGCCCGGCGAGAGCTCCCCGCCCGACTTCATCGATGCCAGCGATAAGCTCATAGCCCTGTGATTTAAGCTTATCTTCCTCGTCAAGGTTTGGAAACTGAGACAAAGCTCTCCCTTTCATCGTCTTGTGTTGGGGGCTGAGAACTTTCAATAATCCCGCCCCCCAGTACCTCACCAGCATTATAGAACACGATAGCCTGCCCTGGAGTTACCGCCTTTTGTGGCTGAGTAAAATGAACATCCACGGAGTCATTTCTGAAAAATAGGATAGCTTCTGCTTCTTTTGACTTATAGCGTATCTTGGCGGTGACTGTAATGGGCTCCTGAGGTGCCTTGCCTGATATCCAGTTCAGCTTTTGGGCGGCGAGCTTCTGGCTGTAGAGCTCTTTCTCAGGACCAAGCACAATTCTATTGCTTTCAGGCTCTATCCTTATGACGTAGAGCGGCTTGTCAAAGGCTAATCCCAGGCCATGTCTCTGCCCGATGGTATAAAAAGCTATTCCCCGATGCTGGCCTAATTTCTTTCCCTGGGTATCTATAATATCGCCAGGCAGAGTGGAAAATCTCTGGCTGAGAAAAGCGCCATAGTTCCTCTGGGAAATAAAGCAAATATCCTGGCTGGACCTGGTTGCTGTGGGCAATCTCGCCTGCTTTGCCATCTGTTTAACCTCGTCTCTGCTATGCTCACCTAAAGGAAACAGGACATGCCCGAGCTTTTCCTGAGTTAGAGTATAAAGAAAATAAGACTGGTCTCTACTGGTGTCCGCTGCTTTAAGCAAGCAATGGCCATTACTGGAATGCTCTACTTTGGCGTAATGGCCTGTAGCCAGATAGTCAGCGCCCAGGGAGAGTGCTTTATCGAGGAGGAGACCAAATTTTATGTGCTGGTTGCAGGCAACGCAGGGATTGGGAGTCCTGCCTTGTTGGTATTCCTGGCAGAAATAATCAACTACACAGGACTCAAATTCCTTTTGCAGGTCAACCTGATGGTAGGGAATGCCTAAAATGCGGCAGATATTCTCCGCCCGATGTGCCTGGTAGTCGAAGCGGGGAGACTCCCAGAGGCGCATATGTATACCTATCACTTCATAGGCGGCTTCTTTGAGCAACAAGGCAGATGCGGAAGAATCCACTCCTCCGCTCAATGCCACAGCTACCTTTCCTTTAGGCATGCCTTTAGGTCCCGACTTGTCGGGATGACAAAAATGGTCAGGCTGAGAAGTCAGGCAATAACCGGCTAACCCTATCCCAGATAATCTCAGCAATTTTCACTTTAGGTAGAGAGGCATCTATCACTAACCAGCGGTCAGGCTCAGCCGCGGCCATCTTGACATAACCCTCCCTCACCCGCCGGTGGAACGATAAATCCTCTAGCTCAAAGCGGTCTTTTAAGCTCCGCTTTCGCGCTAATCCCTGCTCAGGTGAAATATCCAGGAGGATTATGAGGTCTGGATTGAGATTCCTTGTTGCCATATTGTTGACCATCTTTATGGCAGTAAAATCAAGTCCCCGCCCATAGCCCTGATAGACCATGGTGGAGTGAGTGAAGCGGTCGCAAAGAACCACTTTACCTTCTTCTAAGGCAGGACGAATTAGCTCAGCCGCCAATTGGGCACGGGAAGCAGCCAAGAGAAACAGCTCAGCCTGGGGCGAAATAGAGGAATCCCGTTTCCTCTTAAGTGTTTTTCTTAACTCGTTACCCAGAGCCGTGCCTCCCGGCTCATGGGTTAATACCACGGGGATATTTCGCTGCTCAAGCTTCTTCAGCAAGAGCCTGGATTGGGTGCTTTTGCCGCAGCCTTCGCCACCCTCAAAGGTGATGAATAGTCCCACGGATTACCTCGACTTCCTTTTGCCGCCAGGTTCCACGCCCCGTTTACCGGAGTTGAAACCGCGGCGTTCGGCTAAGAGACGCTGTAGATGATGAACATAGGTATATTGAGTGTCACGGGGATAGAGGGCGTCCAGGCATTGCTTCATTTGAGCGGCATTATTGCTTTTAAGGACATAAATTGGTATACCCAGTGCTTCGGCATCCCGTATCTTCTGTGGCTTGCGGCGGTAATAACTTCGTGTAGTGATGAAAAGGTCAGCCTGCTCAAGGTCAGCGACGATTTTCAGCTCTTTTCGCCCTTCCTTGGCAATTTGTTCCAATCGAGACCGGTTAGCGCCGAAGAGGTAGAATCGCAGCGGTTTTTCCTGCTGTTTCTCTTCCTTGCTTTCCCATATAAGAGGGGAGGTTATCGCCTCCCTCTTTACCTCACCGTCTTCATCCATCCAGCGCACTTCGGCCTTGGGGGGTCGCCCATGCAATAGAGCATCAACAGCCTCGGTCACGTCAGGATGTACGGTTACCTTGTAATAATCTACAATTTCCACCACTGTATCAAAGGTAGGCGGAGCCTTACGCTCCAGGATAGATTTTTGTGTGTGCCGCCGCCTGGCCTCTTCATCTCCCAGGGTAACCGTCTGGATACCTCCGATAAGGTCAGACAAGGTAGGATTCATTATCAAGTTTTCCAGAGTGTTTCCATGTGCCGTGCCCACCAGCTGCACTCCCCGCTCAGCGATGGTACGGGCTGCCTGGGCTTCGAGTTCAGTGCCTATCTCGTCGATAATTATGACCTCAGGCATATGATTTTCCACTGCTTCAATCATTACCGCATGTTGTTCAGCGGGAGCAGCTACTTGCATTCGCCGGGCATGCCCGATAGCGGGATGAGGAATGTCTCCATCCCCGGCAATTTCATTGGAGGTGTCAATTACGATAACGCGTTTTTTGAAGTCATCAGCCAGCACTCGAGCCACTTCCCGCAACATAGTGGTTTTGCCTATACCGGGCCGCCCTAGAAGCAGAACGTTTTTGTCTGATTCGATAAGGTCTTGAATCATCTTTACGGTGCCGAACACAGCTCTGCCCACACGGCAGGTCAAGCCGATTATGTAGCCATTTCTATTGCGTATGGCTGAGATGCGGTGAAGGGTGTGGTTGATCCCGGCGCGATTATCCCCGCTGAACTCGCCAATGCGGGATACTCCATAATCGATATCAGATTGGCTCACCTGTTTAGAATTGAGGACTAATTCTCTATGGGGAAAACGAGCTTCGGGGAGACGCCCTAAATCTAAGATTACCTCCAACAGCTCGCTATGGTCAGGCTGCTGGTAGAGCGGCTCACGGACATGGAGTGGCAAGATATCAAGCAGCGCGTCTAAATCGTCAGTAACTACCCTTTGCATTCTGTGAAATACCTGTCTTCACCTCACCAACCCCTGGGGGACAACAATTCTTGTTGGGGTATAGCTTTTATGTCCAGACCGGGCATAGCGGTCCCTAAACCTTTGGACACCTCAGCGAGGATAGCCGGGTCCTGGTAGTGGGTGGTAGCCTTAACGATGGCCTGCGCTCTGACTGCGGGGTCGCTGGACTTAAAAATCCCCGAGCCCACAAACACTCCCTCAGCGCCCAGCTGCATCATCAAAGCAGCATCGGCTGGTGTCGCCACACCGCCGGCGGCAAAGTTCACAACAGGTAACTT
>Ga0307379_10013234_pt1 | contig 10705 bp, 12 predicted proteins | sample UN2MG_FD_202237 | JGI IMG/M metagenome (GOLD analysis project Ga0307379, IMG submission 202237) | Soil microbial communities from Risofladan, Vaasa, Finland - UN-2 | ecosystem: Environmental > Terrestrial > Soil > Coastal area > Acid sulfate soil | place: Finland: Risofladan, Vaasa | collected... | reverse complement strand
AGGTTACTAGCCGCCGTCATAGAGTATAGCCACGATGATAAAGGCATTATCTGGCCATTATCTATCGCCCCCTATCACATCTATCTCTGCCCCTTACATCTGGAAAATCCTCAGGTCACGGCTAAGGCAGAAAAGCTCTATGCCGACCTGGAGGCTCAGGGCTTAGAGGTGCTGTTTGATGACCGCAAGGAATCCCCGGGAGTAAAGTTCAATGATGCTGACCTCCTCGGGATACCCATCCGGGTTACCATTAGCCCCCGCACCCTGGAGACCAATAGTATAGAGATAAAATGGCGTTCAGAGAAAGAATCCCAGCTTTTGCCGCTAGAGGGGATAACAATAAAGCTCAAGGAGCTAATATCAGCTACGTAGCGTAGCGCCAAGTTCACCAGATAACTTATTCAGGATTTGCTGCTGAACCTTGTTAACCTCTTCATCAGTTAAGGTGTGAGCCGGGGATTGGAAGGCAATTCTATAGGCGAGGGATTTCTTACCCGGTGGAACTTGCTCCCCAACATAGACATCAAACAAAGAAACCTGATTCACCAGCGGAAAGCTCGTAATAATATCAAGCACCTTCTGATGGGTTACGCTAGAGTCAACCACCAGAGCCATATCCCTGACTATAGCCGGAAACCGTGGTATTGGCTGGAACATTCTATGACCAATGGTGCAGGGTAAAAGCGCTGTCAGGTTAATTTCAAATAGATAGACAGGTTCAGAAATTTCAAAAGCCGCCAATACCTTAGGATGTAGCTCCCCAATGACCCCTAGCTTTTTACCATCTACAACTATAGATGCCTGCTTGCCCCGGCATAAGCTCTCATCTCCATCCTCTTCAAAGTTAGCACCCACACTTAACTGGTTGAGTAAGCCTTCCACCATCCCTTTGACATCGTAGAAATCAAATGACTCATCCTCACTCTGCCACGATTCCCCAAACCTGGACCCACCCAGTATGCCACACAACACCTCGGGCTCATCAGGCAAATCATTATGGCGAGATAGATACACCTTGCCCAGTTCAAAAAGCCTGATACCACCGTCTTCGTGTCTCCTATTTGCCGAGAAGGCAGCTAAAAGATTGGCTCGCAGATTAGGGCGAAGGTACTCCCGCTCAGTTGTCATCGGATTGGCCATACGTAGCGGCATAGGCTCTAAAGAATGAGGTTCAGGCATTAGCTTGTTTAGCATTTCCAAACCAGTCAATGAAAAAGTAATTACCTCCTGGAAACCGTAGCCGGTAAGGATGCGCCCTACCTCTTGCTTAAGACCAAGAATTGGCTCAGGGTTTTGTCTAGGTAACGGCTGACTGAGCATAGTAGTTGGAATTTTATCATAACCGATGATACGGGCTACTTCCTCGACAAGGTCAACTGCCAGATGTATATCACTTCGCCAGTAAGGCGCAGTAACCCAAACCTCTGAAGCTGAATCCCCTTTCTTGCAATCAAAGCCTAGGGAAGCCAGCGCGCCTATTATCTGGTCAAGGCTAAACTCAACGCCTAAAACCGTCTTTACCTTACCAGTTGATAACAAGATAGGTTCCTGGTCCTGCTTACCGGGATAAACATCAACCACCCCCTTGGCCACCTTACCGCCAGCCAACTCTGCAATCAGCTGGGTGGCACGCTTAAGGGCTGGGAGGGTTAGCTCAGGGCGAATGCCCCTCTCAAATCGCATACAGGCTTCGCTGGGCAACTGCAAGCGCCTACCGGTATAGTGAATGCTTGCCGGGTTAAAATTGGCTGCCTCCAGCAGTATTGATGTAGTCTCCGGGGTAACCTCACTATTAGCACCACCCATAACGCCAGCAATAGCTACTGACCCCGCCGTGTCAGCAATAACCAGCATGTCCTCCGAGAGAGCTCGTTCTACCCCATCCAGAGTAACTACAGCCTCACCCTCGGCAGCCCGGCGCACAATAATTTTCTTGCCTCTTATCTCATCGTAGTCAAAAGCGTGCAGAGGCTGCCCATATTCCAGCATAACATAGTTGGTAATATCCACAATATTACTTATAGGACGCATGCCACAAGCCAGCAACTTTTGCTGGAGCCACATGGGAGACTCAGCTATTTTTACCCCAGTAATCAGACTGGCACAATAGCGAGGACACAGGTCAGGGTCAGCAATTTCTACCGATATCTGCTGATCTATAGGGGAAGTGGTTTCCGCGTAGCTAACCTCAGGCAGACGCAAACTCTGACCGGTCAGGGCAGCAATCTCTCTTGCTATCCCAATTACACACAGACAGTCAGGGCGGTTAGGGGTTATATCCAGATCAAAGATAACATCACCCAGGTAATCAGCCAGTGGTGTGCCTACCGGGGCTTCGGTAGGCAGGACTATTATTCCCTCATGGCTATCCGAGATACCCAGCTCCTTTTCTGAGCAGACCATGCCACTGGAGACAACACCACGAATCTTGGCTGATTTCAAGGTGACTGCCTGCCCCGTATGCCCGTCTATAAGTTGGGCACCGACATAGGCAAAGGCTATCTTATCACCAATTTTAAGGTTAGGGGCTCCACAGACAACAGTCTGCTGCTCAGTGCCCAAATCTACCGTAGGTAAAGTAAGACGGTCAGCATTAGGATGAGGGTTAATGGCAATTATTTGACCGACAACGATATTATCCCAACTACCGCCAATAACCTGCACCCCCTTGACCTCAGTGCCAGCCATTGTCAGCTTACTGGCTAACTCGGAAGAGGAGATGATAATATCCACATACTCTTTAAGCCACCTGAGTGGAATTTTCATCTTTTCAGAACTGCCTCAAGAATCTAAGGTCACTACCATAGAATAGCCTAATATCATCAATTCCGTAGCGAAGCATAGGCAGGCGCTCTATACCCATACCAAAGGCAAAACTGGTATAAATATCCGGGTCAATGCCGCCACGCTGAAGCACTTGAGGATGGGTCATTCCTGCTCCCAAAATCTCAATCCAGCCAGTACTACCACACAGGCGACAACCTTTACCACCACAAACCAAACACTCAATTGCCATCTCAACCCCAGGCTCGACAAAGGGGAAATAATCGCAGCGGAAACGCACCTCCCTGTCTTCTCCAAAGAAACGACGGGCAAACTCGTAGAGCGTCCCCTTCAGGTCAGCCATAGTAATACCTCTATCTACAACCAGACCATCAATCTGATAGAACATAGGGGTATGGGTAGCATCACTGGCCTCATAGCGGTAAACCTTACCTGGTTCAACCACTCTTATCGGGGGCGGCATAGTCTCAACAACCCTGGCACTTACCGAGGTAGTGTGGGTGCGTAGCAGCACAGGCTTCCTGTTTTCTGCCTGAAAATCAACCCAGGATGTTGACATAGTATCGCGTGCCGGGTGTTCATCAGGGATATTCAATGCCTCAAAATTGTAATAATCCCACTCCACCTCAGGTCCCTCTACTACCTGAAAGCCCATAGAGACAAATATGTCGCATATTTCATTGAGAGTTTGCGTAATAGGATGCAAACGACCTATTGGAAGATGACGACCAGGCAGAGTAATATCAATATGCTCTTCTTCAGCGGATGAAGCTAGTTCCAGCTCTTGGAGGGACTGTTCTTTTTGCCTTAAACTATCCTCTAAGAGGGTTTTAACTTCATTAGCACGAGCGCCAACAGCCTTTTTCTCTTCTAGAGGTAAAGTAGCTAAGCTACGTAGAACCTTAGTCAGCTCGCTCTTTCTACCTAAATAATGAACCCGCCAGGATTCCAGCCCCTTAATGTCTTTAATGCCCTTCAGTTCCTGCAGCGCGCTCAGTTTCAGGTCTTCCAGTTGCTTTAACATGTTCTTTTTATTTCCAGTCTACTTTAACCTCAATCCTTACTCCTCTGGTTGGACAATAGTAAATCAGTCCGTGTTCCCGTCCATATTCGTAAATCTCTCTTGTCAGTTCTACATCCTGCCGACAATAATCTATTACCTCTTTAATTTTCCCCTTTTGAAACCATCCCACCACCTCGGATGCAGTCCCTAATTTCCCGGCTCCTAATGTAGGCGAAGATATTTCTTCTAAACTTGGCCACTTTACATCATCCGGTAAGTGGTCTCTCACATCAATAAAAATATCAAGTGTCTTTCCATCTAATAACGCGTGGACATCATCTGCGTAACCACTCAGCACTTCATAATCAAATTTTAGCAGGTTAAATCCAATAATCTTGTCAAACTGCACCAACTCCTTAAGCAGCTCTGGCACTTTACTTTCAGACCAATCGCGAAACCCATGTCCCTTATCCCAAGACACCGCAAAGGACAAACCGAACCTACGGATATTGTTCCATCCACCCTCCACCTCTGTCGACCAACGTTGGGTCTCTAAATCAAAGAATAATTCCCTAATTTTATATCACCGCTACTTTAGATTATGTCTTGGATTATAGGTTATTAGTAGCTGATGGGTCAAGGAAATACGCATTTCAGTATGTCTAAGCGGGGCGAAGTCCTCTGAAGAAACTACTATCCCCTTCCCTCTGATAAGGAGAAGGGGGTAAAGGGGATGGAGGTAAACAACCTAATATTTTAGTCTTGAAGTTTTCCTCTGGCAACGGTTACCAGACTAGCAAAGGCATCAGGCTCCCTGACCGCCATATCGGCCAGTATCTTGCGGTTAATTTCCACCCCGGACTTTTTTAAGCCATCTATAAACTGGCTATAGGTGAGACCCTGGGCTCTACTAGCCGCATTAACCCGTAAAATCCACAAACGCCTCATATCACCCTTTCGCTCCCGGCGATGAAAATAAGCATAACTCAATGATTTAAGCATGGACTCATGAGCCCGGCGATAAAGAGAATGCCTGGTTGCCCGATGCCCCTTGGTTAGTGCCAGCACCTTCTTATGTCGCTTATGACCGGTCGTTCCTCTCTTTACTCGTGGCAAAACATCTCCTCCTATCTAACCAATCTTATACGGCAAAAGCCTTTTTAGCCGAGCACGGTTAGTAGGGTCTACCGGTATCATCTCATCATAAAGACGTTTAGTTCGTTTCGATTTTCTGAGGCGCAAATGACTTTTCCCACCCTTGGCACGCATAATTTTGCCAGTACCTGTAATATGGAAGCGCCTCTGTGCCCCTTTATGAGTTTTGATCTTTGGCATCTTGAACCTTCTCCACCTCTTCCTTTATCTTGGCCTTCTGGACAGCCGCCGGTGACAGGAACATTGACATTCTTCTCCCATCCATTAATGGTTGCCTCTCAATAGAAGCCGCTTCTTTCAGTGATTCTGCCATTCTCTCCAGTAACCTCCGCCCAATCTCAGGGTGTGTAATTTCACGCCCTCTAAACATTATTGTTACCTTGACCTTGTTTCCTTCCCCCAGCAATTTCCTGGCCGACCTTGCCTTAGCCTCAAAATCATGGTCACCAACTTTGGGTCGTAACCTGACCTCCCTCAGCAGCGAGACCTTCTGGCCCCGCCTAGCCTCGCGTTCTTTCTTGGTTTGCTCATACTTGTACTTGCCGTAATCCAGAAGGCGGCATACCGGAGGCACCGCAGTAGCTGCCACCTCAACAAGGTCAAGGTTGTTCTTCTCTGCTACCTCCCGCGCCTGATACAACGGCATAATCCCCAGCTGCTCTCCCTTCCCTCCTACCAGACGCACCTCCCTGGTTTTAATCCTCTCGTTGACACGTAGCTCTTTAATTATGTTTGTACTTACCTCCCCCAGACAACACTATAGCATAGCCCTCAAGGCTAATCAAATCATATGACATACTGCCAAATAGCTATACCCAAGCCAGCGCCAAGAACAACCAAAACCAGTAGGCTGACCAGCCAGGCATTACAACGGCGGAGCAGAATACCAAGTCCGGTAATAATGATTAGCACCGGCCAGAACCGCCACAGTGTTCTCCAGAGACCCCAGGGCAGAACATCCAGGGTCTGGAGAAAGAAAACGATTCCTAAGAATACCAAGAAGATACCCCATATAGGGACACCAATTACCCTCGGTGACTTTTCCTCGGACACGACTATTCCCTTCTCCTTGTGCCGAATATAATCAGTGCTCCGATAGCCACAATTGCAAGAGGCCAGAGAGTGCTCCAGCGAAACCACCAGAAGAGGTCGAAGCTACCTAGCAGGAAGAGAACACCAAGCACAATGAGGATAATGCCAACAGCATTACGGTGGCGGTGCCGTATCTTAGTCCCCTCCGACGATTCGCCTTCTTCCTTGGCTAAGGCAGAGCGGATTCCACGCCCCAGCTCACTAGCCGTTTCTTTCATCTCCTCCACATTTTCCTTAATTGTGTCCTTAGGTTCGGCAGCCTTTGAATCTTCCAAAGGCACAACAATAGCTAGAATTATATAGGCCCAGATACCCACACTGCCAAGGAATATTGACAATAGTGCAATTACCCTGACGATGGTGGGGTCAATGTCAAAATACTTCGCCAGGCCACCACATACACCCCATATCATCCTATCACTTCTACTACGGTAAAGTCTCTTCTCCATGATACCCCCCATATAAATAATCCTTTTACAACTCTAAATCTCTTACCTTATCAGCTATGGCTATCCTGATGCTTTCTTTGAAGTCATCAAGGGATTGCGGAGCCAGCTGTTTCCCGCTACGCAGACGGATTGAAACAGTGGAGGCAGCTACCTCTTTGTCACCTACCACCAGCATATACGGTATCTTATCAAGTTGCGCCTGCCGAATTTTAAGGTTCACCGTCTCTGACCGAGCGTTAACCTTTACACGCACCCCCACACTTTTAAGCCCAGCTTCCAGTTTATAAGCGTAGTCCAGATGGCGGTCGGCTACTGGTATCACTATTACCTGAAGTGGCGCTAGCCACACCGGAAAGGCGCCTTTATAATGCTCAATAAGAGAGGCAAGAAAGCGTTCCATACTACCCAACACAGTGCGATGCACCATCGCTACCAAATGCTCCTGACCATCTTCACCAATGTAAGTAACATTAAAGCGCTGAGGGAGATTGAAATCAACCTGAATAGTCGGACCCTGCCATGCCCTTCCGACAGCATCTCTGAACTTAATATCTATCTTAGGCCCGTAAAATACGCCCTCTCCCGGGTCTATATTATAAGCGAGCTTCTGACGAGTCAAAGCCTTTCTCAAAGTTTCCGTAGCTTCCTCCCAGTGCTGAATACTACCAGCATATTTCTCCGGGCGGGTAGAAAGCAACATCTGGTAATCACCAAAACCAAAGGTGTCTATCATAAATAAAGCTAAATCCAATACCCCCACTACCTCATCTTCTAACTGGTCAAATCGGCAAAAAATATGTGCATCATCCTGGGTAAAGCCTCTGACCCGGGATAGACCATGTAAAACTCCAGAGCGCTCATAACGGTAAACTGTGCCCAGCTCGGCATAACGTATCGGTAGCTCACGGTAACTGCGCAGTCCTGTCTTGTAAATTAGAATATGTCCCAGACAGTTCATTGGTTTAAGAATATACTCCTGCCCCTCCACATCCATTGGGCCATATAAGTAATCACGATAAAACTCCCAATGGCCACTGGTTTTCCATAAATCCAGTTTAGCAATGTGAGGAGTGTAAACGATATCATAGCCCCGTCTGACATGCTCATCCTTCCAGAAATCCTCAATAACCCGGCGGATGACCGCCCCCCTGGGGTGCCAGTAGACCAGCCCCGGGCCAGCCTCTTCATGAAAACTAAACAAGTCGAGTTCCCTGCCTAATTTCCTATGGTCACTCTTAGCGGCCTCATCAAGTTTTTTTAGATGTTCGGCCAAAGCCTCTCTAGTGTCAAAAGCAACACCATATATCCGTTGCAACATAGGACGGTGCTCACCACCCCGCCAGTAGGCCCCGGCAATATTGACCAGCTTGAAAGCCTTTATCTCTCCAGTAGAGCTCACATGAGGCCCACGGCACAAATCAACAAAGTCTCCCTGCCGATACAAGCTGACCTTCTCATCTGGAATCTCATCAATTAACTCCAGCTTATAGGTCTGAGCCGCAAACAGTCGTCGAGCTTCCTTCTTAGTCACTTCCTGTCTAACAAAAGGCATATCTAAAGCAATTATTTCACTCATCTTAGCTTCAATGATAGGTAAATCATCAGAAGTTAATGAACGAGGCAAATCAAAGTCGTAATAAAAGCCATTCTCAACCGCCGGTCCAATGCCAAACTTGGCGTCGGGAAAGATAGACTGGACCGCCTCAGCCATAACATGAGCTGCCGAATGCCGCAATGTCTCCAGCTTTTTCTCTTCCTCCGTTGGTTGCTGATTATCAAGAACCATTATTAAAATCCCCCTGGTCTACTAAATAAAAACCTCCCACCCTCTTAGGGACGAGAGGCTCTAAAATACTCTATTTCTAATAAACTCCATCTACAAACAATACTCTAACTATAGTGAGCTATTGCCGATAAAAGGCACAACTCATTATCATAAGCCTTATTATACCAGTCACAAGCCATAAGTGCAATCAGTTCAGCTGAGCTAGTTCAGATAGGTAGGTGACACCACTTAAATTTCTGGAGCAGCGGAAAGAATATTCTGGAAAGAAGCCTATGTGCCACTAATCATATGAACGAGCACAAGCAGTAGACCTGTAGCACAAGTATATGGTAAAACAGATAAGAAAGGAGCCATGGAAATGAAATACGGCAATGGCAAATATACCTACGAGCTGGTGGAGCCCTGGGCAAAGCTTCCGGAAAGGGAATCTTTCATTGATGTCTGTGGTATTTCTATTGATACCGACGACAGGGTGTACGTCTTCAATCGAAGTAAGCGCCCCATGATCGTATTTGACCGGGACGGCAACGAATTATCTCACTGGGGTGAAGGTCTATTCAAAAGGCCTCACGGGAGCTTCCTGTCCGCTGATAACCATATCTGGCTGACGGATGACCGAAGCCACGTTGTGCACAAATTCACCAAGGACGGAAAGCTGGTCATGACCCTGGGAAATAGAGACCAACCCTCTGATACTGGATATCGACCAGGCCTGGATATTTTCGAGCGTATAGCTTCAATTAAAAGAGCTGCGCCTCCGTTTAATCAGCCCACCGGCGTTGCCATTTCTTCGACGGGAGACATCTTCGTCTCAGATGGCTACGGGAATGCCCGGGTGCACAAGTTCAGCGCTGGGGGGAAATTGCTGTTTTCCTGGGGAGAACCGGGGGCGAAACCGGGTCAGTTCCGGCTCCCGCATAACATCTGGATTGACCGAGAGGACCGAGTTTGGATATCCGACCGTGAGAACAGCCGAGTTCAGATATTTGACACGGAGGGCAAGCTCCTTGATATCTGGACAGACCTTTGGCGGCCCACCCAGGTATGTATTGATACGGACGATACGGTTTACATCAGCGAGTTGTGCCGACGCATAAGCATCTTCACCATTGATGGCAAGCTGCTGGCACGCTGGGGTAACGAATCACACAGTCTGGAGGCTCCACTCCTGGTTGGCCCTCATGTCATCGGCGTTGACTCAAGAGGAGACATCTATGTCGGTGAGGTGGCTACGGCATTCGGCAAGGTAGACCGAGGGGCAAGGACTATCCAGAAGTTTAGGAGGAAAGGCTAACTTGATGGCGGCGCAGCTTGGTGCGTCGGCGTGCTTTTGGCATTTCAAATATACGACCAAAAATATGAAGGCAATAAACTTCATACCCAACAGGCCGTAACAGACCAGAAAGGGCAATACTTCAATAAGATAGCCCTTAAGTACAAGGAAGAATTGAGCTACCATCTAGCTTTTCTCTATAAGCTACATTATGACGCTTAGTAGTTCTCGGCCATAAGCTCGTAGTAGCTCTGAGGGAAGCTACAGGCAGGACATTTCTCCGGTGCTTCAGTACCCTTATGGACATAACCACAGTTACGGCACTTCCACCTGACCACCTTGTCCTTCTTGAAGACCTTCCCCTCCTTCAGGTTCTTGAGCAGGGCGAGGTATCGCTTCTCATGCTCTTCCTCCACTTCCCCCACTTCCTTGAAGAAATCAGCAATCTCGGTAAAGCCTTCCTCACGAGCTACCTGCTCGAACTCAGCGTACATTTCAGTCCACTCGTAGTGCTCACCCTCCGCAGCTGCCTTCAGATTGGCACCGGTATCTCCGATTCCCTTGAGATAGTCAAACTCCTTCTTGGCATGTTCCCTTTCGTTCTCCGCTGTCTCCATAAATATCCCGGCAATCTGCTCGAGGCCCTCTTCTTTAGCTACCGCAGCAAAGTAGGTATACTTGTTGCGTGCCTGCGATTCGCCAGCAAAGGCAGCCAGAAGATTCTGCTCGGTTCTGCTTCCCTTAAGCTCCATTTTCCCCTCTCCCCTATTTTCTCAGATTCGGTTACGGAGTATAGGCTTTTAGCCAGATTTCCACAAACCGTGAACACTGCAATACTCTCTAGCGGCTACCTGCTGCGGCCCAATTCCAAACTCTGCCTCTGGCTTATCTCCTGGCTTGAGGAATTTTCGGTAACTATCGCCATCAGTAATCACCTCAATCCACTCTATGTAGTGCTTTTCCTCCATGGGGTGAGGGACATCACCAACCTTGACCTTTATGCCTCTATCTGTTCTTTCAATAACGGGCACATGCTTCTCCATGCCAACATCTGCTGTTTTCTCCGGTAACAGCTCCATTGGCTGGCCGCAACAGACCAGTTCTCCCTTCCCAGCATGCAACACTTCAACGATATTACCACAAATATTACACCTATAGACCTG
>Ga0307379_10013232_pt1 | contig 10708 bp, 13 predicted proteins | sample UN2MG_FD_202237 | JGI IMG/M metagenome (GOLD analysis project Ga0307379, IMG submission 202237) | Soil microbial communities from Risofladan, Vaasa, Finland - UN-2 | ecosystem: Environmental > Terrestrial > Soil > Coastal area > Acid sulfate soil | place: Finland: Risofladan, Vaasa | collected... | reverse complement strand
TTATATTCCTCAAAATTCCCATGCATTCCTGCAAATAAGCCAGATGCTATGACGGTATATATGGGGGCAAATGACTACGACGCTCCTGACCCACAATGCGACGCGCCTCGCATTGCTCGCGCTGTGTTGGGAGATCGCTTCAACATGTGCGAAACAACCGCTACAGATAGATGCCCAAATAGCACCACAACTGCATGTATAGGGAACAGCACTTGTACCGCTTTATACGGCCCTGATTCTCGGTGTATGGGGAAAGCATTTAGCCCGCAAGGAAGCAAAACCGATTCTGTGTGTACCAACGACTCCAGTACTTTCAACTGTACAGTGAAAGCCAATACGTGTGTTAATACCACTAATTGTGATATACAATTACGGCAGGGTGTCACATGTACTTCAGCGACGGCTGTTGCCACCTGCGGGAGTGCTGCTAGATGCGTCAGCTTAGATATTGCAGACTTCTATACCCAATGTGATGGGGCGAATGCCGCATGCGCTTGTATTGGCCTTGGAACATGCGAAGATAACTACAATCTACACCCAAACACATACCCGGACGGGGCGCTCTGCGGGTGCAGCAACGACAAGGATTGCCCCTCGACTGCGCCGTCATGTATAATTCAGGGAGGAGACACGAAGGGGTGGTGCCGTCGGGCATGCACATTTAATAATAAGGGCACGAATTGCGGAACTGGCGCTGCTTGCTTACGAGTTGATACCGGAGCGACGTGCGGGTCAGGATACGGAGGGGCTTGTGTCTGTAGCGGACAATGCTCGTGCCCGTGCTCTGCGGAAACCTGCTCGACGGAATGCAAGGAACGGCGTGTGGCTCGCAGCGTAACAGACACCTATAACTTCTGGTCGCCAGAGATCAAAGTACAAGGACGATGTGACGGCGCTCGGTGTCAGGAATGCGGGTGGGAGTATCACGCCAGCGGAACAGGGTGGGCAGAGAAAATTAATGCAGGAGCGGTCCGAGGGAAGCTGTTATACAAATCCTTCCTCTCTTTGAAGTCTGCTGCGGAGACACTTGGGGCACAAGCACCGTTTATTGTGTATGCTGTTCCGGCACACCCTCGAAACATTGACGGGTTTAACGAGAACGAGTATTTCGATTCGGTTGGAAAATCTATCATATACGACACTACAAACTTTCCTTTGGTAGCTGATTTGCATAAATGTGAAATGAATCTAGGGTGGAAAGCCCGCTTCGATACATTTACTGACGAGGTGCATAAGAACTCTGCTGGCGGATCGTTATACATGGATTGCTTCGCGGCCGTGCTCGAATCGTTGAATACGTGTGCCACCGGGTCACGCCTCACCCTGAAGCCTGCGAAGTATTGTCGGGCTGAGAATGGGAAATACGGTGCGGCGTGTACGTCTGATGCAGATTGTACAACGGCAGAATCCTGTATAATTAAATCGTGTCGCTGTACTACAGGTAACGATTGCGTCGGAAAGGGAGCCGGTGGAGTAGATGGAACCTGTAATACAGGGACTCATGAGTGCGAATATAACCCTGGCGGTGGCCCCGTGTCTGTGTGTCATGATGCAGGAGATTCTTGTAATATAGTGCAATGACCTTAATCCTTCTATTCAACGATCCTGGACTAGTCGTTCAGGTATCCGATAACCTCGTAGTCGGTGATTCGGCTACTATGAGGAAGATTTACTTATTAAACGTAGCGGAATCCCTTACTATAAGCGATCCAGTGTTCAAGCTTCACTTAGACCGCCTCCTATTAGATTTACAAGAAAATGTTCCTGTCGCTGATTCTATTGTAAAGCTGTATCTCGATCGCTTAGTAATTGAAGCGATTGAATCACAGTCGACAAGCGACGTTATTCTTCAGGTCCTGCTTGACAAGCTAGTCGTCCGAGCGACGGAAGGCCTTTCCGCAGACGACGTTGTCGAAAAGCTGTTTCCAAATCCTTTGCGGGTTTCTTTGACAGAACCTCTCGCTGTGGCTGACTCTCTCGTGAAACTGTTTCTCGATCGGTTAAACATCTCCACTACTGAACCCATTACTACAGTAGATCAACTCATTAAGATCTTCATTTCCCAGCTAAACATTCAGGCTGCGGACCTTGTTACAACCACGGATATAGTTACTAAGATATTCCTCCACTTATTAAATGTAGAAACTTCCGAAGATATTACGTTAACAGATGCAGTAGCCAAGCTATTTGTCAATCCTCTTCGAGTATCTTCTATTGAGTCTGTTACTCCTACAGACGAGGTAGTAAAGCTCTTCGTGGATCGGTTAAATATAGCTGCTACTGAACCCATTACTACAGTAGATCAGCTTATCAAAATCCTTGTTTCCCAGCTGAATATCCAGGCTACAGATACATTAAGTGCTACCGACATTCTTACTCGGATATTTTTAGACACTTTATATATTGATTCTTTGGATGGCGTTGTAGTTACTGATGAGGTGGTTAAGCTCTTCGTTTCTCGGTTGTTAATCTCGGAAGCCGATTCCGTAGGGGTAGCCGACGTCTTACTACAGTTCTTTCTGGATCGACTAAACATTCAAGCTACAGAGTCTGTCACCACAGTAGATCAGCTTGTTAAGCTATTCGTTTCCCAGCTCAACATTCAGGCTACGGACACGATAAATACTACTGATATAGTTACCCGAGTCTTTTTACATGTTCTACGAATTGAGTCTATTGAAACTCTTACTATTACAGATGCAGTATCTATCTTCTTAGGTCATTTAAATATTCAGTCCGCTGAAACTATTACAGCTATAGATACTGTAATTAGGTTATACGTAGATCGGTTGAATGTTTCAGTAGCTGAACCTATCGTAACAGTAGACCAACTTGTTACATTGTTGGTGGACCGATTAAATATTCATACTACTGACTCTGTTACTGTTGCTGATATAATAACCCAATTATTCTTAGATGCTCTAAACGTGAGCTCTATAGAATCGGTGGTGATGACCGACGAAATTATCAAGCTCTTTGTCTCCCGGTTGTTAGTATCTGAGTCTGATTCTCTTGGCATAACAGATACTATAACCAAGCTATTTGTCAATCCCTTGTTACCTATAGCTTTGGATACTCTTACAGTTATAGATGATCCTACGAAGGTATATCCCAACCCTTTGCTTATTGCGGTATCCGAGACTCCGTTAGTCGGGGATACTTTAGTTCGTTTGTATTTCGATCCTCTGCTAATTAGTACTACAGACCCTCTTACAATCACGGACGTAGTAAGCTTTGTGACTGATCTAGTAGTCCAAACCTCTGATGCTATATCTGTATCGGACGATATCGTAAAGCTATACCTAGATAGACTCCTCATTCAATCTACGGATACTCTCGGAGTCACGGATGTCTTGACTAAGCTATACTTGAGCCCTCTCCGGGTCTTTGTCCAGGAGAACCAACCAGTTTCCGATGTCTTGGCCAAGTTGTTCATTTCTCCGCTGCTCATCGTTGCCAGTGAACTCTTAGCTACAGCAGATGATCCTACTAAGATATATCCTAATCCTTTGAATATCCAGTTATCTGATACAGTAACGTTAGGGGAGGCGTTTAACGCTATCATATCGTCCTTACCTCCTTTGGATATCACTGTTGCAGAAGCTATTGGTATTGCGGATGCTCTTCAAAAGTTATATGTGAGCCCCTTACGTATCAGTGAATCTGAAACTGTTACCGTTATTGACTATATCAATAGGTTATACATCAATCCTTTGATTATCCCTGTTTCTGATCTGATAACCTTGACAGAACAAGTAACTGCACATCCTGATCGTCTTCAAGTGGTGATTGCAGATTCTATTACTGTTGCTGATACTCTTCTCAAGTTATTTATAGATCCTCTCTTGATTATTGCCCAAGAGGATATTGCAGCTTCGGACATCATTCGAAAGCTGTTCATTAATCCCTTGAACATTAGCCAAAGCGAGTTGATCACTATTCAAGACACTCTTGCTAGAATCTTCACAAATCCGTTAATATTAAATGCATTAGAGAACCTTACGATTTCCGATATCGTAACTAGCCTTACGATAGCGTCTCAAACTTTAGAGATTCAAGCCATTGAAGGAATTACTTTATCAGATGTTATCGCTGCTATTATTGCTACCGCTCCTGAAGGCCATCCAATTACTCATTTCAATGGCCCTGCCGTTGTGAGATACTTGGATGCTATGCATATGGTAACTTTCTTTGATATTCCTCCTACGTTAGTACAGCTTACTCATTACGATGCTCCGTTGGGTATTACTTTCTTGGACAAGCCCGGAGTAACTGTGTGGGATGAAATCTAATGGCTACTACTCCTAGACATTATCTTCATCAAGGAGATAGGAAGCCAGTTCTTCGGGTCAGTATTACCAAAGAAAGCGATTCTCTTCCGTATGACTTTACTGGGTATACTGGAGTGACGTTTAGTATGACTAAGCGGGGAAGTTCAACTCCTACTCTAGACGGGGCAACAGCTAGCATTATCAACACTGCTTCGGTTCCTCAATTAGAGTATGCATGGGGAAGCGGTGATACAGATGATTTTGGTATTTTCGATGGCCTTTTTAATGCTACTGATAGCACCGGTAAGAAAGTGTCCTTCCCTAATAACACTTTCGTGGAAGTACACATACTCAAGAAGTTGAGGACTACCTAATGTTTAAATCAGACAGTCAACGTAAAGCAGTTATGGCTCAAATGCAGCAACAAAATCAAGGGGGTACAGGATCTGTTCGTGGTGGGAGAAGTATGGGCCGTAAAAGGTCAAAAGTAGTGATTAAAGATGAGAGAGGCGTTTATCGTGAAGAGGGTGGTGTTGCTTCTTACACGAAAAAAGGCCAACAGATGCCCCAAGTAATGTTTAGTACAACCCCTTATAAAAAGCGAAATAAAACCTTCGGCGATTTTATGAGAAGTAGATCCAGAAAGGCCTCTAAAGTAGCTTCTTTGCATCAAAAACACGTTCTCCAACAAGATCTCGGTTTTTCCCAGACTCGTGCAGGAAAGCAAGTTGGTAAGAAGTTGGCTGCTATTCCTGGGTACGGATCCAGGAGGATAGATTAGTGAAACAACCGTGGGAAATATTAGCTGAGCAGCTTCAAGCTCAGAGAGATAAGTTACAAGGACGGGTTCCTGGAATGCTAGATACGTTGAGATGTACCGATTCTGTTCGGATTACTATGACACCTAAACTGAAGGAGCCCTCACATGGCGCGCAAGAAAAAGAGTGAGATGGGCCCGTATGAAGGGCTCAGAGTTCGAGGATTTGTTCACCTCCAGGTGGTAAATAAGAAGACTGGGGATATTGTCGGAGAGACTCATACTCATAACGTAGTGACAAACTATGGTAAGGATGAGTATATTATTAATCGAATGGCTGGCTTATCTGGATCTGTAGTTGCAGTAGATCATTTAGTGTTGTCTGAGAAGACTGATGCTATTCTGTCTAACCATGAGACTATTGCTAGTGAGATCGGTGGCCGCAAGTTGTTAGCAGATACTACTAATGCGGCGTCTAACCGAAAGCAGTTGATTACTCCCGGAACGCTTCGATTTGTGTGTTCTTGGGATGGCACGGATTTAGGTACTGACAGTCCTGTGACTATTGGCAATATTGCAGCTTTTAATACAAACGCTGCAGGCTCTTTGATGTCCGGAGCTTCCTATGTTTCCTCTCAGTGGACTTCGGATCAGAATGTGAATGCTACGTACGAGCTTCAGTTTAGCTAAAAGGGCAAGCTCATGAGATTTCAATCAGACAGTCAACGTAAAGCTGTTATGGCTCGAATGAGTCGTCGGCAACAAATACGGAGGGTGGCTTTTAGGGATAAAGCTGAGCCCTATAAAGGCCCTACACGAGGCCATCCAGTACTCCGAGGACTAGGGGCTTCTTTGGTAGGTGCAACAGTAGTTCGAAAGTTTCGCGATTTAGCTGTAGGTGGTAAGATTAGGAGTCAAGCGCAAGAGTTAGTGGCAGGTAAATTGGCAGGTAAACAAGTGGGTAAACAAGTGGGTAAATTGGTGGGATTAGCCGCAGTGGCTTCAGCTGTAGGCCTTGGTGCAGGCAGTGCGATATCTAGATATTTAACTCGGCGAGATGTTCAAGGTAAGGGTAGGTTTAAGACTCCTCAGGAAGCTCGTTCTTACCGAAGAACTGTAGCTGGAGGGCTGTTGTTTTTTGGCCTGCCAGGTGCGGCGGTCGGGGCTTGGTCTGCTCGAAGAGCTAATGCACGCGAGAGTGTGAAGCGGCGGAAGAAGTGAACTCATGAGGTTTACTTCCGACAATCAACGTAGAGCTGTAATGGCTCAATATGGGGGAGCTAATTCTCTTATAAATAGAGTAAAGCGAAGGTATAAGGGTGTATCCGCTGGGGAAGTTTTATTGCGAGGAGGTATTGCAGCTGCCGCAACTACTGCAACGGTAGGAACTTTAGGTATGGCGGGAGTATTTGGGGCTCACTTGGCAAGTAAACGATTTAAGGGCCCTTCTGCTTTAAAACTCATAAGAGCTGCTCAGGTAGAGTTCCCTAATTTAAAGAGAAATTTACAAATATCTCGTCCAAAAGCAGCGTGGTCTTCTGGTGGTGGAGCAGCGTATGATCTTCAGCGTTCTTATCAACCGGGATCCGGATCCTCGGGTGTACAAATGCGAGAAATGGTGGGTTCTGTATATGGGCTTAAGACGAAAAGCTCCCGAAAAGCAGGTATTATTATTGGTAAGAGTAAGAGTGTAAAAGTGGCCGGTCCTATGATAGCTCATGAAGTAGGTCATTTAAGATCTACTACTACGATAGGAAATAGAACTACCGTAATGGATCCTACTAGTATGGCTAGATTTAAGGAAGAAGCCAGAGCTACCTGGCAGGGCCGTAAGGTATGGCAACGTGCCGGTGGAAATATGGCCCAATATTGGGCTACTATGGGTCCGGCGTTAGCTACTTATGGAGCACAGAACAAAGCAATTATAGGGACAGTTGCAACAATCGGAGCTGCTACTTCCGGAAATAAAAAGTCTAAGAGAAAGCGTAAGAAATAAAATGACCCAAGCTCCTATACGAACTCAAAGCCCTTCTGGTTACGGTGGTCGGCGAGACGATCGCCAGCGTCGAGCCATGTTTGCAAACATGGAGAAGATGGGGCTATTAGGAAAAGCAGGAGCTGCAGTTGGGCGAGGGATTCATAAAGGACAGGCTAAGGTTAGAGAGTTCTCAAAAAAGCGTCCTTTTACTACAGAACTATTGATCGGTATTCCAGTTGCTGCCGCTGGTATTTATGGGGCTAGAAAACTTCGGGGTATTAAAGCTTTAGGTCAGTGGGCTACTAAGGGTGGAACAGTTAAGGGTGGAACTATGCTGCGAAACCTAGCTCTAGAAGCCCCAGTGTTTGGAGCTGCAGATTATGCATTACGCCGGACTACTATGGGAAAATATTCTGAACGTAAGGGCTCAGAAGCTGGACTAGTTAAAATGTTCGCCGGGGCCGGATTGGCGGAAGTAGGGTATCGTGTGTTGCATAATTCAAATTCTCGAACTCGCAGATCTATGTCTTATTTAGCATCTAAAGGCTCTACTATTCGTCAGTCTTTACCTTTTGGTACTGCTGGGAGAGCTTTAGGTCGCGGTATTCAATCTGCGGGAAGAGCGTTAGCTACTCCTCGAGGTGTTAGTATGCTTACTGCGGGTACAGTAGCTTATGGGATTACTAAGGCAAAGAACCATCAAAATCGAAAGCGCCGATATAATGCGTATTCGAAATCATATTTACAGGAGAGAGGGCAGTACCGCCCTTAATAGGAGAAAGGGTATTATTTAATGGTTCAGTTGATGACGGATGAACGTATTCGAAAAATTGAAGAAAAGATCATAGCCAGTAAAGGGATTCAATTAGATATTGGGTGTGGAAGGGCGAAACAACCGGGATGGCTTGGGATGGATAAACGTCCGATCCCTGAAGCGGATGTTATGCATGATATGGAAGATGTACCTTGGCCCCTCCCTACAAGTTGCGCTCATACTATTCTCTGTAGTCATGTGCTTGAACATATTGATCCAAGGAACTTCCTGGCAGTCATGGCTGAAATGCATAGAGTAGCAGCCGACGGGTGCCAGATTTTAATTTCTACTCCTTATGCAGGTTCTTTCGGTGGCTATCAAGATCCTACACATACTCGTCCTGGATTTAACGAAGCTACTTGGACGTACTTTGACCCTAGACCTATCCGTGGAAACCCTAACCATTTATATTCTATCTACGAGCCCCCTCCAATGTTCCAAGAACGAGTTCATTGGGATCCTAACGGAAACATGGAAGTAGTTCTCAAGGTACACAAGAATCCTGTTACATTGGCTAAGTTGTTACCTAAGAAAGTTAAGAAGGGTAAGAAGTGATTACTAAAAACAAGAAGCCGTATCGTCCGGGAGTGCTGATAGGTATTCCTACTACTGGTATTGTTCGATATGAATGGCACTCTGCTATGCAGAGTTTGGTGATCCCTACTAATTGGGCCTGTTCGTCGACTAGCCAGTTTATCCGTTCTACTATGGGATATACTGTTGCTGAAGGCCGAAATAAAATTGTTCAACAGTTTTTAAGCACGTCTTACGAATGGTTGTTCTTTATTGACCATGATGTATTACTTCCTCCGAACACTTTTATTTGGGTTGATCAGTATCTTCGAAACCCTCCTTCTCCAGTTATTGGGGGCTTATATTATATCAAAAGTTATCCGACCTCACCCTTGATTTATCGAGGACGTGGGACTGGGGCGTACCGGAAGTTTAAGCTTGGGGATAAGGTGTGGTGTGATGGCTTAGGTATGGGATGTACCCTACTTCATAGGTCTATCCTAGAGTTAGTTGCGGCGAAGGCCCCCAAAGATCAGGGAGTACCTCGAGTCTTTAATACCCCGAAAGAAGTCTTCTACGATCCAGAGTCTAGTATGTGGTCCCGGAAAGTAGGAACGGAAGACCTAGACTTCCTAGACAGGGTTCGAGAAGGAAAGCTGCTAGGAAAGACAAAGTGGAAGTCCTTGGTCTCTAAGAAGTACCCTTATTTAGTGGATACTGGGTTATTCTGTTGGCACATGGACATTCACGGTCAGCGATTCCCTTTAGATAATGATCTTCCTTCTGGATTCGGTACCTGGATGGGTAAGCAACGAACTACAAAGTGGGCTTCCGTGGGATAATGGCAACTCGTAAGAAAACATCTGACAGTTCTCAGTGGTATCAGAAGTCCTCTTCTCGCATAGAGATTGGTGCTATTATTACCATTTCTCTTTTTGTAATATCTACAGTGGGAAAGTTTTACCATACTACAGTGATGGAGAAGATTGCTGCTAGTGCCGAAAAGGCTACCAAGGTGGAGATTAGTGCCGCAAAGAGCTATACTGATATTCAGGGAGAGATTAACGGTACTAATTTAAAGCTTGTGGGTTATGAGCATGATATTAAGTCCACAAAAGAGAAGCTTTCGGATATTGAAAAAGGCCAAGAACAAATAGGTGATAAACTAGATCAACTACTACAACAGCCTAGGCAACAGCAACAGATGTATCCTGTATACCCTAATTATCCTAATTATCCACCTCCTACACATCCTCCAGGCCAACCATGAAAGATCCCGAAACCACTCGCCAGCTTTTTAAGAAGGTTACCTACACTAGGGTGCATGGTTATGTAGGCCCTGATTGGGCTATCCGATTATTACGTCGTATGGATCATCGAGTAAATAAAGCTCGATTTGTTAAGCATAATTGGGATGGTAACTCTGAAGCAGGGGTTCCCATGAAGAAGGGTGGAAAGACTGCTGCGGGTACTGAGACTATCAAGGATGGGGCTAAAAAGACCATTAAGCGCCAAGTGGTGGACCGTGGGAAGGTAAAGGCATGAGATTCGCCTCAGAAGATCAACGACGAGCTGTAATGGCTCAGTATAAGGGTTTTCGAGCTCAGGCTTCTCGTGTTACACAGAAGGCTCGAAAAAAGTTTCAATCCCTTCCTGGACCAGTAAAGGGGATAATTCACGGGGCGGCTTGGACTGGGGCTTTAATTACTTCTACTAACCCTAAGGTTACTCATGTACCTCGTAAGGAAATTATGAAACGTTGGGGGCCTAATATAGCCGCGTATGCAGTATCCCCTATTGTAGGCCATGGTATTCGAAGTAGGATGGAAGGCAAGTCTATAAAGGATTCGTTCACTAAAAAGAATGCTCGGGCGGTAAGTGCTTTAGGTTTGGTAGGTTTATCCACTTTCCTAGGTGAGCGAGCCTTATTGCATTCTACTTCTACTTTTGTACCTAACCGTTATTTAGGAGAACATGCTCTTGCACATTCTCGTAAAATCTCTTGGTTACTAAAACATGGGGTTCCTTTAGGTATTTTAGCTTCTACCACATATGCGTTGTCTAAAAGTATTAGCAAACATAAATCAGTAAAGCAATATGATAAGGATGTAAAGAAGGATATTTATAAAGGATTTGGGGTTAATTTAGTAGAAAATACTATTGAAGAAACTTTACCGAAAACATATGCAATGGCTCCTCGGATATTTAATAGTTCTTTACTTTTGGGGGTTCCGGCCATGCAAATTTATCGGGATGTGCGAAGAGGCCGGGAATTTCAACGCCGACAACGGTACAATAAGTCTGCTAGAAAGCAAAAGTGAATAGACAATCCAAACAACGCCGGACTATTGGGTCCCGGCGCTTCAGTTCCGATA
>Ga0307379_10013231_pt1 | contig 10708 bp, 21 predicted proteins | sample UN2MG_FD_202237 | JGI IMG/M metagenome (GOLD analysis project Ga0307379, IMG submission 202237) | Soil microbial communities from Risofladan, Vaasa, Finland - UN-2 | ecosystem: Environmental > Terrestrial > Soil > Coastal area > Acid sulfate soil | place: Finland: Risofladan, Vaasa | collected... | reverse complement strand
GACCACTTTTTGGTTGATCTGATGGCGTGGACGGGAGAGTACAACCGTATCCAGATGAGATTGGTATACGGGATTGTTAGAACATTTGGACACAAATATTGGGCTGGAGCGGCACCGGACTTTAATAACCGGAGGGGTTGATCACTCCATCGGTTTCTGTTGTGTGTTGTTCTGGTTTTGATTCAATATTCTCTTGCGGCAATTTACAACTGTTTATACAAGGCTCTATTTCAAAATAAGCCATCATCCCACTGTTGCTAATATGCTTTGACAAAATCGAGGCACCACATACCGAACAACTCATACTAATTAATATTTTTACACTCTCCATTTTTGCCGCCTATAATAAATGTTTTTCAAAACCAGAATTGCACACAACGTCCCGGCGCACTCACCCGACGTTTTCAATGTTGGGTTGCGCCTGTTGTGTGTCTGTAGCTGGCGACTCCTCTTGTTCTTTTGGCCGATGAAACTCCCTTGCTCCAAGCCATCCCCCGTGATTCGACAAGGTAAAGGCATGCGGTTCATCAACATGATTTAACATAACGGTAACACTTTCACCATCGTTCAACTTGATAAGCATGATCTTCCTTTCGGCCAAACTTTCAAATGTTTCGCCAGCTATTGCACACAACTCACGCAAGCAGCACCTTTTACCCTACCCCGCCCTACCCCGAGACTGGAACGGAAGCAGGAGTTTGGCCTCTGGTATTCCATCGCCAGCATGGGAGTGGTACACGCCACGCCGAACAGGGTAGTAGTTGTAGTCAGCCTTGGGCTTTGCGCGCTTGCGCTTGGGCCAATGGTATGTCGGTAGCGAGTCCAGATAGTCCTCTTGAGGCTTGGCCCTAGCGTTGACCCTGGCCGTGATGTGCTCTGGTATCATGCTGCCACCAGTTCGGGTATTCCGTCCCACACGCGCATCACATCAGCGTTCATATGCGTACCTGGAACCATACACCACAACACGCCATTGCGTATGCCTAGTTTGTAGAACGATGACTCCACTAGTTCAAAGTTGCCACGAGTCTCCAGAACCTTTACAGGCTCTCCAAAGTGTCCATTCATCACGCCCTCCCTGCCCAGCAGTCATACAAGTACTGGATAAACTCACCCAGGAACATCTTCTTGCGCTTGGCATCGCGGACAATGCGCTTTTTCAACCCACCCGTAACCGGCACTTGGGACCGGGGAATTTTACCCTTTTTTGGCATCATTGCTCCTTGGTGTTGCTATCGGTTCTGGTGGTAGCTCTAGGCGAGTTGTGCCGCCCGATTTGTTGTCCTGCATGCTCACGCCTAACAGGATCGGCTAATATGACTCCGGTGCACCAGACCCATAACGCAGTGAGCACAACCCGCCTTCTATCTGATCTGTATCAAGTGAATGCCATCCTCGTGCAACTTCCAGTTGTAGCAGAAATCGTAATAGTCATCGGTGTGGCCCATTTTGTTGCGTAGTACGGAGATGGCAGACTCTGGGGTAATCCCCTCTATGATTTCATTCGATGGAGTTTGGTACTTTGTTTTCGTTGCTTCTGTGGTCATTGCAGTGTCCCTTGGTTGGCGTTGTCTATCGGTTCTGGTGGTAGTTACAGGGAATGTGAAGTTTCTTCGTTGGCCCAGCAGCTTTTAGGGATAGACATTGCAGTGTCTCGTGCTCGGTTATTCTGTTATGTGGCACACTGGATACATCGCCAGCATATCATCGAGCGTCAAGGGTGCATACTGTCCGGCGCTAATTGCCGTATCTCTGCACGCCTCAACGTGGGCCTCGAGCTCGTCAAGGCTCATGGATCCGGTAATGGTCATAATGTCGTGCACCAGCTCGTGCACGGGGCAATTTTGTATCTTGCCTAGCTCGCGCAGCCGCTGGCGCCTATACTCTGTCGCTGCTTGTGCTTCTGTCATGATGGTCTCTCCCTTGGTAGGTGTTGTCTGTCATCCTCACACCTAATAATACGACACAACGCAGGGCGTGTCAAGATAATTCAACAAAAAAACCAACTTTTTTTTATTGGTTATCCTGACCACCCCAAAACAGCCCGTAGTTGACTACAGGCTCGATATGTTGTATACTGTATATATCCTACATGCCATAGAATGGCGCACGCGATTGGAGACAACATGGCTGGTGATAGAGGTTTCTCAGAGGAAGTGTGGGCTTTTCTCAAAGCCAACTACGAGTCGGGCCGCTATGATAGCATCACAGAGATGTACGATGCTGTATCCCCGTTCATGAAAAAATGCCCCGTAGTCAAGCGCGTTCAAAACGTATCGTCAGAGCAGGGTTGGAAGCGCGGATCGAAATGCGCTGACGTACAAAGGCTCACGGCAGAGCGTGTCAATCAAATGTTTGCCGACCAGGGTATGCCAGACACGGAGTTTGTTAAAACTGTCATTGAGGGTATACGCTCGGGGGAGAACATAGCCAAGGATGTTGTTGAATCCCTCAAGGCTGATATGGCAGAGGGGTTCACTATTCCAAAGCAGCGCACATTCGACCTCATTCGTGGGCTGGCCACAAACCAAGGCAATCAGATTAAGTGGGTACAGGAAGCAAATAGGATGCGCGGTGGCCATGCTCCGACAGAGCAGCGCCACGACGCTGCTGGTCAGCCTAATGTCCAAAACGACGAGGCGGCTAATGCTGCATACAGAGCGCGTATGGCTCTGCTTTCTGGTAGTAATGATGGCTGAACCGATCCTGTCGGCAGAAGCACTCGACTACTACTATGACAAGGCAGACGAGTTCATAGACGATAATTTCATTGCCCCGGCGAGAAAGACCATGCCGGGACTTTCTCAGACGTGGCAGCAGCGCGATCTCGCCAAAGCTGTTTCCAAAGACAATCGCATATCTATCGAGAGTGGGCATGGATCGGGAAAATCCACCATGCTCAGTTGGTTGTCGGCATGGTTCCTCCTAACCCGCCATAACACTCTTGGCTATCAAGTAAAAATACCCTGCATAGCTCCTACCTTCCACCAACTTTGGGATATATTTGCCGCCGAGTTGTGGAAGTGGATACCACTATCCCGAGTTGCGCCACTGATAGACCTGCATCGGGACGAGTACTACATCAAAGGCCATCAGGCCACGTCCTATATCCGCTTGCGCTCCCCCAAGACTCCAAACCACGTCCAGGGTTTTCACGCCCCACATCTTTTGTGGCTGTGTGATGAGGCGTTTGGGATAACCAGTGATGCCGTGTGGGAGACAATAGAGGGGTCGCTGACCGAGCCAGACAACAAGATTATAGTCGCTGGTCAGCACACCCTCATTACTGGGTATGTCCACGACACTTTTGGCAAGGACAAGGATTTCTGGCACAACCTACGTTTTGACAGCGAAGAGTCTCCCATTGCCAAGCCTGAATTTGCCGCCAGAATAGCTCGAAAGTATGGGCGCGACAGCGATGTGTTCCGCGTCAGGGTTAAGGGCATGGCCCCGGCAGGAAACCCGTCTGCATTTATCCAACTTGTGGACGTAGATGCCGCTCGGGTGAGAGAGGTGGACTTCACTGGAAAACTGTCGATGGGTCTGGACTGTGCTCGATTTGGCGACGACGTTACGTGTGCCATATTGCAGAAGGGCAACAGGCAATATTCCCCGGTGGTACACCCGTACAGCAACACCGACGCGATAGTTGATCTAGCCCTACAGGAGCTACGGCGGCACAGGAAAGACACAAAGGACGCTGGAGTCTGTACCATCAACATCGACGTGTCCGGTGGTTATGGGGCCGGTGCCTACGACGAACTATCCAAAAACACCACTGACAACATCAGGGTGGTGGGGATAAACTTTGGCGGCGGTGGGGATGAGCGGTATGCCGACAACGCCACTATCATGTGGGCAGAGTTGCGCGACCAACTACCGCACATGCAGTTACCAGACGATGATTTTCTCATAGAGGAATTGGCCACTAGGCGCAAGGGCAAATTTGACTCAAAGAACCGGGAGAGGGTAGAACCAAAGGCAGACTTCAAAAAGGAGTATGGAGCAAGCCCAGACCGAGCTGATGCCTCAGTTCTGGCAAACACAAAGGCATCGGCCCCGAATCTGGTATTTGGCGCATACTTTGGCACCAACCCCGACTTCAGAAAAAACTTTGAGATAGATTTTGAGCACACAAAACCGGCTGACGCTCAGGTCTACGGCGTACTAATCAGGGACAAAGACGCTGGAATATATGGAAATTGGTTCTTCTGGGGGCGCAAGAGCAAAATCCTCTGGGTGTATTCCGAGATGATACACACCAGCCCTGTGGTTGACAGGATAGCGTCAGACATGGCGGCATCAGCACACTGCCCACTAACAGACGTGCCAAACTACCTCAACGTGTCCCGAGTGGTTGCCAACCAAGACGTGTTCGACTCGGGAGTCAATGTCAAAAAGGTTTTCAGACAGGTTGGAATCAACCTCAAGTCCAACCCGAGATATGAGGAGAGCGGCGCGATACTGCTGATAAATCGCATGTTCGCACTGCGGCAGATTGTGGTACACTACGACGCTTGCCCAGAGACGGACCGGCAATACAGTAAGTGGCGCATAGAGAACGGTCGCCCCGTAGGTGGATACCCCATGTGTCAGGCGCTAATGGTGTTGGTGTCAATGCTCAAGGAAGATGGCGAACTTACAAGGCGATCAGATGATAAGCCGTACAGCAAGAAGAAACAGATAATCAGGAAGAACCTACAGGAAGGCAAGATAGTTGGGATGGGCTATGGCAAGAAGCCAAAAACCGAGTGGGATAACTTCGTATGAGGAGCACAAATGACTGACGATCCATGTCCAAAGTGCAACGGGTCTGGGAAGACCACGCAACTGAATTTCACCAAAGCACGTACCGAGAAGGTTGTGTGCGATGCCTGTCATGGAAGTGGACAGCGGCAGGTAGACCCAAAGGATATGGGCGATGGAATGAGAATGGCCCTGGTGCACTGCCAAGTGGTACTATACCAGTGGTTCATCGACAAGAAGCCCGTAGCAACCCTCGAACTTCGCGTGTTCCCGCTATTGGAGGCCGACGGCAAACCCAAGACTATCGGGAACATCGCAATGCTATACGCTGAGATACCACGGATGTACACCAATACCAAGCATCGCAAGAAGGGGTACATGGGCCAGCTTATCAACGCTGCCAGAATGTCTCCAAAAATAACCCGCCTAGAGACTAGTTGGAATGACAGCACGGCTGATGGCAGAAACATCCTGATAGCACATGGATTTAAGCAGGATGGTGATATACTGTTGTGGCGACAGGGCATGGACAAGGAGGCGTAGATGAACAAAACAACTGCTACGGGCAAGGTTCCGAAGGTGAAGACTATCGGCTGCTATGATGTGCTGTCGGCTAGCAGCACAGCCAACCTCAAGGTATTGGTGGATGACTTGGATGGGTGGAAGTGCTCTGGTGGCATAGCCGTGTCGGTAGTGCCAAGGCAGAACGAGAACGGTGTAATGGTTCAGTATGAGCGGTTCTATCAGGCGGTAGTTAAAGAATGAAGCTGACACTGACAACCAAGCACGCCAAGGCAGTGGTCGAACTGGATTTGATGTTGCTAAACGCTATCATTCACAACGCCATAAAGTATACTCCACCAGACAGGTTTAAGTGGTTAGAGCACACCGGAATGGTTGACATGCACAGGGCGATGAATAGCGCCTACGAGCAAGAGGCCGAAGAGGTTAAACGCAAAGCAAACGAAAGGCTGGACAGTGCCATCGAAGATCATATCGCGTGAGGCTATGCAGGAGTGGCTTGCCGGTCTTAGGGACAAAACCCAAGAAGATAAGATTGCAGAACTGGCGTGGCGGCGCAAGATCGGTCATGACCAACACGCCCACATGCTCAGTAGAATCCTGTACCCGATTGCCGGGATAGACAAGAGCTTTTCTCACAGTTGCGGGGCACAGTTTGCTTTCATCGAAGCAGATGGGTCGCGTACATGTTTTGGGTGTGGAGTAACCGTAAAGGAGTCAGAAGATGCCAAGACTGCTGCCTAGTGATGACAACATTGTCGTGTTGGAGATAGATGAGGGCGAAGAGAAAACTCCCGGTGGAATCATTGTTCCCGACACGCTCAAGGAAAAGAACAAGGCTCCTATGGGCAAGATCGTTGAGGTTGGCCCGGACGTGAACGAAGGCGTAACCACGAAGTACGCCATTGGCGACGTTGTTATCTATCCCCGCAGTGCCCCCTTTGTGTTTGACTTTGGACGGATCGGCCCCGGCCCAGTCCTGATGGTACTGAAGCGGGATGATGTGTTGGCAAAGATTGACCTTGGAGGAGACTATGCCAGTGAAGATACGAAAGACAGCGGGGGGGAAGGTTAGAGTAAGCACTCCCGGTGGAGTGAAGGCAAAGGCTACAACACCAGAGAAGGCAAGGAAACAACAGCGACTATTGAACGCAGTTGACCACGGCTGGAAACCAAAAGGACGGTAACATGAAAAAGAACAAGGGCAAAACAGCAAAAGCAGCAGCGACCAAGGGAGAACATGCTCCCAAGATCGGTGGAGTTCGCAAGCCTGTAAAGGGAGAAAAAGAGGCATTGACTAACGAATATGCTTGAGTTCTCAGTGGAATAGTGGTATATTAATGGAGAACGTGGAAAACTCAAGGTCAACAGGGTCGTCCAGTACGGTAAAGCGGAGTCTCCATCCACGTTCTCTCCGCGCCCTGTTGGCCGTTTAGTTTTTGGAGCAAGGGTGGACAATACAACTACGTGGAACAGGGTTGGAATCTTCCTACCCACCTATGGCCGGTCTGACACAAAGCTGCCCAAGTGCCTGAAAAGTGCCTTTGAGACTGTTCGCAACCCCAAGGACATCTACTGCGTATTCGTCGTAAACTTCCACGACAAGGGTTCAAAGGAAGTGGCCAAGGCCCTGTGTGATGAGTTTGGGATTGAGCATGAGTTCGTCCTAGAGAACCTACAGCGCCCACACCTGGCCAAATTTTTCAACCAGTGCTTCACTAGGGCGGCAAACCGTGATCCGCAAATGATCGTGTCCATGACAGGCGATGATTTTGTGTATTGCACTCCCGGATGGGAGCGGCGCATCATAGATGAGGTCAATGCCCACAATGGCGTTGGCTTGTTCTATTGTGCTGGCGATGAGCGGTTCTCTGACGCGCTGTGCGTGAATGCGTTTATGACCCGCAAATTTGTACAGATGTGCTCCTGCCAGTTCATGTGTGAGTTTTTTCAGGCCAACAGCATTGACGTGATATGGCAGAAGGCGGCTGAGGCAGCAGACTTGGACTACTACCTTGAGGACGTGGTGATACTCCACGAACAGTGTAGCCGGTTGCATATAGGTTTTGACGCCACCTATGAGCGGCTGAAGGGGTCGAGGAATCAGGCTATCAAAAACCGACACCACGAGCCACGGTACATAAATGATATAGTACGCGCCCTCAAAAGGAGTGGACTACCGACACACCCTTGGGCACACCACATGGAAGTACACCGCCCCGGTCGCCACTATCTCAGTGAGGCCAATGGCGATAGGATTATACAGCCCGACGGGACAGTGGTTTGAAAAAAGTCATCTCATTCGCCCTATGGGGTAGCAATCCCATGTATCTGCGCGGAGCCGTGGAGAATGCCAAGATAGCACCGAAGGTCTATCCCGGCTGGACTTTGCGTTACTACACCGACGAGCGCCTGATGGACACGGCTGGGCAGGAACTACGCGACCTTGGGGCTGAGACGGTGGAGAAGCCAGCTTGCGACGACTACATGGGTCTGTACTGGCGTTTTGAGGTCGTTGGGGATGATGGCGTGGACAGATTCATTATCAGGGACACAGACAGCCGGTTGAACGAGCGCGAGTCTGCCGCTGTGAAGGCGTGGGAGGCGTCAGGACGGCCCTTTCATCTTATGCGCGACCACCAGGTATACCATAATGTGCCTATCATGGGAGGCATGTGGGGGGCTGTGAAGGGGTTCATGCCCAGTTTCATGGAGGAAATGGCCAAGTGGGTAGGGGAAGAGGCTCCAAGTCGTAAGCGGGGCGACAAGGATTTTTGGGGTAGCGATCAAGTATTTCTCAAGCTAAAGGTATGGCCGGTGATATGCGATAATTTCCTTGGCCATGACGATTGTCGCCGAAGCCCCGGTCGTGGGGATCAGCGATTCGGTAGGCCCTTGCCGGGGAAGCAGTTTGTGGGTCAGCAGTTCGATGCCAATAACAAGGCGATAGTGCCATGAACAGAGTAATCGCATTCATTCGTAGGTTTTTCAATACAACGTGCCCAGGGTGCGGCGATGGGCGTGTTGTGTGGTATTGCAGTAGCAATGAGAAGTATTTCTATATTCCGTGTCTAACATGTGGTAAGAGTCGGGAATGGTATCGTCCTTCTGTTGTAGTTGAATACAAAAAACAAGACACACAGCACAGCAAAAGTACGGACGTTCGGTTTGTTAGGCATTTGTGTGGGAAGCCAAGGCTATGAACATCATCTTTCTACAGTCCAAGGGCCTTAACGCTGGCAACCTTGAGTACAAGGAGGGTATGCAGCGTGCAATGACCCGGTTGGGCCACAACGTCCTGACGTGGGGGATAGGGCATGAGTCATACGATACGCCGTGGCCAACTACAGTCCAGAAGTTCAAGCCCGACGTGATACTGTGCTGTGAAGACTATGACCGCAAGAAGTGGGTGCCAAACTTTTGGGGAGTTCGGTGCCTCAAAGTGTTCTGGAGCATGGACAGCCACCTAGCGTTTGCCAAACACCTTCAGGCGTGCAACAAGCAGAAGGTAAACTTGGTGCTCGTGGCGATGGACAGCATGGTGGACAAGTTCAAGGGCAGGCACCGAGATGCCGTATTCTTTCCCAATTCATTCCCTGCCGATCTTATGGACAAGAGTAGCGCCCTCAAGGAGTACGATATTGGGTTCTGTGGGCATATAGTCAATCGTGGGCAGTGGCTCAACGAGATCAGCAAGCAGATACCAATGAGGCTGGACATAAGCGTGATAGGCGAGGCAATGGTGCGGTCGCTCAACAGCTACAGGATAGGCTGGAATCGCAACATCAGCTTTGACATCAACTGCCGCACATTTGAAACGCTTGGGGCCGGGACGTTCCTGCTCACCAACGAGACTGACAGGATATCAGACCTGTTTGAGGACGGCAAGCATCTAGTCTACTATCACACCATTGAGGACTGCATAGACAAGGCTAGATACTATCTGAAACACCCTGCCAAGCGGGAAGCTATTGCCGCAGCAGGACACGACCATGCACATGCCAATCACAGCTATGACGCTCGGGCGCTGGAGTTCATCAAGCTGGTGGAGGAGAGGGTATGATAAATCCATTTGACGAAGACCCACCAGCAGTTGAGATGTTGGGCAATGAGGAGACGGGTGGTGGCTACTTCTTTGTTGGGGAAGAGGGTGTAAAACTGGGCAAGATTATTTCCAAAGACATAGCCGAGGAGAGAGGGTGAATATTTTTAGTGCTGACCACCACATCTCCGTCATAGCTGACCTCAAGACCATTTGGACAGGGCTTGGGCACACTGTTGACGACATATGCCTGTCTGGACACCACCATGTAATGGGCCGACCACGCGACCAGCTACGACTACGGTTTAACATGGGCGACATAGTTAAACACAAGATATGGGAGCCGTTCTACCAAGAGTACAAGGATGAGCTGTCAAAGTACGATGCCTTTGTGTGCTGCTACCCGCCGTGCTACGCCATGCTCTACGCCAAGTGGGGCAAGCCTATCATCCTACAGATACCGATACGCTACGACCACCCCATGCAGCACGATCAGGAGTCCAAGGATTACTTCGACAACTGGTTGCGCGAGCATATCGACAGCGATCAGGTCATTCCCGTAGCCAACAGCCGGTACGACCAGCAGTACTTCCAATCCCGAGTCAAGCGGCCATGCGCGTACATCCCAAGCCTCTGTGAGTACACCGGAATGCAGTACAAGCCAATGGGTGGGGGCTGGATATACTACTACAAGGGCGTCCTCAACCGCCTGTGTGGGCACATCCTCAAGAAAGAGCATGTTCTAACCAGCGGCTACCCGTGGTCAGACATCCTCAAATACCGTGGGATAGTCCATTTCCCCTACCAAGTCTCAACAATGTCCATTTTCGAGCAGTATACGGCCAATATCCCGCTACTATTCCCAACTAAGCGGCTACTCAAGGAGATGTACGACAAGCACTACGCTGTTCTACACGAGGTAGGAGAGGTCAATTGGGACAGGGTATACAATGGTGCTGACTACTACAACGACGAGTGGATGCCGCACATTCAGTACTTTGATAGCGTGGCCCACCTCAATGAGATGGTGCTCCCCGGTGGCGTGAACGTGGAAGACGTGTCGGCAGCAATGAAGGACAAGAACGTAGAACGCAGCAGAAAGGTGTATGAGTTATGGGAAACCGTCTTGAAGACGCTGTAAAGGCGCTGTACGAAACGTGCTCAGACCCCAAAACTATCCTGTGGTTGCCAGAGGCCATCCGTGGTCGTGGCATATCAGAGCGGTTTGGATGGGAACCGAAGGGGTGGCTACACTATTGCACATTCTCATTCCTAGAGAACGCCCTTGCCGCTACACCGGGAGACATCCTTGAGATTTCCACCATTCTTCACAAGCCCCCAGAGTGCCCCAAATGACAGCCAATACTTCTTGGCTAGTCCCGCATAGGCAAACGCCTT
>Ga0307379_10013229_pt1 | contig 10709 bp, 6 predicted proteins | sample UN2MG_FD_202237 | JGI IMG/M metagenome (GOLD analysis project Ga0307379, IMG submission 202237) | Soil microbial communities from Risofladan, Vaasa, Finland - UN-2 | ecosystem: Environmental > Terrestrial > Soil > Coastal area > Acid sulfate soil | place: Finland: Risofladan, Vaasa | collected... | reverse complement strand
TTTTGGCCGCAAGAGAGTATGATTTCCCCCTTTTTTATATCTTCGCCGACCTCTATAACATACTGACCCGGCGCAACACTGCGGTATGCCTCGATTGTGGCACTGTCTATTGCCTCGGTATATTCGATCATTACAACGCTGTCTGCGCCAATAGGCAGCATGCCGCCTGTTGAGATTTTAGCTGCTTCACCAGGACCTATTGAAAAGGTTGGGCAAGCGCCCATGGTTACACGACCTTTTACGGTTAAATATGCAGGGCTTCCTTCTGAAGCCCCAAAAGTTGACTGGCCGCGCACAGCATATCCGTCTCTGGTTGATCTTATAAAATCCGGCAGATTAACATCTGAAACAACATCAGAGCCAAGAATTCTTTCAAAAGTTTCATGCAAATCGATTTCTTCGGTTTCAACCGGTAAAAAATCGTCAGCGTATTTCATGACCTGTTTTAAATTCGTTACTTTAAAAAATTCTTTCATAATGTTATATACCCAAAGTGTTAAGTGTTAGGTGTTAAGTTACAAGTGAGCTAAAGTAACAAAAGAAGTTACAAGTGAGCTAAAGTGCCTAAAGTGAGCTAAGGTTAAGGAATTCTATTAATTTTATATAAAAAAATAGAGCGAAGCGATACCTCAACTTTAGTCACTCGTAACTTTTATTGTAATTTTAACCTGACCCATGATATCCGATAAATTCGATTTTTTTATATGGGGCTTTTTACGCTTTCATCAAAATCTATTAGCATAAAGAAATGGACAGTTCAAACACTGATATGCGAAACTTCTTGACTTAATTTATGGCAAAATGTGTAAATCATCCTGACAGGGAAACCGAATTTATATGCATGAAGTATAATGTATGTCTGTGCGAGAAGTGTCTCAAATGCAGCGATCCCGAAACATATTGCAAGTTTCGCACTTCATGCTTAATTTGGTTTTTTACCATTGAGAGATCAGGGGCAGGGATTAAGGGATTAGAGGATTAGAGGATTAGAGGATTAGAGATTTTGAACCGTTGAACCTTGAACCCTGAACCTGAAACCGATCACTTGAGATAAAAAGGTGGTAATTATGAAAGGAATAATACTTGCCGGCGGATCAGGCACAAGGCTCTATCCGATTTCCATGGTTGTCAGCAAACAACTTCTTCCTGTTTATGATAAGCCTATGATTTATTATCCTCTTTCGGTTCTTTTGCTGGCAGGGATTCGGGAAATCCTTGTGATTTCCACGCCTCAGGACCTTCCTCTTTTCAGAAAACTCCTTGGAGACGGATCACAGTGGGGCGTTTCTTTTTTTTATGCCGAGCAGCCCCATCCAGAAGGTCTGGCACATGCCTTTATAATAGGACGGGAATTTATAGGCGACAGCAGTGTTTGCATGGTGCTTGGTGATAATATTTTTTATGGGCACGGATTGACGGAGCTTCTAAACAAAGCAGTATCAAGAAAGAAAGGAGCAACTATTTTTGGGTACTGGGTTAAAGACCCGGAGCGCTATGGGGTGGTGGCCTTTGATGAATCAGGCAAAGCAATAAGTATAGAGGAGAAACCCAAAAACCCAAAGTCCAACTATGCTGTAACAGGCCTGTATTTTTATGATAATGAGGTTATTAACATTGCCGCAGGGCTGCGACCATCTCCAAGAGGGGAGCTTGAAATTACAGATGTCAACAGGGCGTATCTTAAAATGAAAAAGCTCCATGTGGAAAAATTCGGCAGAGGAATAGCGTGGCTGGATACAGGCACCCACAAATCGCTTATGCAGGCATCTAACTATATTGAAACAATTGAAAACAGACAGGGGCTTAAGGTGGCGTGCATTGAAGAGATAGTCTATAAAAAGGGTTACATAGATGCGGCCCAAGTGGAAAAACTGGCTCAGCCTTTCCTGCAAAACGGTTACGGCCAATATTTAATAGAGATGCTCAGATATTAGAGAATTAGGGAATGATTTTTAATTTTAAATGTTTAATTTTAAATTAAAAACGGTTTTTCCTTCATTCAAAATTAAAAATTAAAAACTCAAAATTATATTTAACACTTTTTAGCTATGAATATTATTACAACAGATCTTGAGGGGGTAATTATCATTGAACCGGAGGTATTTAGAGATAACCGCGGTTTTTTCATGGAGACATATAATCAGGACAGATACAAAAAAAGTATAAATCGTGATTTTGTTCAGGACAATCTTTCCTATTCGGTGAAAGGCACACTCAGGGGGCTGCACTTTCAGATAAAGCGGCCGCAGGCAAAGCTTATACAGGTTGTCACAGGTGAAATATTTGACGTGGCTGTTGATATCAGGCCGGGTTCGTCAACATTCGGCAAATGGACAGGCGTTTATCTATCGGAAAAAAATAAACGCCAGCTGTTTATACCCGAAGGGTTTGCCCACGGCTTTTGCGTGATCAGTGAAGCAGCCCATTTTTTATATAAATGTTCAGATTTTTACTTTCAGCATGACGAGGGCGGAATCATCTGGTCGGATCCGGATATAGGCATTGACTGGCCGGTTAATGACCCTATTGTTTCAGAAAAGGATAAACAGCTTCCCAGTCTTTCAGATATCAAGGTATAATGAAAAATATAAGAAACTTCAGTATCATAGCTCATATCGATCATGGTAAATCGACTCTGTCGGATCGCCTTATACAATTTACCGATATTGTAAGTGATCGGGACTTTAAGGATCAGATACTTGATACCATGGACATAGAGCGGGAGCGGGGCATTACAATAAAGAGCCAGACTGTTTGCCTTCCATATACCGCAAAAGACGGGAATACATATATTTTAAATCTTATAGATACACCAGGCCATGTGGATTTTACTTATGAAGTTTCACGAGCTCTTGCTTCATGCGAAGGGGTTCTTCTTTTGATAGATGCCAGCCAGGGCGTTGAAGCCCAGACTCTGGCCAACCTTTATCTTGCCATGGAGCACAATCTTGAAATTATTCCCGTGATAAACAAGATAGATCTGCAATCCGCTGATATTGATAAGGTTAAAATGCAGATAGACAAAGACCTCGGACTCGACTCTTCAACGGCAATTCTCGCTTCAGCAAAAGAGGGTGTTGGGATCGAGGATGTTCTTGAGGGGATTGTAACAAGACTGCCGTCGCCGTCCGGAGACTTAGAAGCGCCGCTTAAGGCTTTGATTTTTGATTCCCACTATGATTCTTTCCGTGGAACCATAATCCATCTTCGTGTGTTTCAGGGAAGAATAACTTCAGGTGATATTATTTCCTTTATGTCCAATAAGGCTGCTTACAGGGTTGAGGAGGTTGGAATATTTCAGTTAAAACGGGTTCCATGCAGGGAGCTTTATGCAGGCCAGGTCGGATATCTTATTGCGGGAATAAAAACCGTAAGTGATACGAAATGCGGTGATACAATTACATTAAGGGATCGACCTTGCAAAACACCTATGCAGGGATTCAAGGAAGCAAAACCGGTTGTTTTTTCTTCCATCTACCCTGTGTCTTCTGATGAATATGAAGAATTGACCGCTGGATTAGAGAAGCTCAAACTAAATGATTCTTCCCTTATTTATGAAAAGGATAGTTCTGCTGCCCTTGGCTTTGGTTTTCGCTGCGGTTTTTTGGGGCTCCTTCATCTTGAGGTGGTGCAGGAACGGCTTGAGCGTGAATATGATCTTTCTCTGATACTAACGGCGCCGTCCGTGCGATACAAACTTACTATGCAGGACAGCTCAACACTAATAATCGACAATCCTGCATTATATCCTGATCCTGCCGGTATTCAGCGGACTCACGAGCCTTTTATTCGCGCGTCAATAATAATCCCTGATCGTTATATGGGAGTGGTAATGAAACTGTGCCTTGACAGGCGAGGAATTAACACCACCTATCAATACCTTACAAGTAATCGTCTGGAGATGATATTTGAACTTCCGCTTGCAGAGGTGATCTATGATTTTTACGACAGGCTCAAGTCTGTTACGCAGGGTTATGGATCCTTTGACTATGATTTAATTGATTACAGGGATACGGATCTTGTAAAGGTGGATATCCTGATAAACGGAGAGCGCGTGGATGCTCTTTCTCAGCTCGTTCACAGGGACAGGTCTGTTGAACGGGCAAGACATGTCTGTGAAAAGCTGTGTGATGAAATTCCCAAACAGATGTTTAAGATTGCCATCCAGGGGGCGATTGGCGGAAAAATAATAGCTCGCAAGACCGTTTCCGCTTTTAGAAAGGATGTTACGGCAAAATGTTATGGCGGAGATATCACCAGAAAGCGTAAGCTCCTTGAAAAGCAGAAAAAAGGAAAAAAAAGGATGAAAATGGTAGGCAAGGTAATGATTCCTCAGTCGGCATTTCTGGCGGTTTTGAAGACAGGTGGGGATTAAGGAGGTCGTATGGGCAAAACTATTGCTGAAAAAATCTTTGATTCCCATTTAGTTGATAACCCGTCGGAAAATATTCATGTAATAAGGCTGGATGCTGTATTCTGCCATGAAATAACAACCCCTGGAGCGATAAACGATTTAATCGCCAAGGGAAAGGACAGGGTTTTTGATTCCGCTAAAATCAAGGCTGTGATCGACCACGTGACACCGGCAAAAGATTCAAAAACCGCCATGCAGGGCAAAATTTTAAGACAGTGGGCATTGCGGCATAATATTTATGATTTTTTTGACATCGGCAGCAACGGGGTTTGTCATGCAATATTTCCGGAAAAAGGGTTTGTGCGACCAGGCTATACGGTGATTATGGGTGATTCGCATACCTGCACCCATGGTGCATTTGGAGCGTTTGCGGCAGGTGTCGGCACAACAGATCTTGAGGTGGGTATCCTGAAGGGTGTGTGTGCATTTCATTATCCTGCAACTATAAAATTAAATATAACAGGCAACATGCCTGAAGGGGTTTACTCAAAGGATGTGATTCTTTCTATTATAGGCCGGCTTGGCGTAAACGGCGCAACCAATAGAGTGATTGAATTTGTCGGTCCGGTTGTAGATAAGATGAGCATGGAAGCCAGGATGACCTGCTGCAACATGGCGATTGAAGCCGGCGCAACCTGTGGTATATGCTGTCCTGATATGACGACAGTGGAATATCTCTGGGAGTTTATTAAGGATGAATATGCTACAAAAAAGGAGGCTTTTGAGGAATTTAACAAATTTTCTCATGATCCGGATGCAGCATATGAAGATATTATTGAGCATGATATCAGCAGGCTGGAACCGCTGGTTACATTCGGATACAAACCAGACCAGGTAAAACCGGTAAAAGAGATGGAAGGGATTAAGGTTGATCAGGTTTATATTGGATCATGCACAAATGGAAGGATAGAAGATCTTCGTGTTGCCGCACAGGTATTAAAAGGTGAGAAAATCAGCAATTCTGTCCGCGGTATTCTGTCGCCGGCTACTCCAAAGGTTTTCAGCCAGGCAATGGAGGAAGGAATACTAAAAATATTCATGGATGCTGGATTTTGCGTTACTAATCCAACATGCGGGGCATGTCTTGGGATGAGCAACGGAGTGCTTGCCGAAGGTGAAGTATGCGCTTCGACAACAAACCGGAATTTCAACGGCCGCATGGGTAAAGGCGGCATGGTTCATCTCATGAGTCCTGCAACAGCCGCTGCAACAGCTATAGCAGGATATATTACTAATTCAAGGCTTTATAAATAACGGCTTCGTAAAAAGTTTATATCTTACCGCAGAGCCGCAGAGGTTAAAGATTTTTGTATCTATTCAGAGGGTATTATATTACCGCCCATTCGCTTCGCTCATTAGAGGCGCAGAGCACGCAGAGGGAAAATATCATTTCTTTTCTGCTGAGAGGGCAGAAAAGAAATGATCTCCATCGCTTCGCGATAGTTAAGAATGCAGGCGCGGAAAAGAAAAAGAAACGCTTTATTAAGATTATTATTAGACGGTTTGGTTTTTTAAATTGTCGCCTCTCACGACAATTTAAAAGAATAAATTTCTTAGCGTCCTCTGCGTCTTGAGCAAAGCGGGCGGTGAAACAATTTTTTTCTTTGCGTCTTTGCGTGAGGAATTGAGGGATTGGAGAGAATAATGAAAAATTTCAGCGGCAAGGTAGTGTTTCTTGACAGATCGGACATAAACACCGATGAAATAATTCCAGCAAAATACCTTACTGAAATTTCAAAAGAGGCCCTTAAGCCTTATCTTCTCGAGGATTTAGAGCTTGATGGATTTTCTCCAAAACAGGATATAGAGGGAAAAAACGTTATTATAACAAGAGCAAATTTTGGGTGTGGCTCTTCGAGAGAGCATGCGCCCTGGGCGCTTGAAATAAACAACATCAACCTTGTTATTGCGGAAAGCTTTGCAAGGATTTTCAGGCAGAACATGTTTAACTGTGGAATGATGGCGATTGAGCTGCCTGCTTTGACCATAGACCGCGTTTTTAAACAGTTTTCAGGTAAAGAGACATCTCTTAAAACTGATTTTCAAAAAAACATATTTATTATTAAAGCCGATGTACTAACAGAGGAGATATCTTTTAATATCTCCGATTTTGATCGATCACTTGTAGCTGCAGGCGGATGGGTCGAGTATGCTGATTCGAGATATTAGAACCTTTACTCTTCGAGAAAGCATTTCCAGATTTTTTTTACCCTTTCGCGCAAACCATAAAATTCGTCTTCAGGTACAATGGTAGGCTTTTCCTGGAGCCTGAGTCTGTGCACCTCGGATCTATAGGTGAGAAAAGCCTCTTTGAGAAAAATTGCAATATCTTTATCGATTACGCCTGTTTGTGTCAGTGTTTCAAGGATACGTACATTGTCGCTCCATTTTAAAAGCTCAGCATGTTCATAAGATTTTAAAAGCACCAAATACTGAACCAGAAATTCAATGTCAATAATCCCTCCCTTATCTTGTATTAAATCAAACATTGCGGGTTCAGGGCTTAAGAACTCCTTGCGCATACGTTCACGCATGGTGCACACCTCTTCCTGAAGCTTGGATTTATTCCTGGGACGTGCGAGCGCCCCTTTCCTTATTTGCTCAAAGTATTTTGTCAACTTAATATTGCCGCTTATCGGCCTTGCCCTGACAAGCGCCTGGTGTTCCCATGTCCAGGCATTTTTTATTTGATAATCGCGAAACGATTCAATGTGGCCGACCAGAGGGCCGGCGCTTCCGCTGGGGCGCAGCCTCATGTCGATTTTATAAAGCATGCCCGCAGCAGTATGTGTTGTTAAAATATGGACAATTCTTTGCCCAAGGCGCGCAAAAAACTGTGAATTGTCAATAGAGCGGATACCCCCTTTTGTTTGTCCCCTTGCGCCTGCATGAAGAAAAACCAGGTCAAGATCAGCGCCATACCCAAGCTCAATTCCCCCAAGCTTTCCATATGCGATTACAGCAAACCCCTTGTCAATAGTATGTCTGCCTATAACGCAGGTCGGTGTACCGTGTTTTTCAACCAGATAGTTCCACGCTAATTCAATAACTTTATTTATGATTGTTTCGGCAATTTCGGTAAGATGATCGCTCGTTCTCATAAGCTTTACCGCGCCGGTAACATCTGCCGCAGCCACTCGCAGTATGTTAACCTGTTTAAATATACATAATTCTTGTATCTGGCTTTCAAGATCATCGCTGAGAATCGGCTCAAGCTTTTTTTGCACCTCTTTTTCAAGCTCATCCCTTTCAGGCGGGACGTATAAAGTACGCGGATCAAGCAATTCATCAAGAAGCACGGGATGACGGGATAGAAACGAGATAACCCATGGGCCGGCATTTGCAAGCTTGATCAGATGGGCAAGTGCTGTCGGGTTTTCCAGCAGAAGGGCAATGTAGCAGGTTCGCCTTTCAATAGTTTTAATCAGATCGATTATGAGATTCAGAACAGGATAAGATAGTTTTAATTTGCCGATTTCTTGCAGGACAAGCGGAATTAATCTGTCAAGCCGTTTCCGACCTTCGATGCTGAGCGCGCGAGTATGCGAATCATTGCGAAGATGATCCAGCAGGCGCAACACTTTTTCAGGCTTGTCAAATCCGGCATCAGAAAGCAAATTTATACTTTTTTCATTATCTATAAGGTTTTGCCAGATGCCCTTTAATTCGATTCCTGTTTTTGCTTCTTGCTTATCACATTCTGTCCGGCCATCCGGTTCTTTTTCAGCCAGCAATACATTGAAATGATAATGAACCCTTTCCATGTGTCTGTTAAGGCGTAAATAAAAAGACTCCCAGTCAACAAAACCCATTGATACGACAAGGCGTTCTCTGCCCGCATGATCCAACGGAAGCTGGTGGGTTTGCTGGTCGGAAAATTCCTGGAGCCGATGTTCGGTGTTGCGCAAAAATTTATATGCTTTTATAAGTTCATCGCAAGTGTCTTGCTCTATGTAATTATTTTGGGACAAGGCTGTTAATACTTTATGAATACGGCGTTCCCGAAGAACAGGTGTCACGCCCCCGCGTATAAGCTGAAATATCTGGCCGAAGAATTCTATCTCCCGTATTCCTCCGGGGCCAAGCTTAATATTGCTTTTCATCCCTTTATTCTTAATTTCAAGTGAAATTTTATTTTTCATTTCCCTTAAAGATTCAAAGACTCCAAAATCCAGGTATCTGCGGTAAACAAAGGGCTGAAGCCTCTTAAGAAGACTATTGCCCGCCCCTTTTTCATCAGCTACAATTCTTGCCTTGATCCATGCGTAACGTTCCCATTCTCTTCCCTGACTCTGATAGTAAGCCTCCATGTTATCGAAGCTCATAACCAGAGGGCCATTTTCCCCATAAGGTCTAAGGCGTGTATCTACCCGAAAAACAAAACCTTCTGATGTGGCTATGCTGATAACATTAAAAAAATGTCTGCAAAGGCCCACAAAAAACTCTTCATTGCTTATTGATGCTGTTTTACCTTTTGTTTTCCCATGCTCGGGATAGGCAAAGATTAGATCAATGTCTGAGGAAAAATTGAGTTCGCAGGCTCCGAGCTTGCCCATTCCTATAACCACAATGTGTTGTTGAGAGCCGTCAGGGCCGGTGGGTATGCCGTGTTTCAAGCACTGCCAATTATACAGACGTGAGAGCGCGTGGTTTATGCAGGCATCGGCAAGGGCTGAAAGATCTGCCATTGTTTCTTCAAGATCTGCCCATCCGGCAAGATCGCGCCAGGCAATGCGTACCATTTCATAAAGCCTGAATCGTCTAAAAATATGCTGGAGGCTGGAGACCGGAGATTGTATGCCTGATTTTGCATCTCCTTCTAATGATAAAAGTGCGGTTTTAAGCTTATTGTCGTATTCGAATGTTTTATAACTTCTTTTAAGATCATTGCTTTCAATAAGATTTTTGAGCAGTTCGGGAGTATGGATGCAGCTTCTTGCAACAAAATCGCTGAAGGCAAAGACCTGTTTAAGGGCGGCAAAAATTTCAGGATTATCCCGCGAAATATTTTTTGCACATCCGACTGAAACGCACAGCGATTTCCATTTAACATTAAAATCGTTTTCCAGCGATTTTGGAAGGCTATCCGCAGGTTTCATAAATTAAAGCATTTCCTTTTTGCCACTCGATTGGGGTCATATTTCATATATTATGCAACAAACCATCTGTATTTGTAAAACTATTTTACCACAGAGCACACAGAGACCACAGAGAAAAATACTATTTCTTTTAAAAAATCAATCTCCCTGGCCCAGACCTGGTTTACCGGCTTAACAAGCTGATTCAGGGATATGATACCAGAGTAAGCTTAGTAGCTGATTTAATCGCATAGCACCAGGGCAGGCAGTGTGCTCTGTGATCTCTGTGGTAAAAATCTTGATTTGAACCTGGTTCTGTATTTTACTTGAAATATTGAGTTAAAATTATTATGGTAGGAATATAAGAATTGAGGGATTAAAAAAGATGAACATCGAACATCGAACGTCCAACATCGAACATCGAATTGAAAAAGACGAAGAAACAGAAATAGCTGCTTAATGTTCGGTATTGTGTGTTTGTTTTTTTATTCGATTTTAGAATAGTTTGAAGAGCGGAGCGACATCATTATTCGACGTTCGATGTTCAATGTTCGATGTTGGACGTTCATCTTTCACCTAACACCCTTAGCGGCTTGGCGCCTTTGCGTGAGAACAGGATATTTTGAAATATTTAGCCCAAAAAAACATGTTTAATTACAGATTCGATTTTGAAATCGGATATCTTATAAAAAGTCCGTGTAAGGAATGCGATAAAAATAATAATTTTCCTGAGTGTGCGGATGCTTGTAAAATACTGGATGAAATACACGGTATTTTATCTAAAGCAGTATCATGCTCAAAAAGGGTTTAAGTAGCCGTTCACGGCTTGAAACTTGAAATTGGAAAGTAGAAATTGGGAAGAAATGAAACGAGTTTACGAGTTGGATGTTTACAAACTGGCAGAAGCGTTATCATATATGGTCTGGCACGACTTTGATAAGTGGAGCAAAGAGGTTCATTTGAAGAAATCAAATCATGGTTGCGAAAACTCATCAGAAGAAAAGTTTTATCTGAGTCAAACGCGACAGAATACAAAGTAATAGTTGAAAAACTCGGCCCAAAATTGAATGCGTTCATCAACAGCACAAAAGCATGAAGGCCAAATTTCTAATTTCTAATCTCAACGTTCCGTGAACGGTTACGGTTTAATAATGAGGATTACATGAACAGCCGGAAACTTCATGACATTTTCGCATGGCAAAAACTTTTGCGTTATG
>Ga0307379_10013227_pt1 | contig 10710 bp, 11 predicted proteins | sample UN2MG_FD_202237 | JGI IMG/M metagenome (GOLD analysis project Ga0307379, IMG submission 202237) | Soil microbial communities from Risofladan, Vaasa, Finland - UN-2 | ecosystem: Environmental > Terrestrial > Soil > Coastal area > Acid sulfate soil | place: Finland: Risofladan, Vaasa | collected... | reverse complement strand
CAATTTCAAACCGGGTTTTTCCAGCCCTTCCCACCATCCCATCAGCGCGGAGAAGATTGGCATCGAGGAAATCACAACTGCCGCCGAGACCGCGTCAACGCGCGACTGTCCCATGATGAAGAACAGTCCGGACAATCCGAATACAGTTGAGACGGCTATGAACCTTCTATCTCGCAGCATGGCCAGCATGGCCGGACCTTGCCCCAGTACCAGCCCAACCATGGATATGGTAATCCCGGCGAGCACCATGCGCGCAGGCGCCAATGCTATCGCATCCCAGCTTGCCAAAATGAGAACTGACAGCGGAAAATGCAGTGACCAGACGATCATGCATAATACGCCGGCCAGATTTCCCTTGACGATATTTCGATCCATTCATGCAAACCCTGCTTGCGCCACAAGAAAATCCGCAATCTCGCCCCGGCACAAATTCCAGGGGTTGACCACAACACCCGCCATCAGACACAAATGATGCATAGTTTGGCCAACACACCTTAGCTTGCTGTCAGGAGCTCATCCAGCGATGAAACCGTTTTTTGTGCAGATAAAATGCGAACTGGGCAAAGCCTATGATGTAGCCACCCAACTGGCAGATTCCGAGATTGCCTCTGAGGTATATTCGACAGCCGGTGGTTGGGATTTACTGGTGAAAATCTACCTGCAGGACGGTGAAGATGTCGGACACTTTATCAACAAGCAGGTTCACTCCATTGCAGGTGTAAAAGACACCTACACTATCGTCACCTATCGCGCGTTCTAGGGCTGGGCATGCCTCTGTCAGCACGCCCAACTCCGGACAACACAGTGTTGGGCGTACTGATGCTGGATACCAGTTTTCCCCGGCTCATCGGCGATATCGGCAATCCCGCCAGTTTTGACCATCCGGTTATCTATCGTCGTTTACCGGGCGCCATCGTTTCCCGCATCGTCACTGACCAACCCTTACCGGACGAACTGGTTGCCCATTTCATTGATCAGGCGCGGGCCCTGGAACACGACGGCGCGACCCTGATAACGACAAGTTGCGGCTTTCTGTTTCCATTGCAGAGCCGCCTGCAGGCGGCTGTCAGCGTGCCGGTTGTTACCTCTGCACTTTGTATATTGCCCGCTTTGCGCCAACAGGCAGGCAGGCACAAGCCAATCGGCATCCTGACGTTTGATGCCGCCCGCCTGGTTGCACATCACATTCCCGATGACGGGCCTGTTGTTGTCGAGGGGTTAAATCCGGTAGGTCATCTATACAGGGTCATCGCGGACGATCTTCCTGAACTTGATCAGGACAAGGCAAGTATTAATGCTATTGATGCACTGGAACGATTGGCATCTCGCTACGCCAGTCTGCGCGCGGTGGTCCTGGAGTGCACCAATCTGCCGCCGTACAGAAACAACATGCTGAAATACAAGCAACTTTCCATCTTTGACATTCACGACGCAATATATCACGTGCTAAACGAATGCAAAATGTAATTAAAATGTCAATGTAGCAGTCGAAACATACAAACTGCTTGCCAAGAACGGCACCATGTAGTGACATTCGGTCACAGAATTTAACCAGGGAGTAAACCATGACAAAACACCTCAAGATAACTGCGCCAATCGCAATTGCAGCCCTTACATTATCTGCGAGCATCACATTTGCTGCGGATGTGAAGTGGGACATGCCTATGGCCTATGCGGCTTCCAACTATCACTCCGAAAACGGCGCCCAGTTTGCCAAGGAAGTTACCGAAGCATCCGGCGGCAAACTCGAAATCGTGTCCCATCCCGGCGGATCCCTGTTCAAGGGCGAAGATATTTTCCGCGCCGTACGCACTGGCCAGGCTCCAATCGGCGAACGTCTGATCTCGGCTCTCGGCAATGAGGACCCGCTGTTTGAAATCGACAGCCTGCCTTTTCTGGCTACCAGCTTTGCGGACGCCAGGAAACTTTACGACGCAACCAAGCCTGAACTTCAGAAAGTTCTCGCCAGCAAGGGTTTGACCCTGCTCTATACGGCGCCCTGGCCACCACAGGGCCTGTACGCCAAAAAAGAAATCAACTCCGCAGCCGAAATGAAGGGCGTTACTTTCCGGGCCTACAATGCCGCAACATCGCGGCTGGCAGAGCTGATGGGCGCAGTTCCCACCAAGATTGAAGCTGCGGAATTGTCCCAGGCATTTGCCACCGGTGCCGTTGAAAGCATGATCTCTTCTGGCTCAACCGGATATGACCGCAAGCTGTGGGAGCATGCCTCGCACTGGTACAACATACAGGCCTGGCTGCCGAAAAACATGGTGATTGTGAACAACGATGCCTGGGCCAGCCTTGATGAGGCCACCCAGAAAGTTGTTCTCGAAAAAGCTGCCGCTGCTGAAGTACGCGGTTGGGCCAAGGGTGAGGAACTGGCCAACTGGTACGTGGAACAACTCGCCAAGGAAGGCATGACAGTCGGTCCCGCCGGTGAACAGCTGCAGGCGGATTTCGCCAAAATTGGTGAAACCATGACAGACGAATGGCTTGCCAAGGCTGGCGACTCCGGCAAGGCAGCTGTCGACGCTTACAAGGCGATGTAGGCATCTAGATCAGTATGGCTTTTGATTGAATCAATCAAGAGCCATAAAACTGAAAGATTCCAAGGGGCTAGAGCAACTTTATGGGTTCAAGTGAACCCATGTCGCTCTAGCGGATTGAAGCGGCACTTGCCGTAAATCAACAATCAAGGGGCGAGTGAATAGGCATGAATGGGTTTTTCACTCGCCTCGACGGGGCCCTGGAACGGCTCTACGTTTGGTCGGGCGCTGCCGCCGCCGTATTTCTGGTGCTCGTCGGCGTGTGTGTATTGACATCAATCCTGTCTCGCCTGTTCGATATCTACGTCGCCGGCATCAACGAATATTCCGGTTACGCGATGGCGGCGTCGTCTTTCCTGGCCCTTGCACATACATTGCGCGAAGGTGGTCATATTCGCGTGGCGCTGGTGCGGTCAAAACTCCAGCCAACTGCAAAATTGTGGCTCGAAGTGTGGTGCTTGCTGGTGGCAACGGCCATGAGCAGTTACCTGGCTTGCTACATGGTCTACCTTGCCTGGATTTCCTGGAAATTCGAGGAGAAATCGGAAGGCGCTGCTGCCACATTGCTGTGGTGGCCACAATCAATCATTGCAGCCGGCTCAATCATCTTTGCAATTTCGATGGCACACGGCCTTGTCCGCGTGATAGTGCGCCGCGACCCTGACGCAGCGTCTGCTGCTCCCACCGAACTGACGGCCGAGTAACGGATCATGGAAGGCGTGGCACTCACTCTCATCTTCCTGTTGGTTCTGTTTACCCTGCTTGGGTCCAGTGTATGGATTGGCATCTCCCTGCTTGCGGTTGCCTGGGTCGGTATGGAACTGTTCACCACCCGGCTGGTAGGCGATTCCATGGCGCTGACCATCTGGTCAGCCTCCTCAAGCTGGACCCTGACCGCCCTTCCCCTGTTTGTCTGGATGGGGGAAATCCTGTTCCGAACGAGGCTATCTGAAAACCTGTTCAAGGGCCTTCAGCCATGGTTGCATGGTCTGCCCGGCGGCCTGCTGCATGTAAATATTGCCGGATCAGCGATTTTCGCGGCTATCTGCGGGTCGTCCGCCGCAACCGTCCTGACAGTCGGCAAGATGGCTGTTCCGGAATTGAAGCGCAGAAAATATCCTGAAAACATGATAATCGGAACACTGGCCGGTGCAGGCACTTTGGGCCTTTTGATCCCACCCTCAATTATCCTGATCATCTATGGCGTTACGGTCAACGAAAGTATCGTCAAGCTGTTCATCGCAGGCGTCATACCGGGCATCATGCTGGCTCTGATGTTTATGGGTTATGTTGCAGTATGGGACCTGCTCGGCGGCCGCAAGGATCGCACGGACACCGCATCCTACACCATGTCGGACCGTATCAGGGCGCTGGGACAACTGGCTCCAATCATGTTGTTGATCCTCTCGATCATGGGCTCCATTGCCTTTGGCTACGCCACTGCTACGGAAGCTGCGGTGCTTGGCGTACTCGGAGCATTCGCCATTTCCTGGCAGCAGGGCCACCTGACACGAAAAAACTTCCTATCCTCTTTGATGGGTGCAACAAGAACCTCTTGCATGATTGCCTTCATCCTGGCCGGATCCAGTTTTCTCACCCTGGCCATGGGCTTCACCGGACTGCCGCGGGCCGTAGCTGAGTGGATTGCCCATTTGCACCTGACACCTGCCATGCTTATCGCCGTGCTGGCTGTTTTCTACATCATCCTCGGCTGTTTCCTGGACGGCATTTCGTCAATCGTACTCACCATGGCGGTAGTTGAGCCGATCGCCCGTCAGGCCGGTTTCGACATGATCTGGTTTGGTGTGTTCCTTACAATCGTGGTCGAAATTGCCCAGATCACACCACCGATCGGTTTTAACCTGTTTGTTCTGCAAGGCATGACGGGTCGTGACATGGACTTTATCGCCAAGGCAGCCTTGCCGATGTTCGCGATCATGGTGCTGGCTGTCATCATCATTTCCCTCTTCCCTGGCATTGCCACCTGGCTGCCGTCCATGATGTAGGTCCAGATGATCCGAGCCAGCCTTGAGTGGACGGGGCGATATGGCACTTTGATGATGCCTGCTGGCATTGTCATTGGCTGCCTGTTTCAGCCGCTGGCAGAACTGTTGCGCCCGGCCCTGGCATTCTGCGTGTTTTTGATGTTGGCGGTCGTTCTGTCGCGGCTGGAAATCCAGCACGCGCTGGCGCATCTGCGAAAACCCGGGATTTTTCTGTTATCTCTGGTTTGGGCCTTTGTCGCCATGCCGGTGTTATTCATTGCGATACTGCAAATTTTTCCCCAGTCTCCGGGCATCAACGCAGTCCTGATCATCTATGCAACATCTCCTCCCAATTTCGGAGGAGCAGCGCTGGCCTTTCTCATGGGTCTTGATGGTGCCCTGACGGTAGCAACCATCTTCGCATCTACCGCAATTCATCCGGTTATAACACCGCTGTTTACTGAAATATTCGCACCGAACGCGATCCAGATTTCCGGCGCCGACCTTGCAGTCAGGCTCGCCGGGCTCATAGGAGGTTCTTCGTTGGCAGCGTGGGGACTGCGTTCCTGGCTGGGTCCGGAAAGACGCAAGGCGGCAACGGGCATTTTCGACGGCCTGAACGTGATTATTATGGTGGTGTTTGCAATTGCGCTGATGGATGGAATTCCAGCACGCGTACTGGCCCAACCCTCTTATTCCTTCGCGCTTGCGGTTCTTGCCACTGCACTTCACCTCGGCCTTAATGTGATCACGGTAGCCGCTTTCTGGGCGACCGGTCACAGGCGCGCCTATACATTCGGCTATACCCACTCAGGCAGGAACATTGCTGTTGTGATGAGCGTGTTGGGATCTGCTGCGCCGGACGATGCCTGGCTGTTTTTCGCCATGTTGCAATTTCCGATCTACTGCCTGCCGATGTTGCTCAGGCCGCTTTACCTGCATTTGCTGCCACAAACCGAGTAATGCATAACGTCCGCCTGCTAACCACATTACAACATCTGTCTCGCAACGCAGACCAAACTCGGCCATAGTGTCTGGATGAGATTCGTTGTGCTCGCACTCGCCGTGATCGTGCAATTCGCGTTCAGTGTCACTCTGGCCGTGGCCGCGGACGCGTCTGATCGCGCGATAATCGGGTTCTCCAGGGATGGTAGCCATTTTGCCTTTGAAGAATACGGCGTACAGGATGGATCAGGTTTCCCTTATGCCGACATCTACATCATTGATCTCAACAACGACACCTGGGTAAAGGGCTCGCCGATCAGGGTGCTCGTACGTGACGAAAACGCTACAGCTCACACAGCGCGTCACCAGGCTCTCACCGAGGCTGCACCCCTCATAGAAAAATACGGCACGGTGCAGCCTGCAAAATTGCTGGCCAGCGATGCGGCCGGTGAACGCGTCACCTCACCTCACCAGATGACATTCAAGCGCTTCCATAATCTATCCACTTTCTGGACTGTGCAGCTCACTGAAATAGACATAGACCAACCTGGCGAATGCAAGCCATTCAGCCCGGTACGCGGCTTTGCACTGGCAACCGGAATCGTCGGACAAGGCCCCGCAGTCGAAGTTTACCGCGACAAGAAACTGCCCAAGAGCCGCGGCTGTCCGGAAAGTTACAAGCTGGCCGATGTGATCGCATTTGGTGAAAACGAAAATACACCGGTGGTTGTACTGATACACAAGCTGACATTTGGTTTTGAGGGACGCGATGCCCGCTTTATCGCGGTACCGATAGAACTTCCTTCGTGGAGATAAACCTGGCTTGCAGAGCAGTTCGGGTTTCTGGGAACCCGTAAATGTGCACCAACTTTTCCTGAGGCGATCAGGTATGACACCGTTGGTTAATTCAACAGTGAGCCATCCGGATCTTGTGTTGAGTGTAATTTGCCGCTCTGCTAGAGCAACACCATCCACTTATCCGCAATGAAAGCAGTTCAGTTATGATTCCGCGTTATTCCAGGCCGGAAATGGCCGCCATCTGGTCGCCTGAACAGAAGTTCCGCATCTGGTTTGAAATTGAGGCTCATGCGGCAGATGCGCAGGCTGAACTAGGTGTCATACCAAAGTCTGCAGCAAAGACCGTTTGGGACAGGGCACGTGATGTAAAGTTTGATGTTGCCCGTATCGATGCCATTGAGGCTGAAGTAAAACATGACGTTATAGCGTTCCTCACCCACCTGTCTGAAATCGTCGGTCCGGAAGCCCGCTTCGTACATCAGGGCATGACCTCATCCGACGTGCTGGACACCTGTTTCAACGTACAGCTGGTTCGTGCTGCCGACCTGTTGCTGGAAGACATGGACCTTTTGCTGGCAGCGCTGAAAAGGCGTGCACTGGAACACAAATCCACCCTGACCATCGGCCGCAGCCATGGCATTCACGCAGAGCCAACCACCTTCGGCCTGAAGCTCGCACAGGCCTATGCGGAGTTTGCCCGCTGCAAGGAGCGATTGCAGTTTGCCCGCAAGGATGTCGCAACCTGCGCCATCTCCGGTGCAGTTGGCACGTTTGCCAATATCGACCCTTCTGTCGAGGAACATGTGGCAATGGCAATGGGCCTGGAAATAGAACCGGTTTCCACACAGGTGATCCCGCGGGACCGGCATGCCATGTATTTTTCTGTGTTGGGTGTGATCGCCGCATCTGTTGAGCGGCTCGCAACCGAGGTTCGCCACCTGCAGCGCACCGAGGTGCTGGAAGTTGAAGAATTCTTCTCAGCCGGCCAGAAAGGTTCGTCGGCCATGCCGCACAAGCGCAATCCTGTGTTGACCGAAAACCTCACCGGCCTTGCCCGTCTGGTCCGCTCTGCAGTCATGCCCGCCATGGAAAACGTGGCGCTTTGGCACGAACGCGACATTTCGCACTCTTCCGTCGAGCGCGGCATCGGACCGGACGCCACAGTGCATCTGGATTTCGCGCTGCGCCGTCTGACCGGCGTCATCGACAAGCTGCTGATCTACCCTGAAAACATGCAGGCCAATCTCGACAAGCTTGGCGGACTGGTGCATTCGCAGCGAGTGCTGCTGGCCCTGACACAAAACGGCGTGAGCCGCGAAGACAGCTATCGCCTGGTACAGCGCAACGCCATGCCCGTCTGGCGCGGCGAAGGAAATTTCCTGGAACTCCTGAAAGCCGATACCGACGTGAAGGCGGCGTTGTCGGACACCGAGCTCGATGCCCTGTTCGACATGGGCTATCACACCAAACACGTCGATACGATTTTCGCGCGGGTGTTCGGGTAAAAGATTACTTGAACTTCAGCTTTGAACCGTCGAACGTCGTCACCTGCGCCGCCATCAAACCTTCGCGGGTGACATAGGCATCTGCGCCTTTGTATGGTTCGGCCAGAAATTCGGCATCAGCGACCCATTGCACATTCAATGTTCCGTCAACTGTAAATGTGCTTAGCGTGGTGAATTTCAGCCCGTTCAATCCGCCATCGGCCTTTGACTTGCAAAAGCCTGCAAACAGCTTGCCCACGGCTTCGCGTCCAACTGCTTCAGCGCCATCTGGAAGTATGATATGCACATCATCCGGATACTGCGCCATAAGGCGATTCCAGTCGCAGGCATTCAAGGCATCGAGATGCTCATCAACAACCTTTTGCGAATCAGATTGTGGAACAAGCGCTGGAAGTTTCATGTCATCAGCCAATGATGCGGACGACGTCAGACAGACAACCACAAGTCCAAACAGAAATGCTTTCATTTGTGTACTTCCTCCCCTGATTACCGTTTACCGCCACAAGACTGTGTCAGAAAACCTGATCTGGAAAATATCTCTGGGTCTTTAAATCAAAACCAGGCACTCATACCAGATCTCGGTAACAGCGACCCATTTCACCGGAGCGATTTTTTCCGCCAGCAAGGCGCATGTCGCGCCGTGGTACATGTACCACAAGAGCAACATGGGTTCACTTGAACCCATAAAGTTGCTCTGGCACTCTGGAATCGATCAGGTTTATGACTTTTGGTTGATTCAACCAAAAGTCATCCTGATCTGGCGGCGCGCAACTTAAGCTGGCGGGAACAAGCGCCCGGCCCTTCGGGTGGGTCATTGCGGCCCATCGGGTGCGTTGCATTGCTTACCCGATGCGACCAGTATCGCGCTGCGCACCGCGCCTACCCGAGTGACCGCTATGATCCCATGAAATAGGCCGCTGTTACTGAGATCTGGTATCAGCCCCTCCGGCCCCACTGGCCAAGCGTATGTGGATCATTCGAGTCAAGAACTTCACGACGCCGTTCAAGATTTTCCTGATCTTCGATAAGCGAGGGCATGACTACAGTCAGAGCTTCGCGCACATCTGCGGTTTTCAGGGCGCGGTTCAATGCGGCCGGGTCAACCGCAACCGCCACCCCCTGCTCGATCCATGCATAAACCTCACCAGTGTCCTGTTCGGCCAGCTTGACGGTTTGAAGTTTGCGGCAACACTGCTTCAGAAAGCCTGTATTGCTCGTTGGCGACATCTCATCACCTTTTGGAAACACCTCACCCCGGGAGCCGGCTTCCACATTGACGCGTTTGTAGCGGTCGACGTTCACCATGGCAGGAATGTCAAGGATATTGATTTCGCCATTTAAACCAAAAGCAACTGTGCGAGGCCTGTCACCCTTTTTTACCGAATTGTCGAGAAACTCGTAATGCACCTGTTTGCCGTCGCGCAACGCCCAGGTGAAAAACAGGTTTGGCATCCCCGAAAACGCCTCGATATTGTGGTAGAGCAGATCATCCACCGCTTTGTAACGCCCAACTTGCTGACCGCGATGCCAGGCACGCTCGACCGTTTCTTCCGGCGGTGTGATCATGAAAAACATGTACACGACATCCCCAAATCGGGTCAGCAACCGGCCACCCTGTGCTTCGTCGGTTTGCGGAGAAAAACTGTCAAACCGGAACCTGTCAATGAGCAGGTGCGGCATGTCTCCCCGGGCTGCCTTTGCCGCCATATAATCATCGAGTTTCAGGTCGACCATTTCAATTTCATGACCTGACAGAGATCCCGCATAGCGAGTGGCTTCGTCCAGTGAGCCATAGTCAAGAAGATACTTGCGAAAGATGTCCGGGCTGATCAGGGCAAAATCGGTCCAGTCGAGACCGAGAACCTCAACCAGATGTTTCTGCTGCGGGCGCAGTGTGCTTTTTCCCGCTGCAGATGCGCCTTTGACATTCAGGATGACCGGCTTTTCCTGGGCAGGCAAAACCTTGAAACCCTCTGAGTGCGCCGCGGCATGAATCAAACCTGAAAGTTGTTCTCCAATAAACTTGCTGCCATAGCCATTGCTGAAATCGCGCAGTGCAAGTTCCGACAATAACCCGGCATTTCCCACCAGCCGGCCACGTTTGCCAACAATAACAGCCAGTATCCGCAGCATTGATTTATATGCGGCGCTTTCTGCCGGATCCGCCGATGTGGTTGCAGTCTCCTGCCATCTGGCCGCCAGTTCCTCTTCACGATTTTTACCCGGTTGTGCAGTGCCGGATGACTTGTTCGTGACATTTCCTCCGCCAAACAGCCGCGACAGCCATCCGCCCTGCCTGATCGTGCCGCGAGGCGTTTCCACCACAACCGCTTCTCCGGTCAACGCGACCTCAAACTGCGTCAGGAATACCTGCTTTGCTGTTTCGCAAGCCTCCTCAAAAGCAGCAACAATTGCCGCCCTTTCCGGGCTGACATACTTCGACACTATGATTCCAGCCATGCGCCGGAAATTGATTCCGAGGTCTTCATAGACCTCGCCGTCTGGTACCGACAATTCCGCCATGACCCGGATCAACACTTCATGCACGATCAGGCGCTCCGGTCGAAATGCCACCAGACAATGCGGTGAAAGACCAGTGAAGTCAGCCAGTTCGCGGGCCTGCTGCAGGGAAGTCGAAACGTTTTCGGACCGATAGACAGTGGCAAGTGGCAAGTACCGTTCCGGTATCGCCGAACTGATGCCCGGAGACCACGGACCAAGGTTTTCCGGGATCGTCTCACTCATGCGCCGGAGTTTACGTGAACTTGACAGCTGGCAGCAAAGAAAAACCCCGCATTGGCAGCCGATGAAATATCGGCGTCAGTACGCCACCCTGATCACGGTGTTACTGCGGCCATATTGTTTCACCAGGTTGTAAAATTTTCGCGCATTATCAGTGCGCAGACGAATGCAACCATGCGAGGCAGG
>Ga0307379_10013222_pt1 | contig 10713 bp, 11 predicted proteins | sample UN2MG_FD_202237 | JGI IMG/M metagenome (GOLD analysis project Ga0307379, IMG submission 202237) | Soil microbial communities from Risofladan, Vaasa, Finland - UN-2 | ecosystem: Environmental > Terrestrial > Soil > Coastal area > Acid sulfate soil | place: Finland: Risofladan, Vaasa | collected... | reverse complement strand
GCCTGATCTTCCTGGTATACGAACTGACCTTGCAAAATATGCCTCTTCCGTGCGGCGGCTTGATGACGCAGTGGGGGAATGCCTGAAGGTTCTTGAGGAGAAGCAGAAGGCCTCTTCAACCCTGGTTATTTTTACCTCTGATCACGGAATGCCATTGCCTTTCGGCAAATTCGACTCCTACCTGGAAAGTACCCACACACCCCTGTTATTCCGTTGGCCGGAACTCATTCCTACCCCGGTTGTGGACAGGGAACACCTGGTCTCCCTGGTGGACCTCACCCCTACCATCCTGGAGCTGGCCGGTATGCCTGTCCCCGGTAACCTGGACGGGAAATCACTGGTCCCTTTCCTTGAGAACCGCACTCCTGAAACCTGGCGCGAGTCAATCGTCTTTTTGAGAAATAAAGACATTTATTTTGGTTTAGCTAGAAGATATAGAGACAATCCCGATTTAATTAGGAACCTTGAAGCACAAGGTTGGGAACCCCGCCCGGATCACCACACGAATGGAACCTATTCCCGCGATAAGGAGATAAGATGTTACTACGATGGACAATATGGGTACATTTACAACAACTGCTACAAGGAAAACGGATTAGAAGCAGGTCCGCTGGGTTTGATTGTTCCCTACTCAGATGCTTCCATGAATGCCATGGAAAGGGCTTCAGTGGATGATCTGTCCATGAAAGAACGGTATGAGTTCTATTTACTCCGGGCACCTGAAGAGCTGTATGACTGGTCTTCAGACCCGGGAAGCTGGCATAATCTTGCCGGGGATCCTGAATATTCGCATGCACTGAGTGCTGCAAGGAAGGGGCTCCTTGAATGGATGAAATCATCGAATGATCCCCTGTCAGAAGTTTACCAAAACTATGTAAATTCTCAATAAGCTTAAAGTACCAATCACGAATAGATTTGCTCGAGACCAACAATGCCTGATCAAGTCTATTAGCTGAACTGGAAACCTGCTTCCAGGGCTGGATGACTCGGACGTACAGAAACAAACAAAAATACACAGATGACTTTTAGATTGGTATAAATTAAAACAAAGACATGAACACAAAAATTCCGAATAATGTTCTGATCCTAACGCTTATAAGCTCCATCCTCCAGCTGACAGCTTTCGCTTTACCGAAGGAGGATGTGCTGAAGCCCTATGACGGTCCCTCCGTACCTAGTGTTGATCCGAATACGCTGACAGGCAAAGTAATGACCGGCTATCAGGGCTGGTTCAACTGTGAAGGCGACGGAGCCAATCTCGGCTGGACGCACTGGGCAAGGGATCGAAATAAGGCTTTTGGACCGGGCAATGTCACTGTTGACCTTTGGCCGGATGTGTCTGAATATGATGACGATGAACTCTACACGACTGGGTTCACCTATGAAGACGGAACGCCAGCCAGGACCTTCAGCTCGCACAACCGAAAGACCGTGGTCCGCCACTTTAAATGGATGGCCGACTATGGGATCGATGGTGCCTTCGTGCAGCGATTTGCCCATAGTTTGCATGACAAGACCAAACGCTATCACAAGGACAAAGTGTTGTCCAGTGCACGTGAAGGGGCCAACCGTTATGGACGCACCTACGCTGTCATGTACGACCTGACTGGTATGCCGGATGAGCGAATCACCGAGGTATTCGATGACTGGCGCATGCTGCGTATCAAAATGCACATAACAGAAGATCCCGCCTATCAGTATCATAAAGGAAAACCATTGGTGGCCATCTGGGGAGTCGGCTTTAACAACAAGATCAAGCAACGCGCTGGTCTTGAGCCGTGCAGAGAACTGATCAAAAAGTTTAAAACAGATCAATGCAGTGTGATGCTGGGGATTGCAACTGGCTGGCGCATGCAGGACAGGGATGCGCTGGTACATCCTGAGCTACAACAGGTCTTGCTCATGGCCGATGTGTTGAGCCCATGGAGTGTCGGGCGTTTTCGTGACCTGCCCGGCGTTCAGCGCCATGCAAAGCAATACTGGCAGCAGGATTTTATATGGGCGCGCAATCATAACGTCGACTATATGCCTGTAGTCTTTCCAGGCTTCAGTTGGCACAATCTGAAGGGGGCTAAACTTGGAGCAATTCCGCGCCTCAAGGGACAGTTCCTGTGGTCTCAAGTCGTTGCCAATAAAAAGGCCGGTACCAACATGCTCTATATCGCCATGTTCGACGAGGTTGATGAAGGAACTGCCATCTTTAAGTGCTCGAACAATCCGCCCACTAATGGCGGAGCAAGTTTCTTGACGTTGGAAGGTCTTCCGAGTGATTTTTACCTACGTCTTGCCGGGCAAGCCGGAAAGCTGCTTCGAGGTGAGATCACGCTGACCAGTGAAATTCCGTTACCTCACTAAAATTGGAGATACATTATGAACGCATACTTGGGAGTGAATCTCGTATCACTGAATCCTTACATAAATGCCCCATTTCACCGCCGTGATTTCCTAAGAATGGCCGCTAGTTCAGCTATTGGATTGGTCGCCAAGGAAACGCTCCGGGCTCAATCCAGCGGTGTTCCTCGGGTTCCGCTTGGCTTGGATGCCCATTCCTTGCGGGGCATGCGCTGGAAGGCTCCCCAGCTGATTGACTATGCCGCCGAACAAAAGCTAGACGCTGTCTTGCTCAACAACCTCAACTACTTCGAGAGTCTGGACACTACGCACCTGAAACGCCTCAAGGAGACGGCAAATTCACACGGTATGCGGATTTATGTTGGGGTCGGTAGTATTAGTGAAAACAGTGTGACATTCTCTGACAAGTATGGCAGTGCAGAGGCTTTGGTGATTGAAGGCATTCGCGTTGCGCAAGCGGTCGGTTCGCCGGTTGTCAACGTACGTATCGGCAAAGTGGATGATCGTTATACTGAAGGTGGTATCGAGGCACGCATTCAAGAGGCCGTCAAGGTCTTGAATGCGCTGCGAAGTTGCGCCCAAGATGCAGGTGTCAAATTTGGTTTCGAGAACCATGCGGGGGACCTGCGTTCGGAAGAACTGCTCAGGTTGATAGAGCAAGTCGGTACGGATGTGTGTGGCGTCATGCTGGATCCAGGTAATGCCTTATGGGCGATGGAAGACCCGATGAAACAGATACAGATGTTGGGGCACCATGTGGTTTGTACCAGTGTGCGTGATTATATGGTTTGGGAATCTAAAGATGGAGCGATTTTCCAATGGACAGCCATCGGAGATGGTCTGATGGATGTTCCTGCCTTTACACAGTACATGGCCACATTGTGTTCTGGCGTACCTCTGTTCGTAGAGACCATTTCTAATTCACCTCGTCCTATCCCTTTCTTGACCACTGATTTCTGGAAAGGTTATCCAAATCTGCATGCTTCAGAACTTGTGGATTTCCTCACTCTCTGCCGTCGCGGTCAACCCATCGAGATCGTCGAGCCAGCTCCAAGCATGGATGCCAAAACCTTCGAGAGGCAGCATCAGCAGTCCGAATTTGAACAAAGCATTGTCTATCTTCGCCGTCACTGCGGGGCAGGAATAAACCACAGACGCAGCTAGCCAGAGACGATTCTTCCAGTATCATTTTTATGTCAGTCGCCAGTGTTTCACCACTGTCTTTTCAAACACGTAATTCCAGCAACAAACCATTAAACCGATATAGATTCAACCTTCGTGAAATTCCTGCAAGGCCGCATCGATGTATCAAGGGCCGAAGCCCTCCAACTGTAAGATATAGATACCCTCAGCAGACACGGTCACCATGGTCTGCAGGGCCGTAGGATCGGCAATCAAAGCACTCGGGAGGGCGGAATCGGTGTCACTGGGCTGGCTGAGCACACCTGCCGCACAAAAACGCCAAAAAGAGCTAACACTTGCATTGAGAACCTGTTTTCTCATGCTATTTGGTACACCGTGACTGTTGCCCCCCATTATGGCCAGGACTGATCAGACGAAGTCGCAAGCTGGAATTCACGGGCATCCTACTGAGGAGTGTACGATTCAACGTGGTTCCCAGTGGAAGGTATCTCCTTTAATAATCAGTTTCAACCTATTTTTTGGCGTGGCTGCCGGGCTGAACTCTTTCGGTGCTGCTTTTTGCATCTGCTTAATAATATTCCGATATTCATCTTTACCAGCAAGATTGTACCATTCATTCGGATCCTTTCTTACATTGTAAAGTTCTTCTGCACCGTCCGGGTAATAAATGTACCTCCAGTTACTGTTTACCACGGCATAACCTCCTCTTTCATGATAAGGGATAAATATATCGCGCTCCACAGCGGAGGAAGGATTCTTAAGCGCTGATACGAGAGAAACGCCTTCAAGCTGTCGGTTAGGTGACAGACCGCAAAGTTCAATTAAGGTTGGATATATATCAATTAAGCTAACGGGTGTTTTCACTTTCTCATTTTGGGCGATCCCCTTACCCGCCCCAATAAACGGCACCTGGGTTGTTCGCTGCCAAAGTGTATGTTTTCCCCAATGCCCCTTTTCTCCATGATGAAAACCCTGATCGCTCCACACAACAACGATCGTATTGTCTTTATATGGGCTTGCCTCAAGGGCATCCAAAACTCTGCCCAGCATGGCATCGGCAAATGAAGTGCAGGCAAGGTAAGCATGAATTGCATCCTTCAGAGCCCCGTATTTTTTAAGTTCCTCATGTTGTTTGGATCTGGTGGTATAAAATTTACGAATCGCCGGAGATAAATCTTCCAAATCATCTTCTTTATATGGAGGTAATTCCAGTTTATCACGATTGTACATGTCGAAATATTTTTGAGGGGCGTAATTGGGATAATGAGGCAAGTACATGCCCAAAGTTATGAAAAAGGGCTTGTCATGATCGCGTTTCAGCACATCACACATCCAGTTTGTTCGTATGGCATCTGCCATTTTATCTTCCTTTTCATTCGGGATCGGTCCCCATTCAAGATGCAATGCAGAATCTCCTTCCTTATAGTGATTTTTTGCGTAAGGGCTGTAAGGATACGGATCCGGACGTGGTACATCGTTCATATGGTAGCTATTCATTTCATATGCCCTATTCTTTACTTCCTGGCTTCGTGTAAAATATTCATCCCAGCCACGGAGGTCTAAATATCCTGACCTATGGTGGTATATTTTCCCCGCTCCGTAGGTATTGTATCCTGCCCGTTTAAAAGCCATTTGCAGTGTAACTAGTTCAGGATGATCGTAATGAAACACTTCATTTGAATAGCATCCCGTGGTAGAGGCGTTCATTCCGGTAAGAATGGCCGTTCTTGATGGTGCACAAAACACACCCGGTGCATGTGCATTGTTAAAAGTTACGCCCGATTTTGCCAGTCGATCAAGGTTTGGAGTTTTTGCCTGATCGTAATCCAGGGGAGTAACCCAGTCATTCAGGTCGTCCATTACAAACATAATGATGTTTGGTTGCTCCCCTGAAATACTCATGTTTTTGCTGCTGGAACTTTCGATAAGTCCTTTGTTTGGAGTCGCCTGGAGAGGTGTTCTTATAGTCAGTCCAGCCGTTATTGACATCGCCGCCGCTTTTAAGAACTGTCTTCTATTCTGTAAGCTCTTTTTCATCGATATGCCTTTCCGATATCTATCTTTAACAAGAGTGAGTGCTACGACACCTCAAAGTAACTGTGATTTCTCATGCAAACACTTTACCATAATAGAATATTGGCCTTTCTAATTGTAGTCTGGTTGTAAAAGTTTTGCGAGTTAATATGCGGCCATTTTGAGGGCATTATGTCACTCTATCTTAGCTTCGACTTGAGGCGCTTTTGCTCACCATTCGTCGGTATGTTCCTGATTATTGTAGGATTGGTAGAAGTCAATTGTTGCCCCATTCTTAAAACTTTACGATTTCAATCCTCCGGTATTCTAAGCGTAAGTGAATATCATGAATGTATTACCCTGCGTTTTATCAGGTAGACCACAAAACATTGAAAAGCCATGTGATTTTCATAATATCCCTTCCGCTATGTTGTCTACGTCAAACCAACAGTTCTTCTCCATACTCCCAACCAGTGCGTACAGGTTCTTTGATATAGCTATTCAGTGTGCTATCAGTAAAGCTCATTGTCTCCGGATCATACTGAACCCTTTTACCAGACCGAATGGCGATTGTTCCGAGGATCACGGTTTCGGTCAAAGGGACGGCATAGTCGAAATTGGATCCGCATTTATCAATATCGCCACGTATCGCAGCCATGATCTCTTTCACTGGATTACCCACTGCTCGGGGTATCGTTTTTTCAGGCAAGGATCTGCGCATTTCCGACCAGTTATTCAGAAGACGTGGCGCTGATGGACGCATCCCCGGTGAGTAAAGGATGTTCTTCTTACCCATGAACAGACAGCCCCCAGAGAGGATCGTTCTCAGGCCATATTTTTCCACCATATTGTCGGGTAGCCTGGGTAAGTGCCCCCCTTCATACCAATACACCTTTAAGGGTGAAGGACGTCCCGAAATGGGAAATTCATAAACATAAGTTGCACCAGCCGGATGTCGAGGTTTGTCATCATAGAGACACCTGGAATTTTTGTCATTGTCCATGTACACCGCGGACGGATATCCTAAGCCTAAGGCGTACTTGGGAATGTCCAGCGTGTGACAACCGATATCCCCCAGTCCTCCTAAACCATATTCCCACCACCAACGCCAGCCTTTAGGACAGATTTTGCTGTTGTAGTTACCGAGGCGGGCCGGACCGGTCCAGAGATCCCAATCAAGATGAGCAGGAACCGGTTCGGCAGGCAAAGGTTTCTTCGCATTCAGGATGTTGGTGGTGGTGCGATTGGTCCAGGCTTGGATTTCCTGTACATCCCCAATGAAGCCCGCTTCAATCCATTCCCGAATTTGACGCATGCCTTCAAAATTGTGCCCCTGGTTTCCCATCACAGTTTGTACACCAAATGTATGATAGGCCTTCTGCAGAGTTCGTGCCTGCCAGATATTATGAGTCAGCGGTTTTTGGGTATGCACAGCGATCCTGTGCTCCATAGTCGCATAGGTTGCGGGAAAATGGGTATGATCGGGCGTGCTAACGATAACGAGATCCAGTTCCTTGTGATGAGCATCCAGCAGCTTACGAAAATCCTTATACTGCTTCGCCCGGGGAAAAGCCTCCAATCCGTCCGCCCCGGTTTTCTCATCAACATCGGCTATGGCCACAACATTCTCATTGCGACATTCACCAAAACAGGATTTGGCGATCCCTCCAGCTCCAATGAGGGCCACATTAAGTTTCGAGTTCACACTGGGACCGGACTGTCCGATCGAAAAACGGGGAAAGATCAAGGCCCCGCCAAAAGCAGCACCGGCTTTAAGACAATCTCTACGAGTTAAACGATTCTGCATAAAAAGCCTCAACGAAATCGGTACTTCTGTTTACTAATAGTCTTTGAATTTTCTCATCCATTCGGGCCAGTTGGTGGGCTGAACTCCACTGGCTTTTGTCCAGGCGCCGCCTATAGGGAACTCGCGGTGCCACTTTAGCGTCCACAATTCCTTAATACCAACCTTTCGGATAGACCAATCCATAAAGGTATGATTAACAAACGCATCATGTCGGTCGATAGCGAAATGCATCATTTCGCAACTGGCATTAATCCATTGTCCGTCATAATCAGGAGGCTTGATACGGTTGGATGTGGCGCTACCGCCCTCATAGAAAGGCCCTCCTCCTCTCCACATACTATCACCAAAAACAGGAATGTTATTTCCGCCTTTGACATCAGCAGTCTTCCAGTTCCATCTAACCGGGCGGTTTTGGATTTCATTTTGACCTGGGCGAGAATTATAAATCCAGCAATTTGCCCCATAGCTGGCTTCTTCCTGCCGGTTTTCCATTCCGCCTGTTCCCATGATATATGTATGCCTGGGACCACCGTGACTTGGCATATTGTCCAGTCTCTTCCTGGCATTAGGGCATAATAGAATTCCGGCTTTTGTTCGGTATTGAGGCCGTAATGCTTCAATCCAATTACCACGGGGCCACCCAACATAATCGCTTTCCATACAGAAAAAGCCTTCGTTGTCCTGGCAATACATTGCCCATATCTGGCTCCATTGGTGCAGATGCGCCTGACATGTGGATGTTCTTGCCTGTTTCTTTACCCTTTGCAGAGCGGGCATTAATATACCCATCAATAAGGCGATAATCGCAATTACAACCAGCAACTCGATTAAAGTAAAGCCGCTTAAATTTCTTTTGCTCTGGTTATTTATAATTTTAATCCGTGATGGTTTGATGCTTCCAGAAGTGTACATTTAACTTCCTCCAACAACTATTGAATTTATACGACTAAGCTGTGGGTTGTGTATGATAAGCCTTCTGTCCCCAAAAAACAACTTGTATTACGGTATTATACACTAAATCGGCTTTTTTAACATTATAATAATTGACAATATTATCACTCAATATTGTTCTGTTATCATCGATAACGAGCATTTGGATCCTAACATTCGAAGCCAGCATAACTACCGGGTATGGCAACATTACTGATAAGTTGGAATGAGACTTCAAGATCTCCTTCCATTACAGTTATCTCTCATAGACCATTGTTTATGACCATAGTTGTGTACGGCATACGTGCGCTGGCCTTTGACTTTGCGAGTGATATGAATCATGGTTTTGTTCAGGATATATCTGCAAAGTACGTGCTCATCTTATTCCAACCAGGTTGAATATAAAGATAAGCTTCTGTAAGATTGCTCCACGGGGTGTTGGTGTATGGATCAAACATAAAATGCAATGTCTTCTCTGACAGATGATTTAACGAACCTGATATTTCCAGAACCGAGAGAAAGCTTTTGCTGATTTGAAGTAGAGTGTCAAACTGCTAAGAAGCCTCGAGGATCCAGCAGCGAAGTTTGTAACCAAACTGACTGTGCTGTGTCGAGATTAAAAGCTATATGATAAGATCGAGTTGGAATGCGTTAAGGTTTGTATATTTAGAGCCAAAAATAAAAAAGACGTTTAAGAAAAGCCTTTAGAGCAGCAAAAATGATGATAATATTCATTTTGATAGAGGTTCAGAATTTGTTATAATAGTAGACCTATTCTGGAGAATCAAATGAAACATCATACTATCACATTCGTCTTAACCTTTGTAGTATTATATAACAATGCTCTATATCTGTTGGCAAGGGCGGAATTAGTAGAACCTAAATACGTTTCGGATTGCTTATCAGTTCAGAGAGGATTAAGAAAATGAAAAAGGTACCGTGTTCGTTCCTCTGGTTGTTATTCGTTTTGGGCATTCTCCTACCAGGTCGTTTCGCGGTTTCGGTCGAATATGATGCGCGGATCCCGCAGTTGGCGTTCGCGGCACAGGAATTGAAAGATGCATTAAAAGAAGCGAGACAGGAAAATCTGCAGGTTTCTCTAATCGTTAAGCCGGATGAATCCTCGCTGGAAGCGTTTCAAATTGAGTCTGTAGGACCGAACCAGATTAAGGTTATTGGTTCGGACGCTACTGGCGCGATGTATGGCGGCCTCGAAGTAGCCGACCTTTTGCGGTTAGGTCTTCCAATTAAAAATCAGGACCGCGCGCCGTTTGTGCCGAAGCGTGGCATTAAATTCAATATACCCTTTGATGCACGTACCCCTTCTTATGACGATACGGGAGATGCGGCGCAAAACAACATTGAAACGGTTTGGGATTTTGAATTCTGGAAGGCCTATCTCGACGACCTTGCCCGTTATCGATACAATGTGTTGAGCCTGTGGAGCACACATCCGTATCCTTCCATAGTTAAGCTGGAGGAGTATCCTGAGGTTGCTTTGGATGATGTCTATCGTATCGGGGATGAGCTTACACCGGATCTTAAAAAAAGTGGTGTTCAGGATACAGAGGGTATCAATCTCAAACTGGTCAAAAAGATCTCTATTGATGAGAAGATTGCGCATTGGCAAAGGGTGTTTAAGTATGCGGAGGATCGCGGAATTGAAATTTACCTGTTTCACTGGAACGTCTTCACCACTGGTGCGACTGGGAAATATGGTATTACGCAGGATCAGACAAATCCTATCACGGTAGATTATCTGCGCCGGAGTGTTCGCCAGGCCCTGCTGACCTATCCACAAATTAGCGGAATTGGTGTTACGGCAGGCGAAAATGCGGACAATCATATAACAGGAGAGTATTCCATCGAAAACTTTCTCTTCAATACTTATGGACGAGCAATGATGGATGTAATGGAACAACAGCCCGATCGTGATTTTCGCTTTATATTCCGCTAACACCAGTCGGGATTGAAACCGATAACTGAAGCCTTTAAAGATTTCAAAGGTGAATTTAATACCAGCTTCAAATACGTTATCGGGCATATGTATGTAAAAAACAGGCCGAAAATATTTGATCAATGGTTTCGCAGTGAGGTTGAGGAATACAACGTTCCTTGCTTTTTAAACCTGCGCAACGATGACATGTTTGTGCTGCGCTGGGGAAATCCTGATTTTGTTCGCAACTATATCCAGGAGATGCCGCACGATGTGTCGCCCGGGTTCTACATGGGCTCTGACGGCTATGTTTGGGGACGCGAGTTTATTGCGAAAAATCCAAAGATGGCCGGACGTTTGGAAATTGATAAGCATTGGTACCGCATGCGGCAATGGGGGCAGTTGGCAATGGCACTGCCGTGCATTTTTCTCCTTCTACGCGCAGACTTTCATACGGAACATGAAGAGAATATTATCAATCTCTATCCTGCATTAAAATATTGCTCCGGGTAGCCGGATGAATATAATGTTT